>OGRU01001702.1_pt1 | contig 15906 bp, 11 predicted proteins | sample 1553541 | NCBI WGS metagenome assembly OGRU01 (sample SAMEA2580068, study PRJEB22360) | human gut metagenome | biome: human gut; feature: human-associated habitat; material: faeces | place: Denmark | collected 2008/2010
GGATAAGGAGCAGCCATGTCCAACGCACCCACGCACTCTGTCCACAGCGCAATCGTCACAGGCCCGCTGCTCCTGCTCCTCCTTTTGCTGATCGGTTGCCTGGCTCCCGGAACTGCTCACGCCATCGACGGGCACGATGCGCTCAACTTCCGCACCATCAGTGAAATGTGCGGGCCGCTGGGCATTGGCAAACACGAGGCACAAGACACCTCGATTTCATACTGCATGAACCAGGGTTATCCCGGCCCCAGCGAGCCCGGAGGACCATGGCGTGCCTACGACCAAGGCTGGACATGGCTCGACGACGAGTTCGCCGCTGTCGTCTGCCATGGATACCCCTCCGCCACATCGTTTGGCGGCCATAGCCTAACGCCTGATCGCGCCCGTGCCGCCACCCAGCTTGCCGTGTGGATGCTTAAAGGAACCACACACCCCGACGGCACTTTTTCGTATACGAACAGCGCCGGTATCCCCAGAAGCGGCAAGTTCTACCAAGATGCCGAGATCGTAGCGGCAGCACGATGGCTCTACGACAACGCGAAAGCTGGAAACATCAGAGCAGCGACCCATCGCGCAAGGCGCTACCACGGCCCCACCTCAAAAGAAGGACGGCACCAAGACATGCTCTATGTTCTGCCCGCCGTTACCGTTTCCTTCGAGAAGCAATCTGCAAACACTGTGATCACCGGCGGAAACGATACATACCAGCTCAACAGTGCCACCTTTGACATCTTTGAAAGCGCAAGCGGCACGCGTGTCGGAACCATCCAGATGGACGGGAATGGGCGAGCCCAAGCCACACTGCTGCCCAACACGGCATACTATCTGGTCGAAACAAAGGCACCGGCAGGTTATATGCCACGTCGCGACCGCATCGAGTTTTCCACCTCGAGCGATGGTGGGCACGTCTCCATCGCTGAGACGCCAGGTACGATTTCCATGCGCATCATAAAGCTCGACAAGGCGACGGGCGCCGGCCCTCAAGCGGGAGCATCACTCGCCGGCGCCGAGTTCACCTGTGTTTCGCAGTCAACTCCGGGCTGGACGCGCATCCTCACCACCGACGATGGCGGCCTGGCGACGTTGAACGACATCCCCTTGGGCACCTTTACCATCTATGAATCAAAGGCCCCCGAAGGCTACCTGCTGCCCAGTGAAACGTGGAGTTATTCCGTCGGTGCCGATCAGCTTGGCGACACCGGCGTCGTTGAGCTCGAGAGTCGCATTTCCGATACCCCCATCGCCTTCGACCTCGAAATCTCAAAGTTCAAAGATCGTGGCGACAGCAACGAATCTGGCATTGAACAGCCGGCTGAGGGCGTTGTCTTTGAGGTCGTCAGCAACAGCTCGCAACAAGTTGTCGGCACGTTGACCACCAATGTCTATGGCTTTGCGTCCACCAAGGACCAACCCGATGCATGGTTTGGCGACGGCATACGCCCCGAAGGCGTTCACGGATCCATTCCTTACGATCGAGCGGGCTACACCGTGCGTGAAGTTCGCGAAACCGTACCCGATGGATTTAAGCAGGCGGGAGAATGGTCTATCTCCGCAGAGCAGACGACTGATGGGACAACACTGCAATATATCGTGGACAACCATGCCATATCGACACACCTTCAGGTCGTAAAACGTGACGCCCAAACGGGGAATGCCGTACCACTTGCAGGCTTCGCTTTCCAACTGCTCGACAGCAACCATGAGCCTGTTTCCCAAACATGCTGGTATCCAGCTCACTCCGTCCTAAACGCCTTCACGACCGACAAACCGGTTCCGTCACGCTGCCCGAGTCGCTCCGTCCCGGCACCTATTACATTCGTGAGAAAGATGCCGCTGCCCCCTATCTTAGGGGAGAGGATCTTGAGCTTTCGATACCCGTCGATATGAACCTAACACCCGTTGCCATCGCCTCGTTCTACGATCAAGCAGCAACCGGCAAGATCGAAATTGTCAAAAGCGACGCTGTGGACAGCAGCGCCCTGGCGGGAGCGGTCTTCGAGATTCGTGCGGCGGAGGATATCGCCCGCGCTGACGGCAGCATGGTTGCCCTTGCGGGAGAGACGGTCGCAACCGTCGAGACCGACGAGCAAGGAAAAGCCGACATCAATGGCCTTTCACTTGGATCTGGCATAGCGCATTACGAGGTCGTTGAGGTAAGCGCCCCCGAAGGGTATCTGCTTGATCCGACGCCTCACGCCGTTGAGCTCACCTATGCCGACCAGGACACGCCGGTCGTCCATGCTCGAGTCGAAGTCTCCAACGATTACACCAAGGTTGATATCTCCAAGGCCGATGTCACCGACCAAACAGAGATTGAGGGGGCGCAGCTCGTTCTACTGGACGCGAACGGAGAAACTATCGAAACCTGGACCTCGACCGCGACGCCACATCGTATTGAGCATCTTGCACCCGGCTCCTACACGCTGCGCGAAACGATGTCACCGCGCACCTACGACATGGCCGAAGATGTCACGTTCGAACTAAAGGAGACCGGAGACATCCAGAAGGTCGTCATGAATGATGCCCCGATTGAAATTATAGGAAGGGTCGACAAGCGTCAGGAAATTGCCCAGCCAGTCGCAAGCGGTCTGACGGCCAACGGCGACGGTAAAAACCGAGCCGCAACGCAGTCCGATGCACGGGGCGAGTTCGCTTACACCATCGACGCTCGCAGCGAATCAAAAACCTGGGTTGATGAGTTTACGATCACCGACGAACTTGAGTGCGTGTCCACTGGGACCGCCCGGCTCGTGAGCATAGAAACACCCGTCGCCACAGGCGACTACGACGGGAGATGCAACATATGGTACCGTACGTCCCCCGAGATCGAACAAGACAGCGAGGAACAAGCCAATGCCACGCTCGATGACGGGCACGAAAACCCTTGGCTCGAAACAGACGAAGTTAAAAATCTCCTCGGTGAAGACACAAGACTTGTCGACTACGACGGTTGGCATCTTTGGAAGTCCGACATATCCACGAGCGAATCGACAACGTTGACTGTCAATGATCTTAACTTACCAAGGAATACTCAGGTGACGGGCCTACGCATTGAATACGGTTCCGTATCTGCCGATTTTACGACACGATCAGACACCTCGACATGGAGCCGTGATGACCTGAAGGACGAGCACGATGATCTGGATGACGCCGCAAGATCGCTCGACTCGCAGACGCACGGAGCGCTGGTTCATATGACCGCCACGGCATCCTATATGCCCGAAAAGGCCATAACCAACGGCGTCCGCGTCGACCTTTGCCGCAATGGTGGCGGCAATAAGCTCGAGTCCCACGATGAAGATCACGTTATCCAACGCTGTGCGTTGTCCCAAAACCTGCCACCGACGGGCTCCGCTCCCCTTGCCGCATTAATGACCGCCCTTATGACCGCGGGCGGCGCGGCCATCTGGCTTGCAAAAAACAGGTCTGCGGCTGCAACACGCTAACCGTCCAATAAAAGGGGGGGGGAGCCAGTCTCCCGGCTCGCCCCGTATACAGTCATTTTTGATACGAAGGCTCGCGCCTACTCGGTCGAAGAGCCACCATCGATGGTAGCCTGGTCAGTCGCGTCGATGCCGTCGGCACCCACAGACTGCTCCTGCTTCACCTCTTCGCTAATCGAAGACTCGGACGTGGATCCCTTAACGCCCACAAAGTAGGCAGCACCAAAACCGAGGGCAACGGCAATCAGGGTCAAAATCAGATACACGGGCCAATGGCGCTTAATATACGAAAACACGCTGCCTCCTTAGAACTGCCTACGAGCGACGAATAACCTCGGTCACAACCTCGGACACCGTAGCGATGTTCGTCGGGTTGACGTTGTAGGGCAGGTCGTCCTCGGTACGAGCGCAAGCCAGGCGAGGACCGTCCACGCCCGCAATCGTAAGGGCGCGGCGGCTCGCCTCGAGGGCGGCATACGCATCTGTCTTGGCATAAGGCATCTCGAATGCACCGCAGTCGACATGGAACGCCTTGCAGACCTTGCTGACCAGGTTCATGATACGGCGGTCGCCCTTAAGCAGCTGTTGCTCGCCCTCGACCGTCACGACCGAAATCCTGCCGGCACCAATGGACTCGAGGTTGATAAAGAACACGCCACGAAGCTTATCGCGATGAGAGGCCAGGAAAGCCTTCATGCCGGCACCATCGCAATCGGAGGCACCCGTCGCAACAAACCAAATATCATGGCCGAGCAACTCATCATCACCCATAGAGGCAACTGCCGCGAGCATATCCTCATTCGATGCACCATCGGAAGACGTAGCGCCGCCCTTCCAACCGTCGTCATCGTCTTCGAAGTTATCCCACGAACCGATGCCGCGGCCAGACTTCTTGGCATCGTAGTCATCATCGACACCAAGCCAGTCGCTCATGCTGTCCTGGTCGCTCTTTTTCTTGCGCCCAAACAGGCCGCCGATACCGCGCTTTTGGGGCTTCGGGGTCGTCACGGGAGCCGAGATAGTCTCGAGCGGCTGCACATCTGGTGCAACGGGCATAGAGGGCGCCACCGGCGCCGATGAGGGCTCCGAGCCCTGTGCCGTAACAAAGGGATCGTCGGTCTGCGCCGAAGGATCGGGCAGGTCAAACAGCGACGTACGAGACGCGACGTTGGCCTGCTGCATCGAGGGCAGCGACGGGTCAGGGACGGAGGCCAGCGGCGACGGTGAGGGCGCGGAGGCCGGATCGGGGATATTCATCTGCGGGCGCGACGGCACACGAGACGAAATCTGAGCCATGAGGGAGTCTACTGTCTCGTCCTGCGTGGGGGCGGCGTTGGCTACCGTGGCGCCGGGATCGCTCGGCGTGGGCATGGTAAAGATCTGCGTAGAGTAGGGCCTGGATTCATCAGCCTTGGGAGCTTCATCGACCGTAGAGGAATTCGGCTCCACAACAGGCACCTCGACCTGTTCGGGCACATTGTCCTCAATAGAATCAGCCACATCGTCAACCGCGCCTTCGGTAGCGGTAGCTGCGTCCGCAGCTTCATCGGAGACGGAAATGGGCTCGGCGATCGCAGTGCCCTGCTTCTCGAACGTCATCGTGGCATCGAAGGACACGGTGTTATCGACCGGCTTCTGCGCATCAAAGGACGTCGTCGCCTCCGCGACGTCAGCGGACGTCGGCTGCGAGGCCTCGAAAGACGTCGTGGCGTCAGCGGGGTCGGCAGGCGCCGGCTGCTCGGCCTCGTTCTGCTCAAACTCCTGTACCGCGCGCTCGCGCTCGGCCTCGGCAGCCTGTTGTTGGGCTATAGCCTCCTGCTCGGCAGCCTCGCGAGCAGCAGCGCGCTTTTCCTCAAAGTCGTCAACGAGCTTCTTACCCTTCGCAAAGGCGCCCTTAAAGAAGCTGGAGGCGCTGGTGCCAAGCGAGGAGAATGCGGAAGCGATATCGGCATGGGGCGTTGTCGAAGGGAGCTCGGACGAGAAATCGGTATCACTCTCGTAGGACACGCGCTGCGGATACTCGTCGTAGTCCTCATCAGCGGAATCGCCCTCTGCCTGTTCCGGAGCAGCGGGGGCAAGAATATCAAGGCCGGCTGCGGGGTCGAGTGCGGACTCCGCCTCGGGCTCAATATCGGAGGACGGGGCAGACACGAGCTCGGCGTCCGCAGCGGACACATCAGACACGGGCTCTTGAGCCTCGGAAATGGGCTCGGGCTCAAACGCCGGTTCCTCGCCTTCATCGTAAACAAGCGAGCAGGACTCGGGCAGCATACCGAGCGCGCGGATGGCATCCGAGCCAAAGCGGATATTGCCGGCTGCATTGCGATAGAGTTTGGGCTCGGGCTCGACCACTACGGGCTCCTCCGCCGGCTCGGCGGCGGGCACCTCCTCGGTGGCCACCTCGGTCTGAACGGCCTGGTCCTGAGCCTCGGGCGCGATGGTACCGATCAGCGTCGCGTCAGCAGAAGCGCCCTCGAAGCCATCGATCTGCTCATCGGGCGCCTCATCCTGCTCGGGTTCGGCAGCAAACGGCTGTCCGAACTCGTCCTCGGTATAGCTCGGCTCCTCATATTCGATGGTGTTGCCATAATCGTTTTGCTGCTGCGCCGCAGCGTACTCGGCCGCGGCACGCGCCATTTCCTCGGCCCGGCGCTTTTGCTCGCCAAAATACGTATCGAACGGAATATCGTTGGGAAATTCATTTTCCCCCTGATAAGGGGCAACGTTGTCCATAACACCAAGCATGGCGGCAACAGAAGACTTGTTGCACACCGATCCAGACGTATAGGGAAGCACGAAACGGTTGGCAATGATATTTGCCGCGTTGGCAAGCGCCACCAGCGAAGCGAGAATCGCTACGATCCACAGCAGGACCTTGAGCGCGCCGGGGAGCGGCAGGATGCGCAGAACGGCCACGGCGGCGGGAACGATCGTCGCCACCGGCAGCGACTTTGCGACCAGCGCGCGATAGGGCGCATAGGGCTCGCGCGCGAACAACTCGGCGCGAGGAGAATCATAGTGGGCCACCACGACCACGGGACGATTGCGCGGAGACGCAAGCGGGCCCGAAGCCTTGTGATAGGCGATGACATTTTGGCTCACGCCCGTTTTGCCCAAGCGCGAAATGACAGGACGGCCCATACGCTCGAGCACATACAACACCGCGCCGACAATTGCCAGCAAGGTGCCGACCAAACCGACGCCTCCGCCGATACCCATGAGCAAGGCGCCCGCGAAAGCCAAAATACCCGTTACGGCAAACGCCAGCCTGCTGGGTGCAGGAGCATTAAACTCCTGCACCTCGGGATCAAAACCGTGGTTGCGGAAAATCTGAGCGATATCCTCGGCAGCCAAACGCTCCTCTTCGCTGCACGCGGGCGTGATGCCGGTGTTCTGCAGCAGGTGGTTAATATAATTCTGGGTGTTCGCCATGTGCGCTCCACATCCATAATCCGACAAATAGGCCCAGTGCTTGCACATTAGGACCGTATATAGTCGAAAGTATACCCCGAGCGGACGCAAACGGCGGAATTCCGATTACGTTAACGCCTCATACGGACATGGATATAGCCTAATCTCCATATCGGACTAAAATCATGGCATCGAACAACCTTCTCATGCGAGGATTCTATGACGGCAAGCACAACGACCGCAGCAAATAAAAAGAGTTCGGCAGAGCCGGGATACGACAAAACTGCCCAGCGTATCCTCAATCTTTTCTTTGTGCTCAACAGTTCTCCCGAACCGCTGACTACCGAGCAGATCATTTTGGACTCCGATTTGGGCTACGGCTCGGGCAATACCGATTCGGACAAACGCAAGTTTCGTCGTGACCGCGAAAAGCTACTCGAGCGCGGCATCGTGATTAAGGAGGTTCGCGCACCCGGCTCCCAGGAAACCGAAGAAAGTGCCTGGGCCGTCGACCGTGACCACACGTTTGCCGCCGGCGGTCTGATTACCGCCGAGGACGCAGACATCCTTATGGACGCCATAGACCAGATGCTCGCCGCCGGATCGTCCACTTTTTCCACCCCGCTCGCCGATATTCGGTCCAAGATCGCATACCTGACCGGCGAGGCGGACGTCCCGGAGACGCGTGCCCTGCGCTCTCCTATGGTTGATGCCGTATGGAGCGCTTTCGCCGAGCGTTGCGCGCTGCGCTTCCTGTATCAAAACGGACGCGGGGAACAGCGTCAACGCACCGTCTGCGTCTATGGCATGTTCGAGCGCGAGGGCGTTTCGTATTTCTGCGGTCTGGATGATGCATCCGGTACCGTTAGGACATTTCGCTGCGACCGCATCGTCCGCGCCTGGAAACCTTCCGGCTTTTACACTATCCCCAGCGACTTTAACCTCAACGACCAGCTGTTCTTTGAGTTCGATTTTGCCGACCGCGACCCCATCGCGGCCACATTCTCGTTTTCCGCCGAGACGCCGGCAGACATGGTCCACGCCCTTACGCAAGGACGCGGAAGCCTCGATCGCGCAGACAAAGGATGGACATGGACCGTTGGTGTGCGCGACCTAGATGCCGCCGCCTCATTTTGTATGGAGCACAGCGCCGACAACATGAGGCCCGTAGCGCCCGACGCACTCAAACAGGCTTGGAATCGCCTCATCGAAAGGACGGTGAATGTCCATGTCCGTGCGTAAACTCACGAGCGAGCAAAGGCTCTCGCGCGCCATCGACATCATGGAAGCCCTCTATGCCGTTGGCGAGAAGGGCATGGAGCGCAGTGAAATCTGTAGTCGCTTCGACATCACCAGCGCTTCACTCGATGAGATTATCGACATCATTTCGACGCTCGCCGACCGGGAATCGGGAGCACGCGTCATCTGTGAATGCCGTGACGAGCGCGTCATTCTGACGGCCGTGTGCTGCCGTTGCGTCTCAGTGCGGCCGAGGGCGCCGTACTCAACCATGAACTTGAGTCGTTAGGCATCGAACCGGCAACGGCAGCACGCATCCGCCGCGCGCTTCTGCCCGAGGAACTGGGGTATAACCAGCGCGTTGTCGACACTGTTGCGCGCGGCTCCCATTGGCAGCAGCTCAACTGCGCCATCCAGGACGGCGTTCGCTGCCGCATCACCTATCGCTCGCTTGGCGACGGGCACGCGCGGGAGCGCACCATTGACCCCCTGTGCATTATGACGAACGGCGATAGCATGTACCTGGTAGCCTGGGACACCGAGCAGGATGCGCAGCGCCGCTATCGCCTCGACAAGATCGAGGATATCGTCCTGACCGACGACTCGGTCGAGCGGCACCACTCAAAGATTACGACCCTTCAAGACTCGCTTGCGAAAGCGGGACGCGAAACAAAGCTCGCGATGCCGCTCAATCTTGCCGACCATCTAGATTGGGCGGGCATCACATCGGTCAATCGGGCTGACGAGGACACGGCGATCGTAACCGTCCGCTACACGTCCGAAGCGTGGCTATTTGCCCAAGTAATGGCAAAGGGCGGAGCCATCCGCATCATGGATGACCCCGCCTTGTCAAAGCGCCTGTGCGACTATGCGGAGACGCTCGTCTGTCCGCTCTAATGCCGTCGGTCGTGCGCCTGTCGCCATAACTGCAGGTAGTGGCCGATCTGGGCTGACTCGATACGCTGGTATGAACTGGTGGGCAGCGATGTCAAAAACTTCTTGCCATACCCCTTCGTCACCAGGCGAGGATCCGCCAAGATCAGCACACCGCTATCGGTCGACGAGCGAATCAAACGCCCCGCGGCCTGCTTGACCTCGAGCACCGCCTCGGGTAGCGAATAGCGCGCCCAAGCACGGTCCTCACGCAGGTTACGCTCGCAGGAGAGCGGATCGGTAGGGCTGGAGAACGGCAGCTTGGGAATGATGACACATCGCAGCGTCTCACCGCTGGCGTCAAAGCCCTCCCAAAAGGCCTTGAGAGCGAAGAGCGACGAAGCCGGCTCGTTGATAAACCGGTCGCGTAAGCGACGAGGAGATGAGTTGCGCTGTTGGCAGTTGAGCTCCAGACCCGCACGGGCAAGCTTGGGCTCAACGCGAGCGTACAGGTCCTCCATGTCGCGCCGGTTGGTGAACAGCGTGAGCACCGATCCGCCCATGGCGAGATGCGCATCGACCAGCACATGTTCAAGGGATGCCAGATATGCCTCGCGGTCGCGCGGATCGGGAATATCTCCGGCGACGACTACGGCCATGTTCGAATCGAAGTCGTAGCTCGAATCCAAGTGCAGCGATGAGGATGTTGAAGCACCGATGCGATCGAGCCCGACAGCATGGTTGAAGTGTTCAAAGCTTTTGGACACCGTCATGGTCGCTGAGGCAAAGATAGCCGTGTGAACCTCGGGCAGCCACTCGGTTGCCAAGGCCTCGCCAATGTCGATGCGCTCTGCGGTCATTGACTCTCCGCCGGCACGCAACCTGCGATTGACCTGCAGCGAATACACGTAGTGTTCATCGGTGCCATCAATGATGAGTTTGAGGTTCTCGGCCAGCTCGTGCAAGCGGCGCGAGATATCACCCAGGTCGACAACAACCTCGGGCTTGTCGGCGGCGACGGCTTGCACCAGCGCGTCGACGCTCTTGTCAGCTTGTTCCAATGCATCGATGGCAGCGTAGGCCGACTGTAAGAAATCATGCCAGTCGTCAGATTCGCGCAGCTCGGGGCCAATCCATAGATTGGCATTGTCATAACCCCCACGGGCACGGCGGCCGAGCTCGCGAACGCCATCGAACACGTCGGCGATTGCCATGCTCGCGCGCGCAACCGTCGACGTCGCCTTGGCAGTAAGGCCCAGATAGAGCGTAGAGCCCTCGGAGGTTGCCAAATCACGGGAAACCTGGCTTAGCGCACCGGTGCTCGAGCCACCCAGGCGCTCAAACAGAACGCGTGATTCGTCCGCCGACACCACGCGCGCCCACTGACGGCGCGCCTCGCGCTCGATGGAATGGGCCTCGTCGATTACCCAATGACGAATCGGAGGCAAAATCCTCCCCTCGGCCGCAACATTGCGGAACAGCAGAGAATGGTTCGTAACAACCACATCGGCATGCGCCGCGCGACGGCGTGCGCCGTGGACGAGGCATTTATCAGGGAAAAACGGGCAGAGGCGACGAGCACACTCACGCGAGGCCGTCGTAAAGTCGGGGCGGTTGACGCTGCGCCACCGAATGCCGAGCGAGTCGAGGTCGCCATCGGCTGATTGGCAGACGTACGCCATAATGACCGCGACCGCCGTGAGCGTGTCCGCCGGATCGCGCTTGGTGGTAATCTCGACCTGGCCGCGGCTCATGCGCTCAAGCTTGCGCAGGCACGGATAGTGGTCATAGCCCTTGAGAGCGCAAAATGACAGGCCACCGTCCAGTTGCTCGGCAAGTTTTGGCAGCTCATGGTACATGAGCTGGTCGGCGAGGTTATTCGATTTGGTCGCAATGCCAACAGTGATGTTATTACGTCGCGCCGCCTCGGCAAAAGGCACCAGATAGGCCATCGATTTACCGACGCCCGTGCCCGCCTCGATCACGCGATGGGTACCAGTGACCAGCGCATCGCGCACCTCAACCGCCATTGCGATCTGCTCATCACGCGGCTCGTAGGTGGGATACATGCGATTGACCAGGCCACCTGGCGCATAGTCTGCCTCAATCTCCTCACGACTCGGCATCTTGAGGACCGGCAGTTCGTCGGCATCCACTCGATCCTCGGCGCGATCTGCCTTGAGAACGTCAGCACGAGCGGCGCTGAGAGAGAAGATAGAACCAGGGTTCTGCCCCGCCAAGAATGAGAAGATTGGACGATAGGACCAAGGCACGTCCGGATGCATGTCGGCTAGGCGCGCCATGAGGCCCTGGGGCAAGTCGGTGAGTGCCACGAGCAACACGCGCCATACGCCACACAGGGCGTCGACGTCGGCATTGGCACGGTGTGATACCGAGTCACAGCCAAACAGATCGGCCATAAAAGACAGCTTGTGCGAGGCCAGGCGCGGAAGCGCGATGCGCGACAGCGCCAGCGAATCGATCCAAATATCGCTCACGTTGACGCCGCCTTTGACCGACTCGATAAACGAGCGGTCGAACGTGGCGTTATGTGCGATTACCGGGCAACCACCGACAAAATCGGCGAGAGCGGCGACGGCCTCAACGGCCGACGGGGCATCTGCCACATCGGCATTTGTAATGCTCGTAAGCTCGGTAATCTCGGCGGGAATCAGCTGCTTGGGATGCACGAAGGTATCGAAGCGGTCGACGATCTCGCGGCCCGAAAGACGGGCCGCCGAGATCTCGATCAGCTCGTTGTCCTGCACCGAAAGACCTGTGGTCTCGGTATCGAGGACAATTACATCTTCCTCGATAAGGCCGAAGGACTGCGTTTTGGCGCGTTCGGCAAGCGTGGCATAGGAGTCGATGACAAACTGCGGCGTTCCTGACGAAACCGCGTCCTCGATTAGCATGCAATGCCCGCTCGACGAAGGCCCATACGGATCAGGCTGTCACAGACCTGCGGGAACGTCATGTCGTCGGTGTGGCGAATCTCATCCGGATACAGCGACGTATCGGTCATGCCGGGAATGGTATTGGTCTCGAGGATGACGGGGCCGTCCTCACTCACAATAAAGTCGCTGCGCGAGATACCCAGGCAACCGAGGGCCTTGTGAGCAGCGCAGGCAAGCTCCTGAGCGCGAGTGTAATTCTCGGGTGAAATCTGCGCCGGAATGCGATGGATGTCCGTAGGGTCGACATACTTCACGTCCAGATCGTAGAACTCGCAGTCCTTGGGCTTACGAATCTCGACAATCGGCAGAGCGCGCATGTCGTCCTCGCCGTACACGCCGACGGTGATCTCGGTACCCTCGATGCACTTCTCGACCAGCACTTTGTCGCCGTACTCAAACGCCTTGGCGATTGCCGCGGGCAGCTCGGAGGGCTCATGGACCAGGGAAATGCCATAGCTGGAACCGTTGACGGCCGGCTTCACAAAGCAGCGCTCGCCACATACCTCGACGATATGATCGATATCGACTTCATCGCCCACCTCGAGCGCGAGGCCGGGGGCAATGGGGATGCCCGCCTTGGCGTACAAGAGCTTAGAGACCTCCTTGTCGGCACCGCAGGCGCTGGCAAGCACGCCCGAGGCCGTGTAGGGGACACCCAGGGTCTCCATGGCGCCCTGCATGGCACCATCCTCGCCGCCGGCACCGTGCATGGCGATAAACGCCACGTCAAAGCCGCCGGTCGCCATGGTTACCATAAAATCATCGGCAGCCGTGTCGAGCAGCTCCACCGAAGTGTAGCCGGCCTCCTTCAAGGCAACCACGACGTTCTTTCCCGAATTGAGCGAGATCTCGCGCTCAGCGGAATGACCGCCCGCCAAGACCGCTACGTGCATGTTCTCTAGGCTTTTACCCGGCATGGGCAGACTCCTCCTCTATAATTTCTGCAGCTGATACCATATTGTAGCGATACCGTCTACGTTTCCCCAAAATCGAAAGGCTTCCATGAATCCCAGGACTAAATCTCAGGACATTCGCGACTTGAGCCAAAACGATATTCGCGAGCTCGTGGCCGAACTTGGCCAGCCAGCCTTCCGCGCGAAGCAGCTCATCGAATGGGTCTTTGAGAAGAACGTTTGTTCGTTTGACGATATGACAAATCTTCCTAAGGCTTTCCGCGAGCAGCTTAAAGAGGCTTTTGCCTTTGACACGCCGACTGAACTAACCAAGCAGGTTTCCAAAGATGGCTCTCGCAAGTATTTGCTCGAGTACCACGACGGCGTTTCCGTCGAGACTGTCGGCATGCCCCGTCGTAACAAGCTTTCCGTCTGCGTTTCCACCCAAGCTGGCTGTGGCATGGGCTGCGCCTTTTGCGCTACCGGTCTCAACGGCCTCAAGCGCTCTCTGACCGCTCAAGAGATCGTCGACCAGGTACTTCATGTATCCAACGACTTTGGCGAGCGCGCCACGAGCGTTGTCTTCATGGGCCAGGGCGAGCCGTTTGCCAACTACGACGAGGTTCTCAAGGCGCTGCGAATCCTCAACGACCCCGATGGCATCGGTATCGGCGCTCGTCACCTCACCGTCTCTACCAGTGGCGTTATTCCCGGTATTCGCAAATTTGCCGACATCCCCGAGCAGTTCACGCTTGCTGTTTCACTGCATTCCGCCATCCAGTCGACGCGCAATAAGCTCATGCCCGGTGTTAAGAAGTACACGCTGCTTCGCCTTCACGAAGCGCTTCAGCTCTACACCGAGAAGACCGGCCGCCGCCCAACCTATGAGTATGCCATGATCGAAGGTGTCAACGATACGAATCCGGAAATGCAGGCGCTCTGCGACTTCTGCGAGGGAACGCTGTGCCACGTTAACCTCATTCAGCTTAACGACATCGAGGGTAGCCCGCTCAAGCCGTCGCCGATTCATAAGGTTGAGGATCTTCAGCGTCGTCTTGAGTCCCGTGGCATCGAGACCACGATTCGTAACTCCCGTGGTAACGATATTGACGCCGCTTGCGGACAGCTGAAGCAGCGCTTCAAAGTTCAGAAGAACGCATAGGGGAGTCGCATCCCAAAACGTTTCATGTGAAACATCGAACGACCCCGGTTACGGAATATGCAACCGGGGTCGTTTCATTTATTGACCTTAATTTTGAATCAGCTGCTACCTGTCCCATTTTTTACGCCCAAAATAAGGGGTCCTTGTCTCATGAATCAGACAAGGATCCCTCAAAATATGCTGAGTAATTGTTAGGTACCTAATAGCCTACATTTTCCCATTGGTTGCTGACCCAACCTTGATTAATCTTGGGATTCTTCGTTACCTGAGCAGTACGCATGGCAACATCTTCTGTCATAACATCCATTTTCTTTTTGGAAGTATCGACGATATCTTGCGCGCTACGAAGCAAACGACCTCGAAGTTCATCGTCTGTCGCGATCTTATAGCCAGCAAAGGCACCAGCCGCGACAGTCGTCACCAATGCAATCGCTGTTAAAATCTTATTCCTCATCTTGGCCTCCTTGATCAAACTGAATCATTTCGCCAAGAATACGAGAGAGCTCTTCCTCGTCTTTAAACTCAATCTCAATCTTATTCTTTCCACGCGAGCTCTTCACACGCACGTTGGTATTAAATACCTGACGAAGCACACGGGCAGCCTTTTTAAAGGACTGAGGCGTTGCAGGCCTTGGCGTCTTAGGTGTCTCTCCGGCAGAAAACAACGGAGCAAGATTTTCTGTCGCTCTTACTGAAAGGCCCTCTGTAACAACTTTCTCTGCAAGTCGAATACGCGCTTCCTCATAGGGAACTGCAAGAATCGCACGTGCATGACCAGCAGTAAGTTTGCCCTCAAAAATCATCTGCTGAACTACTTCGGGGAGATCGAGAAGACGCAGCGAGTTTGTAATTGCAGAGCGTGACTTGCTTACCGCCTTCGACAATGCCTCCTGGGTCATACCGCTGGCATCGATAAGCTGGCGGTAGCCCTTAGCCTCTTCGACGGGATTTAGATCAGAGCGCTGAAGGTTTTCGATAAGAGCAAGAGCTAGCATCTCTTCATCATTAACCTCTTTAATGATGACAGGCAGCTCCTCAAGACCAGCAAGCTTCGACGCCTGGTAACGACGCTCACCAGCGATGATCTCATAGCCGTTTCCATGCTTGCGAACCAAAAGCGGCTGCAAAACTCCATGTTCTTGGATTGACTCGCTCAACTCGCGAAGTTCAGTTTCGTTAAAATGAATTCGTGGCTGATTAGGGTTGGGAACGATATCCTCAATAGGTAGTTTTGTTTCAGATGCGGTATTTACAGCCGATGTAGCCGAACCACCGGTCTCATACTCGGCCTCTGAGACCAAAGCATTGAGTCCACGTCCCAATCCGCCACGTTTCCTTACACTAGGCACGCTTGATCACCTCTTTTGCAAGGTTCATATATGCTTTTGCACCCTTATTTTGAGGTGCATAGGTAATTACCGGTTCTCCAAAAGACGGAGCTTCAGAGATTTTAACCGTACGGGGGATCAACGTCTTAAACGCCTTATCACCAAAGTACGATTGAACCTCCTCAACAACCTGATTCGATAGAGAAGTACGCGAGTCATACATGGTCATAAGCACACCGTAGGTGTCTAAGCCCTTGTTCAGACGAGATTTGACCATCTTCATTGACTCAAGCAGCTTCGTAACGCCCTCGAGTGCGTAATACTCGCACTGGATCGGAATCAAAACGCTGTCTGCTGCGGTCAAAGCGTTGATAGTAAGCAGGCCGAGCGAAGGAGGGCAGTCAATGAAAATAAAATCGAACTCGTCCTGAATCGGCTCAAGCAAATCTTTGAGACGGGTTTCACGAGCAATTGCGCTTACGAGTTCAATTTCCGCGCCTGCAAGCTGAATTGTAGCCGGAATTACGAATACCTTTTTGCAATTTGTATCAAGAACAAGCGATTCTGCCGGCACATCATTCAACAATGCATCATAGATGC
>OGRU01001704.1_pt1 | contig 15873 bp, 14 predicted proteins | sample 1553541 | NCBI WGS metagenome assembly OGRU01 (sample SAMEA2580068, study PRJEB22360) | human gut metagenome | biome: human gut; feature: human-associated habitat; material: faeces | place: Denmark | collected 2008/2010
CTATAGTCTATTTTGGAAATACCTATCATTAACCCTATTCCAATTACGGCAGCTAATAGTTGCGTTTTTACATATGAATAACTATTACCAGATTCTGCAATTGCTGATGGAGCTGATGCTGATAGCACCATAACAATTCCTAATGATAGCAATATAATAATTATTAGAAAAAGTATAAAATCAAATTGATTATTTACAAAACTTGAAATTGTTTTTTTGCTTTTTGTCATTGGATTCTCCTTTCTCATAATTATATTGCTAATAATCCTACCACACTTAACATTAATGTTATAATACTAAATATTGATACTATTTTGTTTTCGTTCCAACCTGATAATTCAAAATGGTGGTGTATTGGTGTCATTTTAAAAATTCTATTTCCTGTTTTCTTAAAATATCTTACCTGTATCATTACAGATAATGTTTCTATCACTGGCACTAAAGCTATTATTAGTAATAATAATGGCATTTTTAAATATAATGCCATTCCAGCAACTGCTCCACCTAACATTAATGAACCTGTATCTCCCATAAATATTTTTGCTGGGTTTAAATTAAATAATAAAAATCCTAAGCATGTTCCTATAGTAATACTTCCAAATACAACTATTTCCTTTATATTAAATATTATTCCTATTACTGTTAGACAAGTTAATATTAGTGCTGTTACACTTGTTGCTAGTCCATCTATTCCATCTGTAAGATTTACTGCATTTGATGTTCCAAGTAATACAAGTATTGCAAATGGTATATATAACCATACTGGTAAAGTAAAATATGTTTTTATAAAAGGTATATATGTTTCTGTGCCGATATTTAGCACCTTTGTTATGTATAATACAAATGCTACTGAAAATATTAATAATCCTATCATTTTGTACAGTGGTTTTAGTCCTTCTGTGTTTTTTAAAACTAATTTTTTAAAATCATCTATAAATCCTACTAGACCAAAGCCTATTGATACTGCTGCAATTGGTATTAAGTTTTTTGCAACAGATGATTGATTATCTTTTATATAATCATAACACAGGAATCCTGTTAATACTGTAATTACTAAAATCATTATTATGCCACCCATTGTTGGTGTTCCTTGTTTACCTAAATGGGATTGTGGACCTTCTGTTCTTTCCATTTGACCAACTTTTAATTTTTTTAATATTGGTATTATTGCTAATGATGTAATTATTGTAATTACAAATGACAACAATAATATTTTTATTTGATATTGCATAATTCTCTCCTTACATTTTGTTTATTATTTGTTTTATAATTGTTTTTTCGTCAAAAGGATTTTTTACGCCATTTACTTCTTGATATGTCTCATGACCTTTTCCTGCCAATACTACTATATCATTTTTTGTTGCCATTTTTATTGCATGCTCTATAGCTTTTTTTCTATCTACTATACATACATATTTTCCTTTTGTTCTTTTTATTCCACTTTCTACTTCTTTTACTATTTCTTCTGGGTCTTCTGTTCGTGGGTTATCTGATGTTATTATTGTATAATCTGCAATTTTACCAGAAATTTCGCCCATTATGGCTCTTTTAGTTGTATCTCTATCTCCTCCACAGCCAAATACTGAAATTACTTTTCCTCTAGTATAGCCTTTTACAGCATGTAAGATACTTTCTAAACTTTCTGGTGAATGTGCATAGTCTAACATTATTGTTAAATTCTTCTTATTATTTACCAATTCGCTTCTTCCTGGAACTCTTACTTCTTGTAATGCTTTTTTTATACTCTCTGTATCGCATCCTAGTTGTTGGCAAACACATATTGCAGCTAATGCATTATATACACTAAATCTTCCTGGGATTTCTACTTTTACTCTTTCATTTTTAGCATTTAGTTTTACTATAAAGTCAACATATGAATTTGTTATTGTAATATCTTTTGCTGAAACCATGGCGGTATTATCTAGGCCATATGTTTTAACATCGCAATCTTTTAATGCATTTAGTATTTTAGAAGAATATATATTGTCTACATTTACAAATGCTTTTTTGCACATTGTAAATAACTTTAACTTTGAATTCAAATAGTCTTCCATATCCGGGTGTTCTTTTGGGCTTATATGATCTTCTGAAAAATTTGTAAATACTCCCATATCAAAATCACAACCTGCTACTCTAGAGAGTTTTAAACTTTGAGAGGATACTTCCATTATAACTACTTCGCAACCATCTTCTACCATTCGTGCAAACATTCTTTGTAATTCTAAGCTTTCCGGTGTTGTTCTGTCACTGTCTTTAAGTTTTGTATCTCCACTATAAATTGCTATTGTTCCAACTAATCCTGTTTTTATGCCTTGCTCTTTTAATATTTCTCTCATCATATAAGTTGTAGTAGTTTTGCCTTTTGTTCCTGTTACTCCTATTAGTTTGAATTTTTTTGATGGATTATCATAAAAATTACAAGAACATATTGCTAGTGCATACCTCGTATCTGGGTGTAGTATTATTGTAATTCCCTCTGGAATTTGTTTTATTATACTCTTATCTATGTCTTCTGGTGCTAATACTACTTTTGCACCATTTTTTATTGCATCTAATATATATTCTGTACCATCATTTTTAAATCCTCTTATTGCAATAAACATATCTCCTTGTTGCACTTTTCTAGAGTCATTTTCTATGTTTGGTATATCTATGTCTAAATCTCCTTTTGCTCTTAAATTTTCTAAACCATACAATATAGATTTTAGTTTCATACCGTTCTCCTTGTTTATATAATTTTTCAAACATATTATATAATGAATTTTTATTTTTGTATACATTTTTTATAATTTTTCTATAAGAGATATTTGCAATATTTTAATATTTTCTAGTTAAAAAAATAACTAGAAGTTTTGAAGTGCACCCCAAATGTTAGACAAAATCTAACGTTTGGAGGTGTATTTTTTATGAGTAAATATTCAGATGAATTTAAATTAAAAGTAGTACAATATTACTTAGATGGACATCACAGTTATTCCGAAACTGAAGAATATTTTAACATTCCTAAAAATTCAAGGATAAAGATATGGGTACAAAAGTATCAAGAACATGGTGTTGAAGGTTTGATTAAACAACAAAAGTCTTCATATAGTGGTAACTTTAAACAGAATGTGGTAGAATATATGCATAATAACCATTTATCAGCTACAGAAACTGCTAATCATTTTAAATTAGGAGGTGGATCTGTTGTATTGAGATGGGAACGTATATATTATGAGGAAGGACCTCAAGCTCTCTATGAAGAACGACGAGGACGAAGAAAAAATATGAGTTCTAAGCCAAGAAAGAAGAAATTATCTAAAGAAGTAGAAGAAGATTTAATTGCTGAAAATCAAAGATTAAGGATGGAAAATGAATACTTAAAAAAATTAAATGCCTTAGTTCAGGAAAGAATCAAGCGAGAGAACAAGAAAAAGTAATAGTCGTTACAGAATTAAGGCAGAAATATAAGTTAACGGCTCTATTGAAATTGGCAGAAATGCCTAGAAGTACATATTACTACTATCTTAAACACTTAACAAAAGAAGATAAATATAAAGAAATTAAAGAGCAAATAACAGCTATTTATCACGAAAACAAAGGTAGATATGGATATAGAAGAATAGCTATGGAGCTTCATAATAGGGGTTATGTAATTAATCATAAAACTGTTTTAAAACTTATGAAACAATTAGGATTACAATGTTTTGTAAGACTAAGAAAATATAAATCATATAAAGGTGAAGTTGGGAAAATATTTGATAATCTTCTAAAGCGTAATTTTAAAGCAGATAAACCAAATCAAAAATGGGTTACAGACGTGACAGAATTTTCTCTTTTCGGAACTAAATTGTATTTATCCCCAATTATTGATTTGTTCAACGGTGAGGTTGTAAGTTACAATATATCTGAAAGACCTGTTTTTCATCAAGTTGTAGATATGCTTGAAAAAGCATTTGCTAAAATACCAGATAATACAAATTTAATATTACATTCAGACCAAGGGTGGCAATATCAAATGAAGCAATATCAATGTATTTTACAGAAAAAAGGAATTAGACAAAGTATGTCTAGGAAAGGTAATTGCTTAGATAATTCGTGTGCAGAAAATTTCTTTGGTTTATTAAAATCAGAACTATTGTATTTACAAGAGTTTGAATCAATAGAACACTTTAAGAAAGAATTAATTGAATATATAGATTATTACAATAATAAAAGGATTAAGGGTAAATTAAAAGGAATGAGCCCTGTGAATTACAGAATTCATTCCTTAAGAGTTGCCTAATATAAACTTAATCAAAAAGTGTCTAACTTTTTGGGTTCAGTTCATTTTTTTATTCTAGTTATTTTTTATACTTTTTCTGATTTTTTAATAATATAAATTAAATATTCCTATCTTTTATTTTTAATGCATATTCATATGCATTAATATAATCTTCTTTTTTTATATAATTTCCAATTGTATTTATATAACTGTTGTCTTCTCTAACAAAGTTTGCATTCTTCATTATATTTATAGCTCCTGTATTTTTTATTAAATTTACCATTTCATCATATGAAATTCTATACTCATCATCCTTTTGAAATGTTCTTAGAATATATTTTATTAATATTGTTGAATATGTGGTATAAATTGTAGTAAATATATCTTCAGCAATATTTTTTTTGCTTAGTAAATCTTCTAAAAAATCTATTACCTTCAACGTATCATAATAATTTCTAACTAGGTTTTTACGCGCTCTTGTACTACTCTCGCCATATCTTACATAATGATAACATTTAAAGTCAAATAAATATATTTGTTTAATATTCATATATAATTCTAGACAAAATATTAAATCTTCCATCATTCTAATATCTGTTCTAAATTCAAGTTTATTTTTTATTGTTTCTGTTTTTGCAAATAGTAAACATACATATGTAGGGAGCTTGTCTTCAAAAATATTTAATAAAAGTTTATTATTTATTTCACTCTTATCTAGTATTTTATTTGATAAGTCTAATAAATCATTATTTGATTTAATTATATTTCCTTTTTCGTCTTCTTTTATGAAATTACAACGTAATAATTCTACATTTGTTTCTTCCATTTTTTTTATAATTTTTTCATACATATTATGTTCTATATAATCATCTGCATCAAGAAATGTTATATATCTTCCCGTTGCTCCTTTTATTCCTACATTTCTAGCATTTCCCACTCCATTATTTTCAATATCTACAATATTAATTCTTTTATCTTCTTTTTTATATTTTTTTGCTATTTCAAGGCTATTATCCGTAGAGCCGTCATTTACAATTATTATTTCTAAATTTTTATATGTTTGTTCTTTCAGGCAATTTAATAGCCTACCTATAAATTTTTCTGCATTATACATTGGGATAATTATACTAATAATATCATTCATCTTTTTTCTCTCTCATCTTTACTTTCTAATACACCATGCACTAATAAATATCTTTCAGCTAGTTCAACATTTTTTAATAAATTTTTATCAATTTTACTTCCACTTTTTATAAGCCTTGTAAATTCTTTATCCATTGTATTTATCATTTTAGAAATTGAAAAGCCATTTACTACTTTTTCTCTACATTTTTCTTTTATATCTGTGTTTTCTAGTTTATCAAATATTTCAAGAAATTTTGTTACATATTTTTCAATTTCTTCATCAGAATAATTAAAGTTTAACTGTTCTTCTAGTTTTTGATAAACTGGTACCAATGCTCCACACTCTTCATCTATTAATTCACTTTGTCCTCCAATATTAGCAGAAACAACTGGTACACCCATTGCCATTGATTCATATGCCACAAGAGCCAATCCCTCTTGTAAAGAACAAATAATTGTGGCTGATGCAACTTTATAAAATGGTCTAACATCTTTTTGATATCCAAAGCATTCTACTATATTTTGTAAATTATTTTCTATTATATAATTTTTTACATCTTTTAATGCGACACCATCTCCTACAATCGCTAATCTTACATCATCACGAATTTCAGCCAATTTTTTTATTACATTTATCGCAAAAATTGGTCTTTTAGCATGTACAATTCTGCATGGAAGTAAAATTACCTTTTTCCCTTTATATTTTTCCTTTAGTTCATCATATTTTTCCGACTCGAATTCTGGATTAAAATAATCGGTATCTGTTCCAATATAAACAGTTTTTACATTTTTCACATTTCTTTTCATTGTCTTGTACATTAAGTTTTTTAAATATTCTGTACATGTATATGTAGCATCTAAATAATCTGCTACTGCATTAGAATCTTTTGGCTTTCCACCATTTCGTAATGTCCAATTCTCTGAGTGTATATAATCAACAAAAGGAATTTCTTTAAATTGGCACTTTAGCCATGGTAATGCATAATATCCATAATAACTATTTGAAAAGAAAACAAGGTTAATTCTTCTACTTTTAATAATATATGCTATAAATGAGGCCCAATCTTTCTTTTTCAAAAAAGTAGATAAATCAAAGTATTCTTCCACATATTGTTCTACTTCTTGTCTTAGGTCATGTTCTGTTTTCTGTGTTGTTATTACACTGATTTCATAATTCTTTTGTTTCAATCCCTTTATTAAGTTAAAATCGAATATCTCCGCACCACCTATTGCCGTCCAAGGTAAAATAAATAATATTCTTTTTTTCCCATCTGCAGGAACTACCGGTGGCTTTTTTAAGTCAATAATAGTAGGAATATTTTTATAATCTACTTCATAATTATTGTCAAATTGAATTGTATTTAGTTTATCATCTATTTTGTCTATTTCTTCTTGCATCTCAGGAGTAATTTTTTCATCTTGTTTTTTTGCATTTAAATTCCTATGCCAATATCCATAAAACTCCATTTTAAGTGGTACAGCTTTTTTGCTAAGAAGTTCTATACATGTGTACCATTGTCTTGGCAAATCATCTGTTATCTTCTCGTATTTTTCAAGTTCCAAAAATTTTTGTTTTTTTATAAATATCCCTGGAGCAATAATATTTTTCTTCTTCTCATCTATAATTCTTAGCTTATTGTTAATTAGCAATTCTTTTTTTCCAAATTCAACTACTCTTGAATATGAAAAATCTGCATCATAATTAAGCATCATAGCAAAAAAGCCACATTCTAGCATTGTTTCATTTAATAAATCATTTTCTTCAAAATTAAAAATTAATTCTGTTGAACTGTTTTTTATAGCTTCAATTTTTGCTTTGGCAATTGTTTCATAGTCATATACAATTATTTTTATTCTTTTATCTATATATTTTAAATTTATGATATCTGACTTGTTGTCGTTAATAACTATTATCCATTCCCAATAAGGAAATGTTTGATTAATTAGTGAATTCATCATTTGTACTACATAATTATAGCTTGAATTAAGGCTACATATTGTAATAACTGTAATTAAGCTTGTTCCTTTATTCATGCTTATTCTGCTAGATTTCATTTTCCCTGGTTCAAGAGTAAAATCAAAATTTTTTGTTTTTCCCATTTGCTTGGTATTTTTTTGCATTTATGTACCTCCATTTTGATCACTTTTGTTTAATCTCTTAGGTAAATTATATATATATATTATACCTCGAAATACAACGAAAATCAATACTGGTAAGGAATTTGATAGTGTCAATTTATTAGTCTTGTTTGATTTTTAGGAAAATCTATGTTATTTCTATCAACACCTTCTGATTCATAGTTTTCCGCCAGTCCAACAAATAGCACCACCTCTTTACTTTTACTTGCTTTTTCTATTGCTTGATTTAATAATATTTCGTCATCTTCATCTTTATCTATACGGTTATATCCTTTTTCATACTCCACTTTCACATTTTGGCTTTTTAACGCTTCATATGCGTTCTCAATTTTATATGAGTTAATTTATGTGAGTTATAACATACTTGAAGTCTTGTATTACACATTCGCCATTATTTTAGTTCCTTCTTTTACTTTTATTCCAGATTTAGGGATTTGTCTTGTTATTATATCTGTATTTACAATATCTTTTTCATTTTCTATTTCTAAATCCAAATTTATTTTTTTTAATTTTTTCTTTGCCTCCTCTATTGTTAGTCCCTCAATGTTTGGAACTTCAACATCCTTTTTTTCGTCTTCTTCCTTAACATTGTCTTTTTGCGCCTCTAAATACGGTAAAACTTCTGACAATACCTTTCCGCCAACTGGTGCAGCAACAGCACCTCCTTGGTGTCCTCCTTCTCCTGTTGGGTTATATAATGTTACAAGTATTACCACTTGTGGATTTGTTGTTGGGCCTACTCCCATAAAAGATGTTACATATTTATTTGTATTTACCCCATCTTCTGATGTTCCTGTTTTCCCTCCTATGTTATAACCTTCGACTTGTGCATTTCTTCCTGTACCATCTTCTACAACAGATTGCATCATACTTAATACGTTTTTAGCTGTTTCTTCCGATATCACTCTTTCTTCCCTTTTAATCGGTATTTCTGTTGTTTCCCCAGTTTGACTGTTTATTATTTTCTTTACAATTCTTGGCTTTATGTATGTTCCCCCATTAGCAATACTTGATACTGCAGTTATTAGCTGTAATGGTGTTATTTCAAATCTTTGACCAAATGCTATTGTTGCAAGTTCTACTGGACCAACTTTTTCTTCTTTTAAGAAAATACTTCCAGCCTCTCCGGGCAAATCTATTCCTGTTCTTTTTAATAGTCCAAACTTTTTCAAATACGTATAATATTTTGAAACTCCAATTTTTTGTCCTAACCCTATAAATACTGGATTACACGAATTCATTAGAGCTTGCCTTAATGATTCCGAGCCATGCGGTCTATAATATCTCCAACATTTAATTCTAACTCCTGCTATTTCTATTCCCCCTGTACAGCAAAATTCGCCCTCTTTATCTACGCTTGTTAATCCTTCTTCCAATGCTGCTGAAGTTGTTATAAGTTTAAATGTAGATCCTGGTTCATATGTATCTGATACTGCTTTATTTCTCCACATTTGTTGCAATGCCTTTGTTTTTTCCCCCTGTGCTAACATTTCCCAACTTGCCTTTAGTTCTTCTGTATTAGCCTGATAAGGTTGATTTAAATTATAGTTTGGATAACCTGCCATTGCTAGAATATCCCCTGTTTGTGGATTCATTATTATTATATTTCCGCCATCTGTACATTTGTTGTCTATACATGCTTCTGCTAAATATTTCTCTGCTATTCCTTGCACAGTTGCATCTATGCTTAATATTAAATCATTTCCATCTATTGCTTTAACATAGTTTTCACCTTCTTTTGCAATTTCGCCTCCCCTTGCATCTATTATTTTATTAATCTTGCCTTTTTCTCCTTTTAATTCCTTTTCATAAATTGCTTCTATCCCATCCAATCCTTGATTATCAGAGCCGCAAAACCCTATTACTTGTGAAGCCAAATTGTTATTAGGATAATATCTTTTGGTATCTTCATCTATATTTACTCCTTTTGTTATATTATTGTCGCTTAACCACTTTCTAAGTTCATCAGCTTTTTCTTTGTCTATCTTTTTTACAATAGTTTCTATCGAACTTCTTCTGCTTACTCTTTTTAATATGGTTTCATAATTTAAGTTAAAAATTTCAGTTAATGCCTTTGCAACTTTTTCCTTGTCCTCTTTTGCAATGTTTGTTGGATTTACGGTTACAGTTTCTACTGTGCTAGATATAGCCAAAATATTTTTACCAGTTGCATCATATATTGTTCCTCTTTTAGGATTAACACTTCTATCTAATGTTTGTTGTACATATGCCATAGATTGCAATTCCGAGCCCATAACAAACTGTATCCAACCTATTCTACATATTAAAGCAATGAAAGTTATTGTAGAAACAAGTATTGCATTTCTCATTCGCTTTTTTCTCCCCAAATCACTCACTTTTCCTTCTGATTTTATTTTAGTTTCTTTTACTTCAGCTTTATATTTTCTCCTTTGCTCTTTTTTTACTAACTTCTCGAGTTCTCTTATATTCACTTTTTGATTTTTCCAAGCTTTTATTTGTTTTTTCTTTATTTTTCGCCTATTCTTCATTATTAATCACATTCCCTCTCTAACTTATGATTATAATAATATTATTCCAATTTATTCTAAATAGGACTTAAACGCAAAAAAATTACTATATACTCAAAATATAGTAATTTTCTAAAATATTTTTTCTGTTAAAAGCTCTACCACTTTTTCAAACCAATTTTTTTCTTCTTCTATTATTACTTGTTCGCTGGCAGGTTCCACATAATCTTTTTTAGGTAGATTAACATATCTTTTTTGTGTTGAATCTAACTTTTTCATTCCCGAATTCTCTTTTGCTGCTTTTTCAATGTTACTTAAATTTAGGCTGTTTTGTATATTAACTTCTAACTGTTGGTTTTCTTTTTCTATTACAGCCAAATCGCTTTTCAGTTGCTCCTTTTTGCTAAATCTTTCTGTTATAAGTGAGTTCCTATAACTTATTGCCAATAGTATTACAAAACCTAACACAACATATGTTACAATTTTAGTTTGTGGTTTTAAATGCTTTTTCTTTTTGTTCTTTTTATTTACTTTGTTTTTATTTATCGTTGTAGATTTCTTTTTAACGTCTTCTTTTTTATTTGGTTTATATTCTGGTTTTAGTTTTCTCGGGCTTGTCTCGTATTGATATCCACCATATCTACTATTTGGCATATTCTCACCTACCTTTTGAAAATTATATTTTCTTTTCAAATATTCTTAATTTTGCACTTTTAGCTCTTGAGTTTTCTCTTTGCTCTTCCTCTGTTGGAAGTATCGGCTTCTTTGTTATTATTTTGCCAAACGATTTTGCTCCGCATACACAGTATGGTAAATCCTTTGGACATTTGCAAATTCCCTCTGCCTCTGTAAATGCATTTTTTACTGCTCTATCTTCTAAAGAGTGAAATGTTATAACAGCTAGTCTTCCACCTTCATTCAAAGTATCAATGCAATCTAAAATACATTTATATAATGGCTTTATCTCATTATTAACTTCTATTCTTATTGCTTGAAATGTTCTTTTAGCAGGATGTCCTTCTTTTTGCTTTGATAGTGGTATAGATTTTATTATAATATTTACTAACTCTTCTGTTGTTTCTATTTCCTTGTTTTTTCTTTGAGCACATATATTTTTTGCTATATTTCTAGAAAACTTTTCCTCTCCATATTCGTATATGATTCTTGCCAACTCTTCTTCTGGATACGTATTTACAACAATTTTAGCATTTAACTGCTGACTTTTATCCATTCTCATATCTAATTCGTTACTGCCTAAATAACTGAAACCTCTTTCTTTTTCATCTAATTGATATGAAGAAACTCCTAGGTCTAACAATATGCCATCTACTTTTTGTATTTGTAAATCTTTTAATACATCTTTAATCTCATCATGATTTGCATGTATATATTTAACATTTGAGTACTCTTTTAGCTTTTCTTTTGTAGATTCTAATGCATCCATATCTCTGTCAATTCCTATCAGTATACCATTTTCAGATAAATTTTCTAATATTTTTTTGCTATGCCCTCCACCACCAAGAGTACCATCTACATATATTCCATCTGGCTTTATCTTTAATCCTTCTATACATTCTTTAAGTAATACAGGATTATGCTTAAATTCCATGGCAAATAAACCTCTGCTTTCATTTTATACGCGAATAGTTGGTATTTTATGCAAAATACCAACTGTCCACATCTTTTATAGTTTTTTCTTTAGTATTTTATTTTTTTCTCTTTGGTGTTGTATATATTTTACAAATGCTTTTCATTTGTATATTATTATTTTTATCCTATGTACAAATTATATATTTATCTTTTGTACTTTTTGCTTTTGTATATTATTACTTTCTTCTTTTATAATTTTTCTTTTGTAATTTAACATTTTTTCTTTTGTGTACTAATTTTTATCTTTTGTAAAATCCTCTTTTGTTTTTTTCATTTGTGCAAATTTGCTTTGCTTTATCCTTTGTAAAATTTTTTCTTTAGTTAAATTTATCTTTTGTACTTTTTTAATTTTTTCTTTTGTATTTCAATAATTTGTCTTTTGTTTGATTTATATAAACTTTTGCAATTTATATACCTAACATTGTCATATTCTCTGCTATTTCATCAGCAGAAATATTTTCATCACTGTTATAAGATTTCCATTTCTCTCTGTTCCAAATTTCAATTCTAGTGCCTACACCAATTATTATTGCATCTTTTTCTAATGTAGCATATTCTCTTAAATTACTTGTTATTAGAAATCTACCTTGTTTGTCAATTTCGCATTCTGTTGCACCAGATAAGAAAAATCTTACGAAATCTCTTGCATTTTTGTTTGTAAGTGGAAGTGTTTTTAATTTTTCTTCAAAGTTTGTCCATTCATTTTGAGAGAAACCAAACAAGCACCCATCTAATCCTTTTGTTACTATGAACTTATCTCCCATGTCTTCTCTAATTTTAGCTGGTAATATTAATCTGCCTTTAACATCTAGAGAATGTTCATACTCACCAATAAGCACTTTGTTTCACCTCCATAACATTTTAAACCACTTTTTACCACTTCTCTCCACTTCAATTAGAATTTTAATATATCTTTTTATAAAATGCAAGTATTTTTTAAAATTTTTTTTATTTTTTTGTTGCTGTTTAATATGTTATACATTTAAAACACTGAAACACAAAGCTTTATTCAGTTAATGCAAATTTTTGACAATTCATATTTATTATTTTATAATTTAAGAAAAAGTTTAGGAGTTGATTAGTCAATGAAGTTAGTAATACAAAGAGTCACTGAGGCCAGTGTTAGTGTAGACTCTAAAATAGTGGGAGAAATACATAATGGATTTTTGGTACTATTGGGTATAAAAGATTCTGATACTGAGCAAGATGTAGATTATCTTGTAAAAAAATTAATTAATTTAAGAATATTTAATGACGAAAATGACAAGATGAACTTGTCTCTTCAAGCAGTATCTGGTGAATTACTAATAATTTCACAATTTACATTATATGCTGATTGCAAGAAAAGTGGAAATAGACCTTCTTTTTCTGATGCTGCTAAACCAGACATTGCAGTTTCTTTATATGAATATTTTGTAAATGAATGTAAGAAACAAGTTCCTATTGTTCAAACTGGTATCTTCGGAGCTGATATGAAAGTTACTCTTTTAAATGATGGGCCTGTTACAATAATTATGGATTCAGAATAATTAAAAACTACCGACATTTTAGTCGGCAGTTTTTTCCCTTAATCACCTATTACATTAATTGAAATATTTTTTCCTTTTTCTGTTACTTTTATATTATATACTTTTTTACCTGTTTTATATTTTATGCTATATTCTTCCCAGTCATTTGGTATACATGGTTCTATTTTTAATTCTCCATTTTCAATCTTTAATCCTAGTATATATTTTAATCCCGCTTCATACATCCAGCTACTTGATCCTGTATACCAAGTCCAGCCTCCTCTTCCTGCTAAATTCTCCTGTCCATACACATCTGCTGCTACAACATATGGTTCTACTTTATATTTATTAGCCATTTCCTTAGTTCTTGCATGTTCTATTGGATTTATCATTCTAAACAATTCTCCCGCTTTATCTCCAAATCCTAATAAAGCTTCTGCAATTATTACCCATACAGCTGCATGTGTGTATTGTCCTCCATTTTCTCTTGTTCCCGGCAAATATGCTTTGATATATCCTGGTTCTAAATTGCTTTGATTAAATGGTGGGTCTAATAGTTTAATAATTGCACTTTGCCTATCTATTAAATGATTTTCTAAACTTTCCATTGATATATATTTTTTGTCATTATCTCCAACTCCTGATATCACTGCCCAGCTTTGTGTTATGCTGTCTATCTTGCATTCTTCATTTTGCAAACTACCGCAATATTTCACCCTCGTCTGTAAATGCTCTTCTATACCATCTTCCATCCCAACCTGTTGTGTTTAATGCTTTTTTCAATTTATTTAATATTTCCTCATATTTTTTTGCTAATTCATCTTCCCCTTTATACTTGCATAATGGAATAAATTTTTTTAATATATCGCTCAAGAAAAAACCTAACCATATACTTTCTCCTTTACCTTTGTTTCCTACTGTACTAAACCCATCATTCCAGTCGCCTGAACCTATTGTAGGCAAGTCATTTTCTCCTAAGTTTATCTTTTTTTCTATTGCTTTTTTACAATGTTCATATATTGTACCACTTTCTTTTGATGGCAAATATTTGTCATATTTTTCATCTGTGCCTTCTTCCAAATCTGCACCTTCTATATAATTTGTTTTAATATCTAATATTGTATAATCACCTGTAAAATTTATATATTCTTCGGTAATATAAGCAAGCCAAAGCAAATCATCTGAAAATCTTGTTCTTATGCCTCTTCCGGGTTTCATCATGCCACCAATGTTCTACATCTCCTTCTATAAATTGATGTGAACTATGCTTTATTATTTGATTTTTCATTATTTCTGGATTTATATATTTTAATGCTATTGTGTCTTGTAGTTGGTCTCTAAATCCAAAAGCACCACCTGATTGATAATAACCGCTTCGCGCCAATAATCTTGCTGATATTGTTTGATATATAAGCCATCCATTTAACAATATATTCATAGACTCTACCGGTGTTTTTACGTGAACCTTGCCTGTTATATCTTCCCAATACTCTTTTACTTTTTTATATTCTTCTTTTACATTACTTATTTTTCCGTATTTATAAGCATTATCTTGACAATTAATTATACTTTCTTCTGCTCCTAAAACAATTGATATTTCTTTACTTTCTAATGCCTGTAATTCTACTTGGAATTCTATTGCAAGTATTCCATTTCGCCATAAAGAATTCTGTCTGTCTAAATCTAATTTATGAATTCCATCTGGATTTGCTATTGTTCCATTTCCTATAAAAAAGTCTTTATTACCTGTATAAGAATTTATTTTTTCACTACTTGAAACATATAATACATTTTTAAAATCCTCATTTGAAATATTCTCCAAGCATAGTAAATTTGACCCCTCTTTATATTCTAAATTTAGATAAGTGTTGGAAATAGTCTCATCTTCTCCTAATACAGGTTTTATATAATATACTAATTTTATTTTTCTTTTCCTTGGTTCAATATTTTCTAATCGTATCAGGTGCACTTTTGCACTATCTTTACATGGTACAAATATGCTTGCATTTTGTATAAGTCCATTACTCTTATGCATATAATTTGCATATCCAAAACCATAAGTTATATAGTAATCATTACTATCTGGAATAGGATTTTGCCCTAATGACCACACTTTTTTGTTTTCCATATCTTCCAAATATATTATCTCTGACGGTATATCATTTGTTGGGTTGTTTGCCCATGCTGTTAATCTATTTAATCTACTGTTTTTATACCATGTATATCCACCCATATTTTCTGTAACTACAGTTCCAAACTTCTCATTTGCTAATACATGACTCCATACAGTTGGTAGTTTATTGTCTTTATTTATTCTAATATTATATTCCTTGCCATCTAGCGAAAATCCTCCATATTCATTACAGTATTTTAATTGTTCATCTTCTAGTTTTTTTCTTATTTGTTCTGGTTCTTCTGCAATTTGTGGTATTTTTTCATCTCCTATTTGTTTTATTGTTTCTATATACTCTTCTTCTAAATCTGTAAGCTGTCTTTCTATTTTACCTAAGCTCACATCTAAAACCAAATTTGCTCTAAATTCCAAAACTTGTATTTCTTCTTTCGATAAATTATTTAATACAAAAATTCCACTTCTTATATTTTGCAGATATCCCATATTCTTATTTAATATAATATTAATTATTCCTTCTCTTGTGTAATTTTCATAGCTATGCTGTTCTTCATCTACAATAACTAAATCTATATTTAAGATCGGAAG
>OGRU01001714.1_pt1 | contig 15798 bp, 13 predicted proteins | sample 1553541 | NCBI WGS metagenome assembly OGRU01 (sample SAMEA2580068, study PRJEB22360) | human gut metagenome | biome: human gut; feature: human-associated habitat; material: faeces | place: Denmark | collected 2008/2010
AACCGCCGCCGTTCGGGAAATATTTTTTGTAGAGTGCCTGCTGCACCGGATCCTCCGATACCGACGGATGATGCACCTTCTCCACCTTCGGGTTGTTGTTCAGATATTCTACGACCTTTAATGCATTCTCCACATGGCGCTCCACACGCAGCGACAATGTCTCAAGTCCCTGTAAAAACAGGAAAGAGTGGAACGGAGAGATGGTTGCACCGGTGTCGCGCAGTAAAATGGCGCGGATCTTTGTGACGAACGCTGCCGGTCCTGCCGCCTTTGTAAAACTGATGCCGTGGTAGCTCGGATTCGGCTCCGTCAAGGACGGGAACTTGCCGCTTGCCTCCCAGTCAAACTTTCCGCCGTCCACGATCACGCCGCCGATGGCTGTTCCGTGTCCGCCGATAAACTTGGTTGCCGAGTGAACGACAATATCTGCTCCGTACTCAAGCGGGCGGACCAGATACGGCGTTGCAAAAGTGTTGTCCACAACCAGCGGAATCTGATGCGCATGCGCGATCGCTGCGATCTTCTCAATATCCACAACGTCCGAGTTCGGGTTGCCGAGCGTCTCAATGTGGATCGCTCTGGTGTTCTCCTGGATTGCCTGCTCCACCTCGTCGTAATTGAATGGATCGACGAAAGTTGTCGTGATACCATACTCCGGGAATGTATGTGCCAATAGATTGTAGGTGCCGCCGTAGATGTTGTTTGCAGCCACGATGTGCTCGCCAGCATGCGCCAGATTCTGGAGTGTATAGGCGATCGCCGCCGCACCGGAAGCCACGGCAAGCGCTGCCACACCGCCCTCCAAAGCTGCTATTCTCTGCTCGAAGACATCCTCGGTCGGGTTTGTTAATCTGCCATAGATATTTCCCGCATCGGTCAGTCCGAAACGCGCCGCCGCATGCTCACTGTTGTTGAATACATAAGAGGATGTCTGGTAGATCGGCACTGCTCTCGCTCCGGTCACCGGATCTGCCTCCTCCTGTCCTACGTGAAGCTGTAATGTCTCAAATTTGAATTTTCTCTGATCTCTTGTAATTTTGCTCATGTGTTTGTCCTCTTTTCTTTTATTTTTATATTCGGTAAAATAGTAATTTCTTATCTTATGATCATCTGCTTATCAGCGACAACAACACATTCGCTTTTCTTCGATAAACACCCTTGTTGACTTCTGTAAAACCTTCATGATTTCCTCCTGATCATCACGTTGCTCACCTTGTTTTGTGTGCTCCGTTTTTTGATGATGCAATCATATCACCCTTTTCCTAGTATGTCAATGGGGTTTATCTATTTAGGTTCTCACCTTTATTTATGACTGGCTATAGATTTTATTTATAACGCCACCGCCTACAACTTCGTCTCCGTCATACATTACCACAGCCTGGCCTTTTGTGATCGCTCTCTGCGGTTCATCAAACTTCACATGAAGGATGCCGTCCGGTGTCTGCCATGCAGTGGCTGGCTGCTCTTTATGACGGTAACGGATCTTGGCAGTCACTCTCTTCGGCTCACTTAAATTATCCACGGAGATCAGGTTTACACTATCTGCCTCAAGCTCACTGCTGAAAAGATCTGCGTTGTCACCGAGAACAACTGTATTGGTCTTCGGGGAGATCTCGCAGACATAAAGACGGCTGGCTGCCGGAATACCAAGGCCACGGCGCTGGCCGATGGTATAATGGATGATTCCTTTATGGCGTCCGATATAGTTTCCTTCTTTATCTACAAAATCACCTTCCGGTGTTTTTTTGCCTGTATATTTCTCGATAAATTTCGCATAATCGCCATCCGGCACAAAGCAGATATCCTGGCTGTCATGTTTTCTGGCATTGATAAAGCCATGCTCTTCGGCAATGACACGGACCTGATCTTTCCGAAGGCCGCCAAGAGGAAGTTTTACATGTGCCAGCTGTTCCTGGGTCAGCATATAGAGCACATAGGACTGATCCTTGGTGTCGTCCACTGCTTTTTTCAGAAGATAGCGGCCTCTGTTCTCATCGTACTCCACTCTTGCGTAATGTCCGGTCACAATATAATCGTAGCCGATCTCCTGCATACGGTGGAACATTTTGTCAAATTTCAGATAACGATTGCAGTCGATACATGGATTGGGTGTGCAGCCGTTTTCGTAAGCCTCCACAAAACGATCCATAACTTCTGTATGGAAATCTGCGGTAAAGTTAAATACGTAGTAAGGCATATCCATCTGATAAGCCACGCTTCTGGCATCCTCCACATCGTCCAGGGAACAGCAGGTCTTTTCCCTGTGGACACCGATATCCTCGTTGTTGTAAAGTTTCATGGTTGCACCGATGCACTCGTCACCGGATTCCTTTGTCAAAAGAGCTGCCACGGAGCTGTCCACACCGCCGCTCATTGCTATGATCGCTTTTTTCATTTATATCTTAACCTTTCATTGATGATCTTTTTTCACACAGCAAAAGTACGGGATTTCGCATCCCACACAGCTGTAATTTCGCATTTATTATAATATGACAGATATCCTTTGTCCACGATTTTTCACCCGGAACCTTTGCTTTGCTTCTTTCCCGCAGGCTCTCTTTGGTATATAATAGAAAATATTTTTCAGAAAAGGATGTGACTATATGAAGCTTTCCCTGTTTTCCACGCTGCGGGGATACCGGAAAGAATACCTTCTCAAAGATATTTTTTCCGGTATCATCATCGCCGCAGTTTCCATTCCTATCTCCATGGGATATGCCCAGATTTCCGGAATTCCGGCGGTATACGGACTGTATGGTTCTGTTCTGCCAATCCTGCTGTTTGCGCTCTTTTCCACTTCAAGGCAGTTTATCTTCGGCGTTGACGCGGCACCTGCTGCCATTGTAGGCGGCGCGCTGTCTACCCTTGGCATTGCCGCGGAATCGGAAGCTGCCATGGATTATGTCCCTGCCATTGCACTTTTTGCAGGCCTGTGGCTGTTTGTGTTCTTCCTGCTCCATGCGGATAAGATCGTAGATTTCATCTCCACACCGGTAATGGGTGGTTTTATCAGCGGTATCGCAGTCACCATCATCCTGATGCAGATCCCGAAACTGATGGGAAGCCCGGCAGGTTCCGGTGAACTTCTGGAGCTGGCAGAACATATCTTCGCTGCCGCAAAAAATATCAGCTGGCTTTCCCTCTGCATGGGACTTGGTGCGCTGATACTGATCCGCATATTCAAAAAACTGGCGCCGAAATTCCCCATGGCCATCGCGATCATGGCCCTGGGTGTTCTCTCCACCGTTGTTTTTCATGTGGATGAAAAGGGCGTTGTGCTTTTGCAGTCTGTAGAACGCGGCCTCCCTTCCCTGGTGATCCCGGATTTCGGAAATGTTGATCTGACCCAGGCAGCAGGACGCGGCCTTATGGTTGCCGTTGTCATTATGGCGGAAACCCTTCTTGCAGAAAACACTTTCGCCTTTCGCAATGACTATAAACTGAACGATCGTCAGGAGATCCTGGCCTGTGCAGCGGGAAACATTGCGGCTGCCGCTGTTGGATGCTGCCCGGTAAACGGCAGTATCTCCCGTACCTCTCTCAATGAACAGTACGGAGGAAAATCTCAGGCAGTTTCCATCACTGCCGGGATCACCATGGCTCTGATCCTTCTTTTTGGCACCGGATTTATCGGATATCTTCCGGTTCCTGTGTTGACAGCCATTGTGATCTCTGCTCTGATGGATGTGGTGGAAACCCATCTGGCTGTACGTCTTTTCAAGGTGAGCCGCACAGAATTTTACATTTTTATGGCTGCCGGTTTCAGCGTGCTCTGCCTTGGAACTATCTACGGCGTTATCATTGGCATCCTGCTCTCTTTCGTAGCTGTGATCCTGAAAGCTACCAACCCGCCACGCTCTTTCCGTGGCATGATCCCGGGCAGAGATGTTTATTTTGATCTTTCCAGAAACCGTTACGCCTATCCCATCAAAGGCGTTGTCATCTACCGTTTCAGTGAGAACCTGTTTTTCGCAAATGTAAAGATCTTTCAGGAGGATATTGAAAACAGCATCCAAAAAGATACGAAAGTGGTGATCGTAGATGCCAGTGCCATTAACAGCATTGACGTTACTGCTGCCGACCGTCTGGATGCCATCTCTGCAAGCCTGAAAAAACGAGGGATCCGTTTTTACCTCACTGAACATTCCACTCAGATCAATGACCAGCTGCGTCAGTTCGGCATCGGCCATATAATCAAGGACGGTATGGTCCGCCGTACCATTCTTGCCGCCTTACATGACGCAGGGATCGATGCGCCTTATGAACTGGATGTTCCAAAGGAAGACGAGGCAAAACTTCTCCGCCGCAGCATCGCCTTTCTCCCGGCAGAGGAAGAAGATACCCTGGAAGAGTTTGCCTGGGCTTTCGGAGATGATGCGGTAAAAGAGATCGAGGAATCTGTCCATCACATTATCGAACAGTTACATCAGATCCCGGATATTGAACGTCTCTCCGAAGAAGGTCTGGAAGAACTTCTGGATAACTGGCATGGCCTGGGGCTTCTGGATGAAGATGAACTTCTCCGAAGGATCGAGTTACATATGGACGAACTGCCGGAAGAGCTGACTTCCGACCGGAGACTGATCCTTCAGCTTCTGGAAAAACGCCGTGGCAAACTGAAAGAAAAAATCCTCTCAGAGCACCCGGAAGTTCTGGAACGGCTGGAACAGCGCAGAAAGAAACTGGAAGAACGGCTGGAGAAACAGAATCCGGAAGCTGTTCAGAAGTGGAAACACTGGAAGGAGGAACATCTCAAAGACTGATTTTTGCACACATTCCTTTTGCGGATCCATGATCAGCTTTCATGATTTCCCGCATATTCCTCACAGACATTGATAAATTCCTGCATCACAGCAGAAGGCCTGCGGTCCTTTTTCCAGGCAAGAAGAATCCTGGTCGTAAGCTTCTCTTCTTCGATGATCCGGATGGGAAGATCTGTACAGAGGTCTTCCATGGATCTTGGAAAAACGGCAGTGGCAAGGCCTTCCTGCACCCAGAGCATGGCATCTCTGGGATCGTCGCAGACACAGAAAATATCCGGCTGGAGATTTTTTTCTCCAAAGGCTTTCATCAGAAATTCTTCGTATCGCCGGTAAATAATAAGAGGGCGTCCAGTCAGTTTCTTAAGGCTGATGCCCTCTTTTTTTGTCCTGTTTTCCGGGAATGCCGGGGGAAGGACTGCGATCATGGGTTCTTCCGAAAGCTCCAGATAATTTAATCCCTCCAGCTTGATAGGTGTCCGCACCACAGAGACATCAATGATCCCATCCATAAGATAGTTCAGAAGTGTGAAGGTAATGGCATCCGATCTGGCATCCCGCACCTCAAAGTTTACATCGGAATTATCCCTGGAAAATCTGGAAATATAAGGCATAATGGTGGTTACTGTGGTGGGCGTGATCCCGATACGTAAGACCTGCTTTTTCCCTGCCTTGGATACTTCCAGCTCTGTGGAACGGACATAATTTAAAATATTCTCCGTCCTGTCATAAAGAAGCTTTCCCGCTTCTGTCAGTGTCACCCCTGCCCTGGTCCGCTCAAAAAGCTTCACATTCAACTCTGCTTCCAGCTGTTTGATCTGGTAGCTTAAGGGCGGCTGGGACATATTCAGTCTTCTTGCAGCTTCATGGATACTTCCCGTTGCCGCAATCTCATGAAAATATTCCAACTGTCTGATCTCCATATCCTTCTCCTTTTAATTGCATATAATAATTTCTGTAATTTCCGCATTCCGTTCCCGGATGATCCGCATCAAACACTCTCTGTCTTTGTGTCAAGCGGATATTCGCAATCTATATTCTTCTGTACTGCATACTAATGATTTTTTCATTTTTGCAGATACTATGATCATCTTCCCATAAACTCACGTTTTCTTCAATATAATTTTTATATTATAATACATTAAAAACAATATTATACGTATCATCCCGGAGGGAGTATAATAACAGAGGTTTATTGTAATAAAAAGGAAATGGAGGAAAGAAAAAGAAATGCGAACACTCGCAAAATATCTTCGAAACTACAAAAAAGAAAGCATTCTGGCTCCTTTTTTCAAGTTTCTGGAAGTTGTGTTTGACCTGCTGGTGCCTATCGTCATCGCCCAGATCATTGATGTGGGTATTGCTCACAATGACCACGGCTACATCGTACAGAAATTCTTTATCCTGATACTGATGGCAGCCGCAGGACTGGCAGTCAGCATCACGGCCCAGTTTTTTGCGGCAAAAGCCAGCGTAGGTTTTGCCACAGAAGTACGCCAGGCAGTCTTTGACCACATCCAGAAGCTTTCCTATACGGAGCTGGATACCCTTGGAACCGATACCCTGATCACCCGTCTGACCGACGACGTAAACCAGGTACAGAACGGTGTAAACATGGGCCTTCGTCTTCTTCTTCGAAGCCCGTTTATTGTTTTCGGTGCCATGGTGATGGCCTTTACCATCAACGTGCGCTGTGCACTGATCTTCGTAGTTGCCATCCCGGTACTGTTCCTGGTTGTCTTTGTGATCATGTTCTTAAGTATCCCTCTTTTTAAAAAAGTACAGGGACGCCTGGATACTGTCACACGCCTTACCAGAGAAAATCTGACCGGTGTCCGTGTAATCCGTGCATTCTGCCGGGAAGATCACGCAGTTGCAGAGTTTGACGAAAGCAACCTTGCTCTCACAAAGCTGAATGAATTTGTGGGAAAAATCTCCGCACTTTTAAATCCGGCCACCTATGTACTGATCAATATCGCAACCGTAATCCTGATTCAGACTGCAGGTGTACAGGTCAATCTGGGAAACATGCAGCAGGGTGAAGTCGTTGCCCTTTACAACTACATGGCACAGATGATCGTGGAGCTGATCAAACTTGCTTCCCTGATCATTACCCTGAACAAATCCATGGCCTGTGCAGACCGTGTTGCCGGAATCCTGAAAGTAGATTCCACCATGGCCTACCCGGAGAAAACTTCCGCACCGGCAGCTGCAAAGAACGACTGTGCCGTTGCTTTTGACCATGTGACCTTCTCCTATGCAGGAACCGGCGCGCCCAGCCTTTCGGACATTACTTTTTCCGCAAAAAAAGGCTCTACCATCGGAATCATCGGCGGTACCGGAAGCGGTAAGTCCACCCTTGTGGATCTCATCGCCCGTTTCTATGACGCAAGCAGTGGAACCGTCACCCTTGACGGCCAGAATGTACAGACCTACTCTCAGAAAGAGCTCCGTGAAAAGATCGGCGTGGTTCCTCAGAAGGCAGCACTTTTTCAGGGAACCATCCGCGAGAACTTAAGCTGGGGACGGGAAGACGCCACAGATGAGGAAATGTGGGAGGCTCTTACCACTGCCCAGGCCCGTGAGATCGTGGAGAAAAAAGATGGCCAGCTGGATTTTAAGCTGGAACAGAACGGCCGGAACCTTTCCGGTGGCCAGCGCCAGAGACTTACCATTGCCCGCGCCCTTGTGAAAAAGCCGGAGATCCTGATCCTGGACGACAGTGCCAGTGCTCTTGACTTTGCCACAGATGCGGCACTTCGGAAATCTCTCCACCAGCTTGGCGGAAACACCACCACTTTCCTGGTATCCCAGAGAGCAGCCAGTATCCGTCAGGCCGATCTGATCCTGGTACTGGACGACGGCCAGCTCGCCGGAAAAGGAACCCACCAGGAGCTTGTTTCCACCTGTGAAACTTACCGTGAGATCTTTTTCTCACAATTCCCGGAAGAACGGATCAAATATGAAAAAGCAACCGGAAAGGAGGTCCTGGCATGAGCAAAACAGACAAAAAATCCCAGAACAAAAACAGCATGGCAACCTTCTTCAAGGTGCTCCGCTTTATCGGAAAATACCGTTTTCTTCTTGTATTAAGTGTGATCCTTGCCGCAGTTACTGTCATTTTGCAGCTGTATGTTCCCGTACTTTTCGGCTATGCCATTGATGAGGTGGTTGCTGCCCATGAAGTTGATTTTGGCAGAATGGGATTCTATCTTTCCCGTATTCTTGTCATGATCGTGCTTTCCGGTATTGCCATCTGGATCATGAGCATCATCAACAACCGTATGACCTACCGCACAGTACAGGATATCCGCGCGAAATCCATCCGCCATATCCAGAAACTTCCGCTGTCTTACCTGGACGGACACAGCACCGGTGATATCATCAGCCGTGTCATTGCGGATACAGATATTCTTTCCGATGGTATGCTCCTTGGATTTACACAGCTGTTTTCCGGTATCATCACCATCATCGGAACTCTGATCTTCATGTTTTCCAAAAACGTGTGGATCACACTGATGGTCATTGTCCTGACACCGGTGAGCTTTTTTGTGGCAAAATTCATCTCCTCCCATTCCTTCCAGATGTTCCGTGCACAGAGTGATGCCCGTGGACGTCAGACTGCACTGATCGAGGAAATGATCGGAAATCAGAAAGTGGTTCAGGCATTTGGCTATGAGAACCGTTCTTCGGAGCGTTTCGCTTCGATCAACGAGGAGCTTCGAAATGCCAGCCAGGAAGCTGTTTTTTACAGCAGTCTCACCAACCCGTCCACACGATGTGTCAACAACATCATCTATGCAGGTGTAGCTCTTGTAGGTGCATTCCTGATCCCGGGCGGTCATCTGACGGTAGGTGGGCTTTCCGTCCTGTTGGCCTATGCTAACCAGTACATGAAACCATTTAATGATATCAGCTCCGTGATTACAGAGCTTCAGAACGCTCTGGCCTGCGCTACCAGGATCTTTGACCTTCTGGAAGAAAAACCGGAAAGCCCGGACCTGTCCGGAACTCTTGATGATGTAAAAGGTGCCGTAGATATCCAGAATGTTTCTTTCCGCTACGAAGAGGACAAACCTCTCATTGAAGGATTTAACCTTCACACAGAGCCTGGCCGACGAATCGCCATCGTAGGTCCTACCGGCTGTGGTAAGACAACTTTTATCAACCTGCTAATGCGTTTCTACGACGTCACCGGCGGAAGTATCTCCGTAGACGGAAAACCGATCACCGAAGTTTCCAGACATGCCCTCCGCGGAAGCTATGGCATGGTTCTCCAGGATACCTGGATCAAACATGGAACTGTCCGCGACAACATCTGTATCGGAAAACCGGATGCTTCTGATGAGGAAGTGATCCAGGCAGCAAAAATGTCCCACAGCTGGGAATTTATCCGCCGTCTTCCAAATGGCCTGGATACCATTCTCTATGAAGACAGCTTAAGCCAGGGACAGAAACAGCTTCTCTGTATCACCCGTGTCATGCTGTGCCTGCCACCAATGCTGATCCTTGACGAGGCAACCTCCAGCATTGATACACGAACCGAAATGCTGATCCAGGAAGCTTTCGACCGGATGATGCAGGGCAGAACAAGCTTCATCGTTGCCCACCGTCTCTCTACCATCCGTAATGCGGATGAGATCCTTGTCATGAAAGACGGAAGCATCATTGAGCAGGGAAATCATGAGGAACTTATGGCAAAAGGCGGATTCTATCAGAATCTTTATAACAGCCAGTTTGTGAAAGTTTCTGAATAAAATATCGAATTTATAAAATTCAAAAATCTCCGGATCACAGTTTTTCTGTGCCGGAGATTTTTTTATACCATTTTGTTCTATTTATATTTTGACCGGAGAAGCCACTTCTGATCGATCACTTTCAATTCTTCTCCAAACCGGATATGAAGCCTTACTGAGCCTGGAAGCTGCTCCACATGTTCAATGTTTCCGGTTCCGAATTTCGGATGGCTCACATCTTCTCCGATCTCGTAGCGCACAATGCTGTTCCGGGTATTTTCATGCTGCTGCTTTCTCCGGTAAGTATCCCGTACTGTTACTGTCCGGTCATGGATTGGGCTTCGGAGCTTTTTCTCGTAGTCGTGTTTCATCAGGGCTTCCCCTGCCTTATAATATGGCGTTGGCGCCGCGCCGGTCAGAGAGCAGCAGTATTTCCAGGCACTTCCGTGGGTTCCGTGCTGCCACTGATACTCTTGGGGAATGTGAAAATTATGCTGCATATAATGGGCATATTCATGTTTGTAAAGGTCCAGCCTGTCCTCTTTTTTCAGAGGATTTTTTACCGCGTAGCCGATAAACAGCAGGGAAAAATGAAAATGCTCTTTTTCGTGGTAACTGCCTCTTGTATAGGATCCCAGAAGATCTGGCTCCATACCAAAGGTAATGGGAATCTTCGCTCCATTGAGATGAAATTTTTTATCAAATTCCGCATAAAGGCTGCGGATCTGGGCTGTAAGTATGGGAATTTCTTTTTGCAGAGCCTGTGCAAGTGTCTGGTCGATCATTGTTTATAACTCCTCTATATTTTAAAAATACAAACTCTAGTACTATAGCACTTTCTTTCGGAATTGTAAACATCCCCTGAACGTGTATTGCCGGCAGTCGCTAAGAACCGCCGGCAATACCCCTTATTAACCGATCAGGAGAAATCCGCACCATGGCAGGCACTGACTGAAATCCCCGTTTTCCAGAAGGATGCGGATCATTGCCGCAATGCTGAAATAAGCCAGCATGGTTCCTGCCACACCAAGTACAGCCAGAACTACAGAGCCATAAAATTTACTGTGATATTTTTCTGCCCATCCCCATACTACCGATATCGGAGAAGGTTCTTTTTTTCCATATGTATCAACTCCTTTTTTTCATGATCCACGGATCCCCAGCAGCCGGAACCATCCGGCAGAATAAAATTCCCGCAGGCTGTTCATGTAGGAATTGGCTTTTTCCCTGGGCATGTCGTGGCGTACTGTCTCAAACATGCCGTTAAACATGCTGCTTGCTACCATGTGGATCAGATTTTCATCCAGTTCTTCCGGATGATAACCCGCTGCTTTCATTTTTTCTATAAGGACAATACTGGAATTGACTTCAATCTCCGTGAGGACATCCAGATAGTGTTCATAGCGGGTTCCTGTGGAACAGCATACGATCAGCTTAAATGCATCAAAATGATCATAAATGTATTCCACCATCCAGGAATAGCCTTCGTCAGACACCTCCGGAAGTGTCTGGACCTGGGCATCCACCGGCTGGTCTGCAAATCCCTTCTGGATAGCACGGTATCTCTTCTGGCCGATTCTTCTACCAGTACATCAAAGAGAGATTCCTTATCTGTGTAATAGCGGTACAGTGCACCGGTTGTCACAGACAGTCTGGATGCAATCCCGCGCATGGAAGCTCCCTGAAAACCTTTTTCCAGAAATTCCTGCTTTCCCGCTTCCAGAAGATCTGCCGCCAGTTTCTCATTTACAGGTCTCATATGTTTGTCTCCTTTATTCAATAACGCCGTTATTTAATAACAATGTTATTTTAAAATAACTTTCTTTGTTTGCCAATCAGTTGAGTTAAATTAAACTATCTTTTTTCAAAATTTTTTCTGCTTTATAAATGAGTATGCAAAAAGCAGCTGCTCTCTGCACAGAAAATAAATTCTGTACAAAAAACAGCTGCTTCATAAATTCAAAATATCTTTAAACATCCAGCTCTTTTCTTACATCCGGGAACATTTCCACACATCGTTTCAGGATTCCCTGCATGTAGGCAATGGCAATTCCATAATTGGTGATGGGGATTTCCTGGTCCAGGGCGCATTTCTGACGGTAGCGCATTTCCCGCTCGTTGAGCATACATCCGCCACAGTGCACGATCAAGTTGTACTTCGTCACATCTTCCGGGAAATCTCTTCCTGAAGAATACTCAAATTCCAGATCTTTCCCCGTATAATTTCGGATCCAGCGTGGAAGCTTGACTGTTCCGATATCATCACACTGTCTATGATGGGTGCATCCCTCAGAGATCAGGATCTTATCTCCGTCTTTCAGTCGGTCAATGGCTGCTGCACCGGCTGCCGCTGTTTTCAGATTTCCTTTAAATCTGGCAAACAGAATTGAAAATGAAGTGAGCCAGATATCCTTCGGTGTTTCTTTGCTGACCTTTGCAAAAACCTGGCTGTCTGTGATCACAATTTTGGGGCTCTTGCCCAGGGTTTTCAGTGTATTGGAAAGCTCGTTTTCTTTGATGACAATGGCTGCTGCTCCAGCCTCCAGCACATCCCGGATTGTCTGCTGCTGTGGAAGGATCAGGCGGCCTTTTGGTGCGGCTTTATCGATCGGTACTACAAGAACCGCAAAGTCTGACGGCTCCAGGAGATCTCCTACCAGACGTAATTTCAGATCATCGGTTACTGCAAGAGATGCGATCTTTTCTTTCAGTTCATAGATGTTCTGACCTGTTGCCGCACTGGCGTAAATAAAGGGTTCCTGAGTTATCGTATCCGCTTTCTGATCTGGTTTTTCATGGGAAAGTCCCTCTTTTTTCTCCGGAGAATCCTCACTTATTTTCCGGTTCTCCGGCAGAAGATCCGATTTGTTGTATATAACCAGGTACGGAATTTCCTTCTCTTTAAAAATGTGGATCAGTTCCTCATCCACGCTGGTTTTTCCAAGGGTGGCATCCACAACAAGAACTGCCACATCCACACGGTTCAGTACCTGTTTTGCCTTTCGGACTCGAAGTTCTCCAAGATGTCCTTCATCATCAATACCCGGCGTATCAATAATTACAACCGGTCCCATTGGAAGCAGCTCCATGGCCTTGCTCACCGGATCCGTGGTAGTTCCTTTAACATCGGAAACCACAGCAAGTTCCTGACCTGTCACTTTATTTACAATACTGGATTTTCCTGCATTTCTTCTGCCAAAAAAACCGATATGTACACGGTCTGCTGACGGTGTTTCATTCATTCCCATAATTTTTCCTCTTTTCTTTCAGCATCAGACAGGTCCTCATCCATTCCTGTTCTCATCCACCTGTTTCATATTTCATAAGATCATTCGACCTTTGCTCCCGGCATTATCTGTTGATGTGCAAAAGCTTACGCCTCTGTTCCTGCCCTCTGCTTATTGCTTTTCGCAATTGAAGCAGGGGACTTACTTGATTTGGTTAAACGATCTCAGAATAATCAATTTTTCTGTCTTTAAAATAATATTCTTTATCCCGCTCATTCATTTCTCTCAGCACCCTGCATGGATTGCCGACTGCAACCACATTGGAAGGCAGATCCTTCGTTACTATACTTCCGGCCCCAACTACAACATTATCACCAATAGTAACTCCCGGTAACACAACAACTCCAGATCCCAGCCAGCAGTTCTTACCGATATGAACTTCCATATTATACTGATATCCTTTTTCACGAAGCTCCGGTAAGATCGGGTGCCCCGCAGTTGCGATGGTCACATTTGGACCGATCATGGTATAATCGCCAACATAAATATGACCGTCATCTACCAGTGTCAGGTTAAAGTTGGCATAGACATTTTTTCCAAAATGGACATATGCACCTGCCATATTGGCGTGAAGCGGTGGCTCGATATAACAATCTTCACCAATCTCCGCAAACATCTCTTTCAGCATTTCTTTTCTTTTATCCAGCTGTGTAGGGCGTGTCATATTGAAATCATAAAGCCTGTCCAGTTTCCTGATCTGATCCTGAAAGATTTCATCGTCATTAGGGAGATATAATTCTCCTGTATGCATTTTTTTCTCTCATTGGGCGCATGGCAGCTCCTCCTTTTTGTATGTTTTTTACAAAAAATAATATATGGATTATGTTATCATATCGTATATTTACATACAAGCATGAAATTTCTGAATAATCCGAAGTTTTTTCGTGAATCTGTTATGTTCATATATGATCTGTAGCTTCATCTGCTGTTTCTTTTATAACAAAAAGTAATGATCAGGACGGGATTTTCCAGGCATGTCAAGCGGATATTCGCAATCCGCTTCGCTACGTAGCTCTACACCAAATAACTGCTCCGCAGTTTATCAGGAGGAGCTTGCACTCCTCCTGATACAAGCAAGTCCCCACCCACTGCTTATTGCTTTTCGCAACCCCGCAGGGGACTTACTTGATTTGGTTAAAGAGTTTGGAATATTATAAAAAAAGTCTCTTCCAGAAGGCAGGTTTTTCAATCCTTTCTTCTTAAAGAGACTTTTTTGTTTCCATAAATATTATTTATTTCAATGCAGCTCCAGCTTTAAAAGCATCGCCCACCTTTTCGCCAAGACGGATATATGCGTTGTTAAACGGATCAAACGTGATCGGTGCAGCTTTTGCTACATCTACATTTCCGTTTTTGTCCAGAACACGTTCGTCCACGCTGACATTTACGATCTCACCAACCAGACGGCAGGTTTGTTTGTCGTAGCTTTTCAGTTTACATTCTACACAGATGGGAAGCTCTTTGATGATGGGGGCATCTACTTTTTCGGACTTTTCTGCTGTAAATCCGGCTTTTGCAAATTTATCCGGCTCTTTGTTTCCGGAAACAATTCCCACATAATCGCAGGCTGTCATATGATCCACATCCGCCATGCTTACTGTGAAAGCGCCTTTTTTCAGAATATTTTCGGTTGTTTTGTGACTCTCACTGACACAGATGGAAATTTCCTTATCATCACTGATTCCGCCCCAGGCAGCATTCATAACGTCCGGTTTGCCATCCTCGCCATATGTGGCGATCATTAATACTGGCTGTGGATAGGTATAAGGTTTTGCACCAAAATCTTTTCTCATGACTGTTTCTCTCCTTTATATTCGTTATTGTTGTTATTTTTTATGAATTTCCGCACAAGCTGCAGGCCTCCTAATGGAACACAGAATTTATCTCTATGCTGTCTGCACTGCTGATACGTTTCTTCCAGATCAAACCACTGTACCTCTTCTACTTCTTCTTTCTGAAGTGTAAGACGATCGATCTCTACCGGATGATCGTAGATATAAACAAAGGCAATCTCTTCATCCCGGAACATTTTTCCATGAAATTCTTTGGCAAAAGATATCGGGAATTTTCCTGCAAACTGCAGATCTTCTGGCACTGCATGTATCCCCAGTTCTTCCTTTAGTTCCCGCAATGCTGATTCCAACGGTTCATCCCCTGCCTGTATGTGGCCTGCAGATGAAGTATCAAATTTTCCTGGAAAAGAATCCTTGTTTCTGGATCTTTTTTGAAGAAGGATCTCTGTTCTTCCATTTTTCCGGCGGATGATCCAGATATGCGCAGTGCGATGGCGGATTCCCTCTGCATGGGCAATGCTCCGTTCTACGGTCTTTCCGGTGGGATTTCCGTTTTCATCTATGATATCAAATATTTCCATTCTTATCTGTCTGCTTCTTTCTCTTATAATTATTCTTAAGTGAATCAAATGATTTTTTATCTGATTACCAAAATGTCTGGGAACTGACAAAATTTACTATAGTATATATTTTAACATGATTTGAAAACAGTTTCCAGTCTGTTGTCGGAAAACCGGCATCTGTATTGCCTGTTTTTCTTTTCTTTGCTATGATATTTCTAACCACAATAATTATTTGACGGGAGGTTGATTTTATGTATTGTATTTCTTTTAATGATATCATTGAACTAAATGGACTACTTAAAGATCAGGGACTTCATTTTCGCATTCATCTTCGTGATGCTTGTGGAAAACAATCCTGTTGGATCGAACCGCTTGGGAATTGTGCATGTGAAGGACATTTTGATGAAATGTATCAGGTTCTGGAGAATTTTTTTGCAGGAAAAAGAGCCTCGATCGAGTATGATGAGAGTAAACTGAATTTCTGGATTTTGTCTGCAGATTGAGGATTCGCCATCCCGCAGGAGACTTGCCCGATTCAGTTAAAACAGATATTATGTGAAAATATAAATATGCCTGTAAACAGCACTCTGTTTACAGGCATAAAAAAACTCCCCCTGTTGGACTCGAACCAACGACACTGCGGTTAACAGCCGCATGCT
>OGRU01001729.1_pt1 | contig 15659 bp, 11 predicted proteins | sample 1553541 | NCBI WGS metagenome assembly OGRU01 (sample SAMEA2580068, study PRJEB22360) | human gut metagenome | biome: human gut; feature: human-associated habitat; material: faeces | place: Denmark | collected 2008/2010
TACAAACATGCTGTCCATCCAGTCGCAGATGATGTTTCTGAAAGAATCGTATACTCATTTTCCTGATTTTTCTTCTGATCAAGAAGCTGCGCGGCGTTTAACTCATATTCCCGATATTTTTTATCAAAGAATGCTTTTTCATACACTGCATTGCCCTTCTCATCGAAAATAACAATGCCATAATTATTCTGAAGTGTCTGCTTAAATGTCTCAAACATGCTGTCATACTCAACGCTAATGTACAAAATACCATCTAATCCATAGCGCTTTAGCATACTCATTGGGCTTACCCCAAACACAATTTCTTCATTTTTATCAACAAACCATTGCATTTCTCCAGAATCTGCCACACTCCTATACCAATTAGTATCTATAATCTCTGAAATTGGTGCCAGCGTGTCACCATGCTTGATCATATCCTTATCTACATAAATCGTAACTTTGCCAACATCGTTGTGAAAATATTTCAGTGAAGCAAGCATTGGGTCAAGTATCGTAACAAGCTGATTGTACATCTCATACACTGAATCATACTGGTATCCAATCACCTGTGAGATTGTCTGGTTATAACAAATATAGTTATTTAAATTTGTGTAGATTGCAAGCTTATTTTCCATTGAGGCAAGTGCCTGATACAGATACGATTCCATACTGTCTCTCTCATTTTGCAATAAAATCTGCTTCATCTGAACATAGGTAACTGACAGCACCGCCACAACAGGAAGAAAACCTGACAGCGCATATACAATGGCCAGCTTATAACCAAGCCTTATATTTCTAAACCAGCTGACAATGCGGCTGCCAAGCTTACTTTTCTTCAATCATTTCATCCCCGCTTTCTCTAAATTTTTGCGGACTGATTCCGTAATACTCACGAAAGCTAGAGCAAAAATAGGAAACATTTGGATAACCGCATGCAGTACTGATATCTACAATCTTCATCATCGTCTGCTCCAAAAACTCCTTTGCCTTTTCCATACGAACGCTCTTGATAAAACGATTCAAATTCTGACCTGTCTCTTTTTTAAATACACTGCTTAAGTAACTTGGAGCCATGTAGACAAGCTCACTTAGTCGCTCCACACTCATTTCTTCTCCATAATGAGCAGCAATGTAACGCTTGACAGCCTCCACCTCACGATGACCTGTCTGCGCTCTTCCTGAAAATGCCTTTTCCAATCTGTTTATGGAATCACTTACAAGATCTGTAACCTGAACAAAATCAAATGAACGATAAAGCTGATCAATCTTCGTATTTAACTGCTTCTCTCCCTCTCCTGGGATTTCATCATAAATATCCTTCAGCAAGTTGGCAAATAAAAATTTGATGTACATCTGGGAAAATGCAGTCTGGCTTCTGTATCTCTGGCTGAAACGCTCAAAATGATCACGCAGGCTCTGAACATCCTTCATTCGAATATCCTGCTTCATCTGCTTAATTAATGTATCATCATCTATTTTAATGATCTCACAATCACTGCTCTCCATTCCACTGTAAAACAGTCTGACATTCGGATGGTAAAATTTATTTTCCATCAGCTCCTCAAGCTCCTCCATTGCACAAGCAATCTGCTCTGCACATGAAATTTCTGAAGAAATGGATGCTGTACAACTATTTTCATATTCCTCTTTAATCAGATCTAGCAGCTTATTTGCAAACTCAATAGGAGCAATAGATCTATCTTTTAATAAGATGATAGACTGCTGCGGAGTCAGATTTAAATAAAGAACGGCTTCGCTAGCGCAAACTTCTTTTATTTTTTTTGCCAGAATGCGCTCCTGCAAATCAACACCATTTTTTCCGAAAAAATCATCATCTGTCTCAAGCATTAGAATACGGCAAAAACAATCAACGTCTGATTTTGTCAAAACACCGCCGCTTTTCTCAAGCACTTCTGCTACATTTACTCCATTTACAATCTGATATAGTGCATGCTCACGCATTTGCTGCATACTCTTTTTTTTCATATTTTTCTCGGCACGTTCTGCTTCAAGCTCCTGAATGACCCGTGTAATAGTCTCTTTAAACTCACTCGGATCAACTGGCTTTAAAATGTAATCAGAAACACCTAGACGCACTGCTTTTCTGGCATAGTCAAACTCACTGCAGCCCGAAAAGATTACGCATTTCATATCCTCGTTTCTGTCGTCTTTTTTACATTCCTCTATCAGCTGAATGCCGTCCATAAATGGCATCTTTACATCTGTAAGCAAAATATCTGCCGTATGCTCCTTTAAATACTCAAGCGCATCTCTTCCATTTGCAGCCTCAGCAATCTCACATGGCAGCTGCATATGGCGCAGCAGCATTTTAATGCCATTTCGTTCAATTCGCTCATCATCTACCACCAATATCTGATACATATTTCCCGATCCTTTCTATATGCAACTTAATGCAACTTATCTGTCTTCCATTTTACCCTAACAGACGATGAAAATCAACGAAAAAAAGTGGCAGCGTGTTTATGCTGCCACCTTTTTTAATATTTATCATAACTTCCAGATTTCTTCGTTATATTGTGCTATAGTGCGGTCTGATGAGAAAAATCCTGCCTTTGCGATGTTGATGAGCATCTTCTTTGCCCATTTCTTTCTATCTGCGTAGTCATTAAGCACCTGCTCTTTGCGTGCTATATACTCTTTTAAGTCAAGGAGAGTCATAAACCAGTCTTTATTTATCAGTTCTTTATGAAGCTGTGTTAAGGTTTCTTCGTCTCCTGCTTCAAGCATTTGCTCACTGATAAGGAAATCGACTGCTGTGTGTATGTCTTCGTCTTTTGTGTAGTAATCTTTTGCACAATAATCTGCATTTTTATAATGTTCAATTACCTGCTCGCTGCTCTCTCCGAAGAAGTAAATATTATCTTCTCCGACAAGCTCTCCAATCTCTACGTTTGCGCCATCTCTTGTTCCTAATGTTACTGCACCATTTAACATAAACTTCATGTTTCCTGTTCCTGATGCCTCCTTTGATGCTAATGAGATCTGCTCTGAGATATCACATGCCGGTATAATTTTTGATGCCTTTGTTACGTTGTAGTTTTCTACCATCACTACGCGCAGATATGGGCTGACTTCTGGATCCTGCTCTGTGATCTGCTGTAAGCAAAGAATTGCATGAATGATATCCTTTGCGATTGTGTAGGCTGGTGCTGCTTTTGCACCAAAGATCAGCGTTACTGGTGTCTTAGGAAGCTTTCCACTCTTGATTTCAAGATATTTATGAATTGCCCAGAGTAAATTCATCTGCTGGCGCTTATACTCATGCAAACGCTTTACCTGAATGTCAAAAATAGAATTTTCATCAATGACAACACCCTGTGTATGCTTTAAATACTCAGCAAGCTGACGCTTTTTCTCCTTCTTGATCGCAAGAATGCTGTCTAATACACTGTCATCATTTTCGAATGAAAGCAGCTTCTCAAGCTCGCAGGCATCCTTCTTAAAACCACTTCCAATCTTATTTTCAATTTCCTCTGAAAGCTCCTCGTTGCATGAAAGCAGCCAGCGGCGGAAGGTGATTCCATTTGTCTTGTTGTTGAATTTCTCCGGATAAATTTTGTAAAAAGCATTAAGCTCGGAATTTTTCAAAATTTCAGTATGCAGGTAAGCAACACCGTTTACACTGTGACCATAGTGGATATCCATATGTGCCATATGAACGCGGTCATTCTCATCAATAATCGCTACCTTCGGATCTGAATATTTTGCCTTTGCACGCTTATCAAGCTCCTTGATGATCAAAACTAACTGCGGAACAACCTTCTCTAAATATGCAAGCGGCCACTTCTCAAGTGCCTCTGACAGAATTGTGTGGTTTGTGTATGCGCATACCTTTGTGACAAGTTCAACTGCCTCATCCATAGTGATGCCGCGCTCAAGAAGCAGACGGATCAGCTCAGGAATAACCATTGACGGATGAGTATCATTGATCTGAATAGCTGCATACTCATCTAAGTCGGTCAGCTTACAGCCGCGTGCCGTACACTCATCTAAGATTAAGTGCGCTGCATTGCTTACCATAAAATACTGCTGATAGATACGAAGTAAGTTTCCAGCCTCATCGCTGTCATCCGGATATAAGAACAGTGTCAGATTCTTTGCGATATCTGTCTTGTCAAAGCTTATGGTACCGTCCTTAATAAGACTCTCATCTAAAGTATCAACATCAAACAGATGAAGCTTATTCGTGCGTCCCTCATAGCCTGTCACCTCAATGTCATACATGCGTGAGGTCACTGTCAGATCACCAAATGAAACTGGATAGCTTACATTAGTTTTGATCAGCCAGCTGTCTTTTTCAATCCATGGATTTGGTGTTTCCTTCTGGAAATTGTGATCAAACACCTGCTTAAACAGACCCATATGATAATTCAAGCCTACACCATCACCGTGCAGATTTAATGTTGCCATGGAATCCAAAAAGCATGCTGCCAGACGGCCAAGTCCACCGTTTCCAAGAGATGGTTCTGGCTCGATCTCTTCGATCTCACCAATATCCTTTCCTGCTGCTTCAAGTTCTTCCTTTACAATCTTGTAAAGACCAAGATTGATAAGGTTGTTTGATAACAGCTTTCCAATCAAAAACTCTGCTGAAATGTAATATACCTTCTTCTTTCCAGCTTCACTTTCCTTCTTTGCTGCCAGATCCTTTGTCATATCAAGCAGTGCGTAATAAATCTCCTTATTGGTGCAGCCAGATAACGGCTTATTATATTTCTTTTCACAAATTTCATTTACCATCATTATTATTAAAACTCCTTTCATGAGTTGATGTATGCAGTTTACTGCTTTTTTTGTCATTTTTCTTGCATTATGCCGCCTTTTTATGGTACTATCCTATCATGATGATACCAGGGTCAAAAGCTCCAACCACCGATCGTGCTTGCACGATGAGGGGGTTGAGTTTGGGACCCGCAAAAACATGAGGAGAGAGCCACGATGCAGATACCTGAATACGAAAATTATCATGAGACAAAATCACACAGCACACCTGATTTTCCTTACAATGCGTATATTTGTTCTATTCCACTTGATTTTGAGAAGGTGCCTCTTCACTGGCACGATGAGGTGGAAATCATCTATATTAAAAAGGGGCGTGGGCGCGTCACATTAGATTTTACCTCTCTTTATGTAGAGGCAGGTGATATTATTATTGTCAGTCCAGGTCAGCTTCATGCAATCGGCCCAGCTGAATATTCTATGGAATATGAAAATATTATTTTTTCACTTGATCTTCTTTGTACTGGAAGCATGGATGCTCTAAGCAGTGAATTTTTTGAACCTTTTTTGGCTGGTACCATTGGCTTTGAGCATCTTGTCTGCTGTGATGATGAACATTACCCTGCTCTCTCTTCATGCCTAAACCACATTGACAGTATCAGCAGCAGTTTTCCAAAAGGCTACCGCCTTGCAATTAAGGGTGCTCTTTTTACCTTCTTCTACACCATATTCACAAATTCCACCGATATTCCTGCTCCCAAAAATGACCCTCACATTGAACGACTCAAAAGTGTCCTAAAATATATCGAAACACACTACATGAGTTCAATCTCAATTGATGAAATTTCCGCTGTTTCTGGTTTTTCTGCTTCTCATTTTATGCGTTTTTTTAAATCTGCAATGGGTACCTCTTTTACTTCATATCTTTCCTCGTACCGTCTTTCAATGGCAGCGCGTCTTCTCTTGCTGACAAATGACTCTATTTTAGATATTGCCCTCTCCTGCGGCTATGAGAATCTTTCTTATTTTAACCGTTCATTTAAAAAACGATACAAAAAGACCCCCAGCGAATACCGCCGAGGGTCTGATGAAACATAACGATTTATTCGTTTTATCTTTTATTTATTTTTGCATTTTTGCTCTTTGTGTTTAAAACTATGCACTCACTCGCTAATCTTATTTCCGGTGTATAACTGATAATATTTGCCCTTTTGTGCAATAAGATCATCATGAGTTCCACGCTCAATGATACGTCCCTGCTCTAAGACCATGATACAGTCGCTGTTCTTAACGGTAGACAGACGGTGCGCGATAACAAATGTTGTTCTTCCGTGCATCAGCTTGTCCATACCATCCTGAACAATTTTCTCAGTTCTTGTATCAATTGAGCTTGTTGCCTCGTCAAGAATTAGTACAGGCGGATCGGCAACAGCTGCACGGGCAATGGCAAGAAGCTGTCTTTCACCCTGACTTAAGTTAGCACCATCTCCTGTGAGCATTGTGTCGTAGCCCTGCGGCAGTCTGCGGATAAAGCCATCTGCATTAGCAAGCTTGGCTGCTGCATGTACCTCTTCTTCTGTCGCATCAAGTTTTCCGTAACGAATATTTTCCATAACAGTTCCAGTAAACAGATGTGTATCCTGAAGAACAATTCCGAGTGAATGACGAAGATCATCCTTTTTGATCTTTCCGATATTTATACCGTCATAGCGGATCTTTCCGCTTTGAATGTCATAGAAACGATTGATCAAATTGGTGATTGTTGTCTTTCCTGCACCTGTTGAACCTACAAATGCAATCTTTTGTCCCGGCTGCGCATATAAGCTTACATCATGAAGTACCATCTTATCATCGTTGTAACCAAAATCCACATGCTCAAATACAACATCGCCTTTAAGCTGTCTATAATCTGTCGTACCTTCTGCCTTGTGATAATGCTTCCAAGCCCATGTGCCCGTTCTCTTATTTGATTCAGTGATTGTGCCATCTGCATTTACAACAGCATCTGTAAGAGTAACATAGCCATCATCCACCTCTGGCTTTTCATCAAGCAAACGGAAAATTCGATCACCGCCGGCAAGTGCCATAACGATACTATTTAACTGGTTACTGATCTGGTTAATTGGCTGCTGGAAGCTCTTATTTAATGTCAAAAAGCTTGCCAGACTTCCCAAAGTAAAGCCACCGATTCCATTGATCGCAACAAGACCACCAACGATTGCAACAACAACGTAGCTTAAGTTTCCAAGCTGTACATTGATTGGTCCTAAGATATTAGCATAACGGTTTGCATTATAGGCACTCGCATACAGATCGTTGTTTAACTGGTCAAAGCGCTCAATACTCTCATCTTCGTGACAGAATACCTTGACAACCTTCTGACCATCCATCATCTCCTCGATAAAGCCGTTTAACGCACCGATATTTTTTTGCTGTGATACGAAAAACTTTCCGCTCTTAGAAGCAGCTGTCTTACTTGCCCATATAACAAGCATAACCATAACAATAGAAACAAGTGTAAGCGGCACACTTAAGATGATCATGTAAATCAGTACATTTACAATACTGATTAAGCTGTTGATAAACTGCGGAATACTCTGGCTGACCATCTGGCGAAGCGTATCAACATCGTTTGTATACATTGACATAATATCGCCATGCTTATGTGTATCAAAATATTTAATTGGAAGGGATTCCATATGTTTAAACATGTCGTTACGGATATTTCTCATCGTTCCCTGAGTAACATACACCATGATCTTAGTATTGCCAAAAGTAGCAGCAATACCAATTACATACAAAATTCCCATCTTGATAATTGCCTGCAGAAGCTCTGAATAGTCTGGGTTAGCCTGACCTAAAAGAGGTGTAATATAACCGTCAATCAAAGTCTTCATAAACATAGTTCCCTGTACATTTGCATATACACTTACAACAATACAGATAAGTACAAACAGACAATGAACTGGATAACGCTTCAGCACATAGGACATGATGCGTTTAAATACCTTTACTGGATTTTCGACCTTCTGCTTTGGTCCGAAATCACGTCTTGGTCCTGGTCCTGGCATTACTGATCACCGCCTTTCTCATCAAAATCACCGCTTCCGCCTGTCTGAGATTCATATACCTCGCGGTAAATCTCATTTTGGGCAAGAAGCTCTTCATGTGTTCCAATTCCATTAATCTTACCATCATCCATCACGATGATACGGTCTGCATTCTGCACACTTGAGATACGCTGTGCAATTATGATCTTTGTCGTATCCGGAATTTCCGTTGCAAATGCCTGACGGATCTTTGCATCAGTTGCCGTATCAACTGCACTTGTGGAGTCATCAAGAATCAGAATCTTTGGCTTTTTAAGAAGTGCTCTTGCAATACAAAGACGCTGCTTTTGTCCGCCTGATACGTTATTTCCGCCCTGCTCAATGTAAGTATTGTAACGCTCTGGGAAACGCTCAATAAATTCATCGGCACAGGCAAGCTTACAGGCACGGATACACTCCTCATCAGAAGCTGTTTTATCACCCCAGCGAAGATTTTCAAAAATGGTTCCTGAAAACAGGACATTTTTCTGAAGAACAACGCTGACCTGATTACGAAGTGCTTCCATATCATATTTTCGCACATCTAATCCGCCAACCTTTACAGCACCCTCCTGAACATCATACAGACGGCTAATCAAATTAACAAGACTTGACTTTGCACTTCCTGTTCCGCCGATCAGACCAATTGTCTCACCTGAACGAATAGATAAATTTATATCAGACAAAATCGGCTTTTCGCTTCCTGCATTATATCGGAATGTAACATGATCAAACTCAATGCTGCCATCCTTTACATCTGTAACTGGCTGATCTGGGTTCTTTAAATCTGGTTTCTCATTTAATACTTCACAGATACGCTCTGCACTTGCAATACTCATTGTAAGCATAACGAAAACCATAGACAGCATCATTAAGCTCATTAAAATACTCATGCAATAATTTAATAAACTCATCAACTCTCCAGTTGTCAGTGCAACACCGCCTGTTCCGATGATCATTTTTGCGCCAATCCAGCTGATTGCCAGAATACAGCCATATACAGCAAAATTCATAACCGGGGAATTTAATGCAACAACGCCCTCTGCCTTAACAAATATCTTGTAAATATTTTCGCTTGCCTTTACAAACTTATTCTTTTCATAATCCTCACGCACATAAGCCTTTACAACACGAATAGCAGAAACATTCTCCTGAACACTCGCATTTAACTCATCGTACTTTGGAAATGCCGCGGTAAAATATTTTCTTGCTCTGTTGACAATAAAAAACAAAGCAACACCAAGAACAACGATAACGCCTAAGAAAATTGTAGAAATTCTTGCATTTGTAATAAATGCCATTGCCAGTGCACAAATCAGACTAGCTGGTGCTCTCATACACATACGAAGCACCATCTGATATGCATTCTGAATATTAGTTACATCAGTGGTCAGTCTTGTTACGAGACTGGCAGTTGAAAATTTATCAATGTTAGAAAATGAAAAGGTCTGAATATTATCGTACATTCCCTTTCTAAGATTACGGGCAAATCCTGCTGATGCCTTTGCACCATACACACCGCCCATGATTCCAGCTAATAAACCGATTGCTGCAATCACAAGCATGCCTGCACCGACAACATAAATATGCTTCATATCACCCTTATTGACACCGTCATCAATAATGGAAGCCATCAGATAGGGAATCATCATCTCCATCAAAACTTCCAGAATCATGTAGCACGGTGTCGCAATTGATGCACGCTTAAACTCTTTTACATATGCGCCTAGTGTTTTTATCATGGCTACTCTCCTCCTGTTATTTTCTCTACATTTTTACAGATCTTTTCCAATACCTCAAAGCAGATCCTTCTCTCTTCATCTGTAATACCAGCCTCCATCGCATCATGTGCTGAGTCGATTACTGCAATCGTATCAAGGTGAACCTTTTTCCCTAACTCTGTCAGATCTAACCGTTTAAGCCTTGCATCGTGCTCATCGGTAGTTCTTGTCAGATACCCCTTTTTCTCCATGAGCTGTAGGATGTTTGTCACCGTTGAACGGGCAATTCCAAAATTTGATTCAATATCCTTTTGGTAGACTGGACGCTGTGCGTGATACAAGAAACCCAGAATCCACCCATGCATGTTGGTAATTTCATCAAAACCTGCTGCCGCGAGGCTTGTGTGAATGCCTCTTTCTACGATATGATTAACCCTCTTTAGGCTAAAGCATATTGATTTTTCTTTTTCCATACAGCCTTTCCTTTCACCGAAATCAAAAATAGTTCGTTTTCGAATTGTTCGATACAGAATTATTATAATACCTGATTTTATTTTGTCAATGACTTTTTTTGCAAAATGAATCGTTGAAGTTATGTTGAACTTTTTTCGCAGATATGGTATTCTTATAGGTAATTGACTTAGATATATTTTACACAGGAGGTTTGCTTATGCAAATACATGAATCTGCCGAAAACTATCTCGAAACAATACTGATGCTCAGCAAAAAGCTGCCAGTTGTGCGCTCTGTCGATATCGCAAATGAATTGGATTTTAAAAAATCAAGTGTCAGCATCGCAATGAAAAATTTACGCGAAGGCGGAAAAATTACCGTAACTCAGGCTGGTTATATTTATCTTACTGACAGTGGCCGCGAGATCGCTGAAATGATTTATGAGCGACATGAGTGGCTGAGAAATTGGCTTATTAGCCTTGGCGTTGACAGCAACATTGCTGCTGAAGATGCATGCAAAATGGAGCATGTAATCAGTAAGGAGAGTTTTGAAGCACTGAAGAACCATTTTGGTCAGTTTTGATTATGAAAACACGAATAATTCATACTGACAGGATAAAACAATTTCTTCACGCTTTTCTATTTTGCTTTTTTATTTTCATCACTGCTTGTATGATGAGCGGCTGCGCAAAGTGCTCGCCAATCACATTCTCTTCTGTATTAGATATTCAGGCTGACGAATCAGGTACACGCACGATGTCTGTTACAGCCAATAAAAAGACACTGCAAAAGCTTTTCCACAACAACAATTTTTCTTTTCAAAGCTTTATCACGGCTAACTGCCCTAAGGGACTTGAATGGAATTATGTGGACACTGCTTCTGCCTATGAGTTGACTTTTGTTCTTTCGTTTGATTCGCTAGATGAATATCAGGAAAAAATTGATGCACTTACAGGCATTGAACAATTTTCTTCTATTTCACGACCGCAAGTCGGTGTGAAAACTGGCTTTACCTTATCTGAGCCAGATGATGTGATGGCTGTTTTTACCTGGTTTACTGATGCTCTTAAGGAGCGCACAGGACTTAGTGACTCGAAGCTTTTAGCCTACCTGTCTCAGCAGGAAAATGAACTTATCTATAACGGTCGAAGCTATAAAAGTCAGAATAATGCACTCGTCTGCAACGCAGAAACAATTCTTGATGCCAAGCGAATTGATATTTTAACATCACTTTCTCTTGACAAATGGAACCGTACTATTTATATCATCTTTCCTGATGAACTGCGCGACAATGCTTCTAATGTAAAAAGCTATCTGGACGATATCGTCCCAGATGGAATTGAAGCTGTCTGGAATAATGATACCACATGGCAACTGACCTTCAGCGCTGAAAGCTTTAAAGAATTGTGTATAAAGACAAGCCAGCTATTTCAGTCGTCAAGCAAATCACTTGCGTCTGAATCGATCATTGCTGAAAATTCTATGAAAATTGTGCACTCTTATGAAGAGCCTTTTCAGTTTTCCTTCTTTGTTCCCGATTCAGGAACAGCAAGGGCACGCTATTTCTACAGCACAGACACAAATGCAACGCTTGCTGTATACGACAATGATCATACGCTTCAAAAGCTTCCGCTTGCACGCGATGGTTATGATGGCTATGTCTGTCTGTTTGATGATCTTGTGGAAGGTGGATGCACCTACAACTATGATGCCATCTTCCAATATCAGCCGCAGCAAATCACAGTTTCCACGCAGATAAAATCTATCCAGCTTCTGACGCGCACAATTACTCTGTCACTCGGCGAGGTACCTAAGCTTCATCAAAAGCTTATCAAAGATACTGCCGAGCGCGATACTAACACTTTCGGAACTATAACTGCCAAAACTGATGATGAAAATCATCTAACTTTATTTTTTACACAGACTGGTACACCATCCTATCTCGCAAAGGGATTTGAAGCTTTCTTTGACGGAAAGGAAACAATTGACTACTGCTCTCAGACTATGGCGCTGTTTCAGCCAAAGCATACATATCGCTTCACAGAAAACATGGACTTTTCCAATTTTCTTGTGCAGCCAGATGCAACATTAATTACTGTGATGGTGCAGCTTCCAAACGGTACTTCCATAATATCTGATTCTCTTGAAAGCAGTCTTACAACTGAAAACAATATCTTAGATAATGTTTACTCTGCCAAGACAACAGATAGTGTTCTGTCACTTACCATGACGCTGTCTCAGCCAAATGCTGTATATTATCTTTGTCTGCTTTCACTTATTATCATTGTAAGTGCGATTCTTTTTTCCATATACAAATGGCTCAGCCACCGCTAAACGCGGTGCTGAGCCTTTCATTTTATCTGTATTAATCAGATTTATTTTGCTGCTGTAAGTGCATCCATTCCAAGCTTTGCACAGCCAAGGATTCCCTGATTGTCATTCAGGCTTGGAAGCACAATGTAGTTTTCGATATCGGAAAGCTCCTCTGTGTCAATGTACTTGTTGACCATACGAAGCGTTTCCTTACGAATCAGATCCATCACATGAGTCTGATGCATAACACCGCCGCCAAGTACAATACGCTCTGGTGACAGAAGCATGATCATGTCTACAAGACCCTGTGCCACATAGTAAGCCTCTAACTCCCAAACTTCCTTCTTGTCAGACAGCTCATATGCCTTCTTGCCCCAGCGCTCTTCGATTGCCGGACCGCTCGCCATACCCTCTAAGCATCTTCCATGATATGGGCATTTGCCCTTATATGTATCATTTGGATGAGGTGCTACTAAAATATGACCGCCTTCCGGATGTTGCATACCGTGAAGCATCTTTCCATCTACAATAACTCCTGCTCCAATTCCTGTTCCAACTGTGATATAGATGCTGTTCTTTAAGCCCTTTGTGATGCCCCATGTTGCCTCACCAAGCGCTGCTGCATTTACATCTGTATCAAATCCAACAGGAATCTGCAGTGCCTTCTTAAACTCATCAAGTACCGGATACCACTTCCATGCAAGCTTTGGTGTATTGCCGACACAGCCATACTTTGGAGACTGCTCGTTTAAGATAACCGGACCAAAGAATCCGATTCCAAGTGCTTCAACTTGCTGCTCCTTGAAATATGCAATCATCTTCGGCATTGTAATTTCTGGTGTCTCTGTTGGAATGGATACACGATCCAAAACTTCTCCATTTTCATTGCAGACAGCAAGAACCATCTTTGTGCCGCCGCCCTCTAATGCGCCAATTCTCATTTCTATTCTCCTCTATTTCCCCTGTCTTCTATTTTATTTTTGGGTGATCTTTCCTGTTTTATTTTGATTTTAATTGATTACTTCTTATTTTTCTGTGACGTAAGAATAAATCATCATCAAATTTTTGCCCTCTGCCTTCATCTTTCCATATTCTGCCGGAACGATAAGGTGAGTGCCCTTCTTTACTGGAGTGCCGTCAAAACTTCCCTCTCCATCCAGAACACTGATATCTACAAATGGCTGATTCCAATCAAACTCTGCTGTTCCATTTACAGTTGCCTTGCATACAGTATAGCACGGGCAGCTTACAAGCTTCTCGGCCTCTGCACCTTCAACGTCAAGCTTTTCATGCTCTGCCACTGCCGGTTCAAATGGTGCCTTAATAACGTCAATACTCTGCTGTACATGAAGTGCTCTCGGCTTTCCATCCTGCAGACGATCATAGTCATATACACGATATGTAATATCACTGTTTTGCTGAGTCTCAAGAATCAAAGTTCCACCCTTAATTGCATGAACACAGCCTGGATTGATCTGGAAGAAATCACCCTTCTTTACAGGAATCTCGCGGATAAATTCTTTCCAGCGCTTGCCGCGGATCATCTCTTCTACTTCCTCGTGATTCTTTGCATTGTGACCGATCACGATAGTGCCGCCTTCCTTTGCATCAAGAATGTACCAACACTCCATCTTGCCAAGAGAGCCATTCTCGTGCTCTGCTGCGTATGCATCATCTGGATGAACCTGAATGCTAAGATCTGCCTTTGCATCAATAATCTTAATCAAAAGCGGAAAGCGGTCTCCCTGTACATTGCCAAATAATTCTCTGTGATTTTCCCACAGCCAGCTTAATGTCTTTCCCTTATACTCGGTATTCTTAAGTGTACAGTCTCCGTGCGGATGAGCACTGATTGCCCAGCACTCTCCTGTATTATCTCCCGGAATGTCATAACCAAAATCATCTCTTAAACGGCTTCCGCCCCAAATCATCTGCTTAAACACCGGCTCAAGTAATAAAAGTTCCATAATACTTCCTCCTTATGATGCGATACAAACAGCACTTGCAGATGCTGTTTCTTCTGTGTAAAGTATATCGAATTGTGGCAGAAGTTACAAGTGATATTTTCGGTAGGTTTGGGAAAAGTCCTTCTCCCCTTGACCACACGTGCAAAACAGAGTATAGTTAGGAGCAGCATATTATGAAGGGAATTAAAGACATGGCTAAGCTTGTATTTAACTATGGAGCAATGGGCTCCTCTAAAACCGCTAATGCACTTATGGTTGCATATAATTACGAAGAACGAGGTCAGCACGCTCTGATTTTAAAACCGGCTACTGACACTAGAGATGGCATTCACACCGTTTCTTCAAGAATTGGTCTTTCAAACACATGCCGCCTGATTGACGAATTTCTGGATGAGTTTACGAAAAATCCAGACTGTGTATTAAATTACAATGCGATTATCGTTGATGAAGCACAGTTTGCTTCTCCTGAGCAAATTGATTTATTTTCTGATATCGTAGATACTTGGCAGATTCCTGTCTTATGCTACGGACTAAGAGCTGATTTTCAGAATAAATTTTTCCCCGGCAGCCGCCGCTTGATGGAAATTGCTGATGAAATCAAGGAAATCAAAACGATCTGCTGGTGCGGCAAAAAAGCAACCTGCAATGCCCGCTACGATGATCACGGTATTATAAAAGAAGGCGCCCAGGTGGTACTAGGCGCCAATGATAAGTATATTGCTCTGTGCAGAAAGCACTTTAAGGAAGGAAATCTGGGAAAATGATTTATCATCTGGCTAAAGATCCTGATTCGTATCAACGACTCTTTTATCAGCAAATTGGTCTAAAGCATCGTGATGCCAAAGCACCGCAAAATGACTGGTCTGACGATGAAATTGGCTCTATTTATACGTATGGAACCATGGATACGATTCAGTTTGGCATTGGCGACTATACAATTTCGCAAGATTTTCTTGCTGAATTTCAATATGACACTGAATATCTGCATGCCGGCATCATCTACGAAGGAATTACCTACTCTCTCGTTGAAAATCAAATGCAGCAGTCAGCAACGCCATCGCCTTTTCTTGCCATTGAACACGCATGCGGTGGCATAAATTGCTGGAGACGCGGACAGCACTTTAAGGGTGTTGAAATATCAATTGAAATGGAGTATTTAAAGAATAAAATTCTTCCTTATCTTGGTGTTTCAGATGATTCACTAGATTTTCTTGTAAAAAATGTTCGCCATGTCCATCTTCCCAAAGAGCTGACTGATCTGATTTTACAGATTCAGCGGCTTTTAGAGGCGCGTTCGATGACTCCAGAGCTTTTGCTTGCACTAGGCACCACATTTACCGCCCTTTTAATACGCCCAGACTTCAAACAATTTTTCTTCACTGGCACTGATGTAA
>OGRU01001733.1_pt1 | contig 15644 bp, 7 predicted proteins | sample 1553541 | NCBI WGS metagenome assembly OGRU01 (sample SAMEA2580068, study PRJEB22360) | human gut metagenome | biome: human gut; feature: human-associated habitat; material: faeces | place: Denmark | collected 2008/2010
TGGAGATGCTTTATGCTACTGGCTGCCGTGTATCCGAGCTGGTAGGGCTTACTCTGGAAAGAGTAGACCTGAGCAACCGCTTCGTGCTTCTGCTCGGCAAGGGTAATAAGGAAAGGGTTGTGCCGGTAGGCCACACCTGCTGTACTGCATTAAGCACATATTACCATGTACGACAGCAGCTGATGCTTCAATATCAGCAGGAGCATGACTTCATTTTCGTCAATAACCGTGGTGGTAGGCTCACGGACCGCAGTGTAAGGCGTATTTTAGAGAAATATATAAATATGCTGGCTATCCATAAAAATGTCAGTCCGCATACTATACGCCATTCCTTCGCAACGCATCTTTTAGAGCATGGTGCCGATTTGCGTTCGGTACAGGAGCTTTTAGGACATGCGAATTTATCAACAACGCAAATTTATACGCACGTTTCAAATGAACATGTGACGAATGTTTACAAGAAGAATCATCCAAGAGCATAATTTTTTTTAGGAGGGCAAAATCATGAAATTGTTGGAAAAGACCAGAAAGATTAACAAGCTTTTACAAAAAGGAGATAAGGTTGAGTTTAACGCTATTGCAAAGTTGTTGCGTGACGTTATTGAAGCAAACACCTATATTGTCGGCCGTAAAGGCGGCGTAAAGGGTTATGCGCTGATTCACGAGTTTGAATGCGATATTATGCGTGAGCAGGTTCTTGACGATATGCGTTTCCCTGAGGATTATCTGGGCTTTATTATGAGCGTTAAGGAAACGCTGGCCAACATTCCTCATCAGAATCAGAACTGCTCCTTTGTTGCTGATACAAAATGCATTTTTAACGGTAAAATGACTACTGTTGTACCTATTTACGGCAATGGCGAACGCCTTGGTACCCTGATTGTTGCTAAATATGATGCGGAATTCGATGATGATGATTTGCTGCTGGCTGAATATGCTGCTACTGTTTTGGGCGTAGAAATTCTGCATGACCGCGAAGCAGTTGTTTCCGAAGAAATCCGCAAGAAGGCTACCGTACAGGTTGCTTTTTCCACTCTGTCCTATTCCGAGCTGGAAGCTATTGTCAACATCATGGGCGAGTTGAACGGTAACGAAGGACTGCTGGTTGCTTCGAAGATTGCTGACCGCGTAGGTATTACCCGTTCCGTTATCGTTAACGCACTGCGTAAATTTGAAAGTGCCGGCCTGATTGAAACAAAATCTCTGGGCATGAAGGGCACCTATATCCGCGTACTGAATCCGATGCTGTTTGAAGAACTGAAGAAGAGATCCTAAGTTTTTTGATAAATTATATATATAATGAAGCCAGTCTGTTGTAACTGTAGTTGCGGCAGACTGGCTTTTCTTATGGAAGTTAAAGCTCCTCGATACGGTCGTATCGGGGAGCTGTTTTTTAGTGTGCAAGCTTTTGGCCAACAACAAAGGCCAGTGAGTTGTTGACGAACTGGTTCAGGCTGATGCCCTCACGTTCTGATTCTTCGGCCAGCAGGCGGTGCAGTGTTTTAGGTACACGCACTACGAACCTGCCGCTGAAGCGAGGCTTCATATTTGGCTCGTTGATGGGCAAACCGCGGTCGAGCATATCAATAATCCATTCACGTTTAGCATCCTGCAGATTTGTATAAGCTTCTTCGACTGTTTCACCATCAGTCATACAACCGGGGAGCAGGGGAATGCATGCGAGATAGCCGCCGCCTTCATCTTCGGGAATAATGCTGATTTCAGAAGCATAATTTAAAGATAAGTAGTAATTTAAATCTTTTTTCATGTTAAATCACTCTCCTTTCTGAATATCATCAATTAAATTTGCAATAATACGAGCATAGACTTTTTTGATTTTCCCATTATGGACTGGGATGCTCAAAGATTGCCTGTCTGAATAACGAATTTTAAAATGACTGCCACCGCCAGTAGGCGGTTTAACTTCAGCTCCTAACTTTTCTAAAAGAGCTTTGGTCTGGTCCCAAGGCAAATCCCTGCCGTTGGCCAGAGCGCGGAGTTTTTTCTCGAGGGATGTCATAATATACCTTCTTTCTTTATGATACTATATATAGTATAAAATATCAACAAAAAAATGGCTGTTACGTACTTCATTACGAAATTCGTAACAGCCATTGAACACGTTCAGTGTTTAATGCTTAGAGCATATTTTGTTATTTTGTACCACCGAAGAGATACTTTCTTGATTCCAGGAACAGTGCAATTGCCAGGATGAAGAGTACAGAACCCAATGCAGCTGTAATGATATGAGCTGCCATGTTAGCGAAGATGATTTGTGCCAATGCAACCAAAGTTACACAGAACATAAATGCCATCGGGATGAGGACCATCAGGTTGTCACGGCCAACGCTCTTCAGCCATACACCGACAGCCAACAGGGAGAGGGCAGCCAACAGCTGGTTAGCAGCACCGAAGATCGGCCAGATGGTGAGGTAGGAGCCAAGGGACATATAACCGGACAGTACAACGGTAATCAGAGTAGCAACAAACGGGTTTGTGAGAACATTGCCTTGTGCTTCGCCGGTTTTCGGATCAACCTTAGTGAACAGCTCCTGGAAAATGAAGCGGCCCAGACGGGTTGCGGTATCCAGAGTAGTCATAGCGAAAGCGGAAATTGTCAGAGCAACGAAGCCTTTAGCAACGCCAAAGGAGAAGCCGAGCTTGGTCATAAAGGTACCAACGCCATCAGCAAATACGTTTACAGGACCACCGTTTTTCAGCAGCTCGGTCAGCTTGTCGCCGCCAACATAGCCAACAGCAACAACTGCAACTACAGCCAGAACGCCTTCAAGCAACATGGAGCCGTAGCCGATGAGCTTAGCGTTGCCTTCGCTATCGAGCTGTTTGGAGGTAGTACCGGAGGATACCAGGGAGTGGAAGCCACTGATAGCACCGCAGGCAACGGTTACGAACAGCATCGGGAACATCGGGTTGGTGCCTTTGCCGGAAGGATCAAAGGTGGTGAATGCCGGCAGCTGCATGGAAGGCTGATAAATTGCGATACCAACCAGAGCGAATGCGATGCAGGCATACAGCAGGAAGGAGTTCAGATAGTCACGCGGCTGCAGCAGAATCCAGACAGGAGCGATGGAAGCAACGAAGATGTAAACCATCAGGATGCAAACCCATACGTTTTTGCTCAGGTGCAGCGGATACATGTTGCCGATAGCGATTGCAACAACCAGCATGATAACACCGATAACGGTGCCTACGCCGAGGCTCAGGCCGCAGCGATATACGGAGAAGCCGAAGATAACAGCCAGCACGATGAACAGCAGAGAAGCGGTTGCAGCCTGCGGGCTTGCTACGAAGGTTGCGGCTACGATGTTAGCGAAAGCAGCGATAACAACCAGCAGAGTTACATATGCGAAAATGGAGAAGAGGAACTTACCGCTCTTGCCCAGAGTTGCATCGATAATCTGGCCGATAGTTTTGCCGTCAAAACGGATGGAGGAGTACAGAGCACCAAAGTCGTGCACGCCGCCGAAGAAGATGCTGCCGATTAAAATCCACAGCATTACAGGAACCCAACCGAATACAGCAGCGGTGATAGGACCAACGATAGGACCGGCACCGGCAATGGAGGAGAAGTGATGGCCCATCAATACAGCGGGCCTGGTCGGCATATAGTCGACGTTATCGCACAATCTCTCAGCCGGAGTTTTACGGGTAGGGTCAACACCCCACTTTTTACACAGCCAGGAACCATAGGTTACGTAGGCAACAAAGAAGATAACCATTGAGCCTACAAGCAACAATAAACCACTCATAAATAACATCCTTTCTTTCCCTTTTGCATCATTGCAAAATAAACAATTTAGAAAATAATAACTACTAGTGCACTCTATATCTCGTGTGCAACATAGAAATAGTATAACACATTTGCTTCTAATGTCAACGAATTGTCACAGAATTATTTATTAACTTAAAAAAAGGAAAAAGCTGTTAAGATTTGTACAGAATGTGCAAATACATAACAGCTGTATACGATTTATTTTTTCCTTGGAGGAATAACTTGTCTAGTGTGAAGCGACAAGCATTAAGCTTTGGCAAACTCAAAGAGCGCCTTTTCCTTAGCGCCTGCTTTGTTGCAATAAAGCCTCTGCGCTGGGATATCTACAATATATAAAGCCAGGTCAGACCAGCCCTTCAGGGTGAAGCAGTAGTCCTTGTGCTGCTTGAGCTTCTGCAGGTCAGCCAAAGCCTTTTCCTCAATGCCTTCTTCACAGATAAGCACGAGGGCATAGATGCTGCTCATGTGCTCGGTAGTGGTTTTGAGTGTCGCCATAGCGTCCTTGGTGAACTGCAGATAGGGCGCAGCCGTTTCTGCAGTGAGCTGCTTGTTGAAGCGTGCTGCATAAAGATATTCGTTGTGCTGCACACTGTAGGTCTTTAAATTAGGTATGATGAAATAGCCTTCGTCCGCAGCGTTCAGCTCTGCCGCTAGGACGAACGCCGGAGCCTTCGGCAAAGGCTTCTTATCGTAATAGTGAGCAAGACGCTGCTCTAATTGCTGTAAATATTCCTGTCCGTTCATTATTGCTTACTTCCTTTGTTATTCATGATCAATATTATCAGCAACCTGCAGGATACAGGCACAAAAACCCTGCTCCGGCTGATAGCAGTAAATGTTGAGCTGTTGGTCTATCTCCGGACTGTAATCGTGGATAAGATGTTTTGTTCCGTTGAGGGCCACATCAGCATAGGTCACCAGCCATTTTTTGTCACCGTTGCGAAAAACCTCATAGAAAGAACGGTTTAGCATTTCTTCTACGGGAACTCCCTCAATATGTGCCATTTCCTTATTGCAGTAACGGAAAACAAAGTCTACACCATGGCCATTGGCATCAAAAACAAGCTCGATGATGCAATATGCCAGAGGCATGTCATCAAGCAGGGTGCATTTTTCCAGAAAGCTCATGGGTGTTGCCTGCGGCTGTGCGTCAGGCAGAGCATTGATGCCCATTTGCTTGCGCAGCTGGCGGTGGGCGCTGAGGTTGCGTTTGCGTCCCTGAAAGGTTTGCCCGTCAGATATGGTATAGACGCCTTCGCTGCTGATATCTACGATTCGTGCTTTGTTCACAGCAATTCCCTTGTTGATGTTCAGAAAGGCATCCTCCGGGAAGAGCGCTAGAAGTGTATATACGGGAGCGAACAGCTCAAATTCCTCGCCATCCTCCCGATGGATGATGGTTTTGCGGTCACGTCGATAGACATAGAGAATATTATCCGCACAAAGCTCTCTCTTTTTAAGCCACTTGTTCCAGTCAGTCATGTTGTTCCTCCGTTTCTAGCATTGGCTGATTTTATTGTTCTAATTATAGCACAGGATGCATGATGAGACAATAAATTATCTTAAAATCAATTTACCATTGAACTTTAGATGATTTAATTAGCCAATCAACGGCCTAATCACTCATATAATAAAAAAACTTATTAAATTATTGACGTTAAGAGAAGATAGCTTTATAATTAAAGTATAAGGTTAAGTATAACCTTATGCTTAACTATATGTTTTGTTCCATTAAATTAATAGAATATATCTTACTGCGAGCAGGTGGTCATAACCTTTAGTTAATTGCTGTTTTGCAGAGGATGCTCTAAGATTAATTCAGAAGATTATTGCTTTTTTATGCATATCGGCTAGGCATTAATAAGGAGGGAAACTAAGATGAAGGTCAACCGTAAGTTCCTGCGTAGCGCAGAAAGGCTCAGCTTGAGCGCTATTGCGAAAGATTCCGCTGCACAGAAAATTGTCAGCGCTGTTACGGCCATTGGTTTTGTAATGCAGCCTGTAGCTGCACTGGCGAGCACGATTACAAGAGCGGACAAACCTGATGTTAATTTGGCTACCAGTCCTGTTACCAAAATTTTTGCAGAAAATGTTTTTGGTAATGTAGCAATTAACAAGTTTGATAAATTCCAATTGGACGCTAATCATATTGCCAATATGTACTTTGGCATGAGTGAAACAAGCAACAGTGCTGCTAATTTGGTCAACTTTGTTGATTCACGCATTGATATCAACGGCACCGTCAATGCGATTCAGAACAAAAAGATTGACGGTAACCTTTTCTTCTTCAGCTCCGACGGTATGGCAGTGGGCAAAACCGGTGTGATTAATGCCGGTGCGCTTTATGTTGCTACGCCGACGAGTACTAAATTTGATGAATATAAGAAACTTGATAACGAGGATAAATTTAATACCATAATCAAGGATGAAGGCTTTGCCCAGATTCCCATTAATGCCAGCGGCACCATTAGCGTTTTAGGCAAGGTTAATGCAGTAAATGCTGTTAACCTGCGTGCTGCCAAAATTGGCGTGGGCAAAAATGTAAGTGGCGAGGCTTTTGATGGCGTAGCTGCAGACGCAACGGTAACGGAACCGGGTGCGTCTATTCGTACTGGTGTTGTTGATTTTAAGGATATTGTCAATGTTGGTAATGCTAACTCCGGTCTGACTGATGATGCACTTATTGCGGAACAAACTGGCAGTGGCGATATCGTTCTTGCAGCCTATAACAATTATAATGATAACTATAGTGTCACGGATGACTTCAGCAAAATTGCCGGGGAAAGCGTTAATGCAGAGGTTACCGTTGCCCAAGGCGCTGAGGTGAAGGCTGCAGGCAATGCCAAGCTGAGCGCTCAGGCGTTGAACAATGTTTTAGTTGAAAAATCCGACCAATATAAAGCAGATTATACTCCCTCTACCGCAACAAATTCCCATCTTTATGGGCAGATTGTTACTACTGATGCTACGGTCAATGTTGATGGTACTGTTGAAGCAAAGCAGGTTGATGTTACTGCCGATGCAGTGAACCGTTATGTGAGTGCAGAAAGCAGTGTGCTGAACGCCAGCAACATTACTTCTAATATCGTGGGCGCACTCACAGCAAATCTTGATGCTTCCTATGCAGTTTTGAACAGCAAGGCTGAGGTCAATGTAGGTCAGGACGCTGTTATCAACGCCACCGGCAGTGATACTGTTGGCAGCGAGGGCAAGGTTGTAAAGCCGGCGCTGAATATCAAGGCGAACAGCAGCGTGGAAGCTGGCGCAGGTGCCAGCACTGCTTTACTGAAGGTTATGAACGTGGCAGGCACAAATATCACCCCGGCGGCTGCCGTAACCTACAGCAAAACAAATAATGAGGCAGCAGTAAATATAGACGGCACCCTTAAATCTAAGGGCGGCGCGTCTGTTACTGCCTTGGCCGACAGCAAGGTGAACAGCGAAGCCAAGGCCACCACTATGGATGTTTCTGAAAATCCCAATTTGGGTGATGTAGCTTTGAATATCACTACGGGTGACAACAAGAGCAGTGTTACCATTGGTAAGACTGCGCAGATGACTGAGCTGTAAAAGGACGTTAATATTGAAGCGAAATCTGTGAACAGTGTGATTACCAAGGCAGAGGTAAGCACGGGTGAAAAGGCCGTAGTCGCTACCGCTATCAACGTAACCGATTATGACAGCAAGGCAGATGTCAACATTAATGGCAACGTAAGCAGTAAAGAGGGAAGCCTGGCTATTAATGCAGAGAATGTTTTGACGGATAATACTGTCATTGCCAACAACGCTATGGGCTCTTCGGCATTTATGAAGAAGCTTGTTACCAATATTAAGGGCTCTCAGACTCTTGACACACTTATCGGCGAAGGCGGAGCTAAGGATAAAGCTTTGGGCGGTATTAAAAACTGGTTGGCTAACGCCAAGTACACGCCGCAAAAGCTGAAGGATAAGCTTAACGCACCATCTACTCCTTCTACGCCGACGGAGCCTAAGCCCTGGGATAAGCTGGCAGATTTCATGAGCACCGGCGTCAGCGTGGGCGTTGCAGTGGAAAGCAATACTGCTGATGTAAAAATTGGGCAGGGTGTTGCGCTTGCTGCCAAAAATGATCTTAATATCACTGCTAAAAGCGTTATTGAAGATACCCAGATGCAAATTACCGGCAAGAGCAATAACTATGACAAGGATACTAGTAATAAAGCACTTGTTAATGCGTCCGTGCTTTACGGCAAGCTGGATAATACTGCAACTGTAACTGTAGCCGGTGGCGAGGAAGCACAAGGCTCTGCCCCTGCTACCAACGTTACGCTTACCGGTGGCAAGGTAAATATTGCGGCCAACAGCAGCTTTGAATATAACCGTATCAACCGCATGGTGCAGGAGGTTAAGGATGCCTGCGCCAAGGTTAAGGCTGCCTATAAAGGTGAAAATCATGCTGATATCGAAGCTAAGGCAGATGCCTTGAGTAATGCAGCAGATGCTTTCTTTAATTATGCCAAGGATAACTGCTTCTCTTCTAACGGTGGAGAGCAGGTGGACTTCATGGACCTGTTCGGCGGACAAAAATTCAAGGACTTCACTGACGCCTGCAGCGCTTTGACCGGCGCACTGGGCAATGAAGCAACGGATATTGCTGTAGGTCCGCTTAACGTAGTGAGCGCGGCTGCAGCCTTTGCTAATCCCAACAGCTATCTTAATTTCTCGGCAGGAAGTGCTAACGGCGGCAAGAGCGGCCCTGGAGAAAATGAAAAGCCTGCTACAATTGCGCTGGCAGGCAGTGCAGTAGCAACGGATATCAGCAACAATGCGCGCGTATTAATCGGCAAGAACGCTAACATTAAAGCTGATAATGAGCTGGCAATGAAGGCTGCGTCCAAGCAGTTTGATGTATCGCTAGCAGGCAAGCTTGGCTTAAACGGCGGTGGCGAAAGTGCAGTTGGCGGAACCTTTGCCGTTGGCTTGGCTGATGCCAACAGCCTTGTTGCGGTTGCACAGGGAGCGAACCTGACTGCAGGCTCTATAGATATAGGCACAGAAAATAAGATTGACCATATCCAGCTGTCACTTGCTGCAGGCAAAGGCGCAAGCAAGGGCGTCAGCGGCATGGTGGGCTACCTTGAGGGTGCAAGCAACAGCCTTGTTTCCGTAGATGACGAAGCAGTTATCAACGCAGGCACTGGCGCAGTCAACCTCAATGCTAAGAATGATACTAATGTTTATAGCGCAGCCGGTGCTGTGGCTATGGGTGAAACTGCAGGCATTGGTGCGGCAGCAACGATTACCAATTTTGACCGCTATACCTATGCGGCAATTGGTGATAATGGCTATACTGCTCCTCCGCAGGCTACAACTGAGCAGGGTGAAAGCGGCAGCGATAGCGGTGATAAACTGGGCGAGGACGCAAATGCGGACCGCAGCAAGGAAGCCGAAAAGCTGGCGAACACTGCTGCCGAAAAACGTGCAACTCTGCAGCAGCTGGTGCAGAATGCTTCCGGTCTGCGTCAGGGCACAGATGATGGCAGGAATTATACCGAGCAGGCAGATTTCTTCGGCTCCAAGACGGCCGCTGATACTAAAGGCTCTATCAATGCAGGCTCGTTTAAGGTTAATGCTGAAACCGGCGGCAAAATTATCAATGTTGCTGTTGCCGGCGGCGTATCTACCGCTGATGACAGTGGTGAAGTTGGTATTTTTGACAAGCTGGGTAATTTCGTAAGCAACAAGACTAATGCTCTTACAAATAAGCTCCATGCTCTTGACCATAAGGTAGCAGGCAAGATCAACGGCCTGATGGACCGTCAGACCGAAGCGCAGAAGGTACTGCCTACTGACCAGACACCTAAAGCTACTCCGTCCAGGCAGCAGTCCTCTGTAACTATTGCCGGTGCAGGCAGCGCAGCAATTAATCTGCTGGATGGCGATACCGGTGCGCTTGTGGACAATGTTAAGATTAACATTGCCAAGGATGCTACTAACGGTAAAACTATCACTGTAACTGCCAAGGACACTGCTATGATGGTGGCTGCCGGTGGTGCTGCAGGCATCTCCTGGAAGAAGCTGACTAAGGACAATAATGCGAATAGCCATAATGCAGCCTTTGGCGGTACTGTTGCTGTAAATGATATTGATTCGCAGACCTTGGCGGTAATCAGCAACAGCGAAATTGAAAACGCTGCTGCGATTATCAACAATGCGCAAAAATCCGGCTCGCTGGCAGCTGCAGGCCTGGGACTGGCGCTGGCGAAGAATTCCGGCGGCAATGGCGGCACTAATATTGCTGCTACCGTCAATGCGTCGGTAAATATTGCAGATAATACTGCTTATGCATTGTTGCAGAATAATAAGGTTAATAATGAAAATGTAAGCGGTGAGGATAAGCGTGCAACCTCCATTACCAATACAGCTTTTGATAATGATATTCAGATAACCGGCGGCGTGAACACCAGCCTTTCTATTGGTGGCGATAACGCTTTTGTCGGCGGCGCGACTGTGTCCTACGGTTCGCTGAAGAATGATGTGCAGGCGGCCATTTTAGGTGGCACCTATGACAAGATTACTACTGCTGATGTCAAAGCGACTACCAATATGACGCAGGTTGGCGTAGCTGCCAACGTGAGCGTTGCAGGCGGTGCCAAGACCTCCTATGCCTTCTCCGGCAATTCCGCCTACAATAAATTGGATAACTATGCCAACGCAACAGTTGAGGGCGTGACACTGACCGGCGAAAGCCTGAATGTTGCAGCCTATGATACAGCGGAATCTGCTAATACGCAGGCTGAGTATCTCAAAAAACGCGGCCTCGATGCTGATGGCTCTGCCTACCTGGCGCAGGTTAAGGAAGCAGCAGATGAAAGCGGCGACAGCGATAAGCCTACCAATGTTGATATTACCCGCGGCGGCAATGTGATTGTTACAGGCGCGGTAAGCGTAGGCGTTACCACCGGTAACGACGGCGGCAGCGCAGCTGCAGCCGTAACTGTCAGCGATATTGATAATGATTACAATGCTAAGATTAAGGACAGCAATATTACGACTACCGGCAAAGGCAGCGGTGATGATTTGGTCGGCACGAACGTTAATGCGGCAAGCCATACTGTACTGGCAGGCTTTGCGGCCGGTGTTGCCGGAACTGCAGGCAGCTTCGGCGTAGGCGGCAGTGCTAACTGGCAGTCGCTGAATAACGATATTACGGCAGCTGTTGAAAACAGCAAGATTGTTACGCCCAAAACTGATGTAAAGGCCGAAAGCGGCGCTTTGGCAGTGAATGTTGCAGGACAGATTGGTGTTACTGCCGGTTCCAAATCTAAGGTGGGCGCAGGTTTGGCAGTTGCCTACAATTCCCTGAACAATACCACAGGTGCGTATGTCAATGGCAGCGAAATCAGCGGCGCGAATGATGATGCTAGCAGTATTCTTACTGTAGATGCAGCCAACAAGGGTAACGTGTACAGCGTCGGCGCAGCAGTTACCGCAGGTACGGCCAATGCTTTGAATGGCGTGGTTGTTGTTAACCGCGGTCGTAATGATGTAGAAGCTGTGATTGACAAATATGACGGCGAAAATGCGAAAACTGATGGTGGACGTACGAAGCTCAATAATATGAGTAAGGTGGCAGTGAAGTCCTCGGATGACAGCAACCAGCTGGCAGTAGTGGGTGCGGTAAGCGTCAGCGCAGGCAGCAATGCTAAATTTGCGGCTGGCGGCAGCGTAGCTTATAACGAAATCGGCAATATCACCGGCAGCGCTGGCGAGAAAAAGCAAACCAACAAGGCTGCTATCAATAATGCTGATATTACCACTACTGACGATGGACAGATTAGCGTTAACGCTATTGACAAGGCAACGCTGACGACTATTTCCGTAGGTACCTCCATTACTACCGGTAATGTGGCCTTCAGTGGCGCAGGCTCTGCTGCTATGATCAAGAAGGATACCGATACAGAGCTTGTTAATACCAATATCAATAAGGATAAGAATAATGCAGCGACTGTGCAGGCTACTGCTGACAGCAAGGGCAAGATTACTACCGTTGCCGTTGTTGCTGCAGGTGCTAAAGACGCTGCGATTGGTGCAGGTATTGCGGTTAACCAGCTCGATGCTGATACCAATACTACTGTTACCAATGGTGAATATAAGGTTAAGGGCTTCACAGCCGAAGCTAAATCTGACAGCAGCATTCTTTCTGTCGGCGTAGCTGGCGGTGTTGCCAAAACTGCAGGTATTGCCGGTAATATCGGCGTTAACCTGTTGGCGAATGATACCAAGGCTGCGATTGACGGTGCCAAGATTAATGCAGACGGCACGCTGGCCGTAATTGCCAAGAGCAAGGATACACTGCAGAATTTTGCAGGTGCCTTTGGTGTGGCGGCAGGCGGTCAGGCCGGCGTTGGCATGGGCGTAGCCTACAATGAAATCAGCGGTACTACCGAAAGCGTAGTTAATAATGCAGAGCTGACGGCAGCAGGCAATGATGCAGGTGTGGCTGTCAACGAACGCAATAAGGATAATGACAATGTAGTCAGCGATAAAACTCGCAAAGGCGTTATCATCGCGGCTGATGCGGAGCACAACCTGACGAATGTAGCAGTCAGCGGCGGTGTGGCAGTAAGTGCTGACGTTGGCGTGGGCGTAGCAGGTACGGTTACTGTTAATCGCATTTTGGGCGCAACCAATGCCACGGCAACGGATAGCAGCATTAATGCAGCATTGACCGACCGCAGCAAGGCAGACGTTTATGTAGCAGCAAACGATGCTACCAAGAGCGAAAGCCATGTAGGTTCGCTGGGTGTAGGCGGTGGCGCTGATGGTGGTGCAGGCTTCGGTCTGGCATCTGATACCGGTGTTGTCAGCAGAAATGTAACGGCAATGATTGACGGTGGCAGTGCGAAGAAGTCCGTTAACGGCAATAGCATTGACGTCGCTGCCTTGAATAAGGCGAAAATGTCGACAAACTCCTACGGTATTGCCGCAGCCGGCGGCGCTTATGGCGCCGGAGCCGGCGCGGGCACTGTTTCGGTTGCTAAGCTGGACGCAGAAACTACTGCTGCAGTAAAGAATATCCAAGGCACGAATAATGGTTTGGCAATTACTGCTGACCACGTTAACGATATTACGTTGCGCAGCGCTGCTGCCGCAGCTTCCGGCGCGCTCGTGAGCGCTGCCGGTGGCGCAGGCATTGGCGTAGTAGACGATGACAGCAAGACTGTTGCTGAACTGAGCGGCAGCAATGTAAAGGCAGAAACAGGTGATATTACTGTCAACGCTGCCAACAAGACTGACGTGACAACGGCAGTATTTGGCGTAGCTGCCAGCATGGTTGCAGGTGGCCTGAACGTTGCTGTAAATAATCTGGACAATACTGTTTCCACGCTGGTGAAGGATAACAGCAACCTGCAAGCACAACAAGGCACCTTCGCAGCGAAGGCAGATAACAGAGTGAAGACAAGCTTTGTTAACGGTGCAGATGCTGTTGGCGCTGCAGGCGTTGCCGTTGGCGTAGGCGTGAACACGATTGACACAGGCGTTATCACCGAAATCAGCGGCAGCAAGATTACTGCCGCTGCCATCGACGTAGCAGCAACCGAAAGGCTGGACGTTAATCAGGTGGTACAAAACGCTGCTCTTGGCGGACATGGCTACAGTGCGAATGTCAGCGTAACTACAATTGGTGCAGCAGCTGCAGACCAGTACGGAGACAGCGAAACTACGGGTAGTGATAAAAAGGCTACCTTTAATACAAACGATATTCTCAATAAAGCAAATGCTGCAATTGAAGGCCAGGGAACTGTCGGCACTGTTACTAATAAAGACGGCAAGAGCAGTTCTAACGCTGCAGGCATGACCTTTGATAAATATACCGGTAATGATGGACAAAAACTGAATGCAGCACCTGGTACTAATGCTAGCAAGGGCAGCGGCACGGCTGAGGGCGTGCAGGCGAAGGTAAGCAATTCTACGCTGCAGGCAACAGGCGATACGAAGGTCAACGCTAAGCGTACTGTTGATGCTAAGCTGACATCGGCACAGGTGGCAGCAGGTATTGCAGGCAATGGCATTGCCGCTTCTGTTGCAGTGCTGGATGTAGAACGCAAGACCGGCGTAACCATCAACAATAACAGCAAGCTTAGTGGCAAGAATGTAACGCTTGGCAGTGCGCAGGACGGCACATCCAAGATTGATGCTTATCAGGTAGCAGCAGGCGCTGCTTTCGCAGGCAGTGCTGCCTACGCACAGAACAGCCTGCATGGCGCTAATGCTATTACTATCGATAGCAGCACAGTTCAGGCTACAGGCGATAACAGCTCCAAAGGTACGCTGACCGTTAAAGCAGAGGATACCAGTAGTGCAGCAGTACGTACTATCGGCGCAACTGCAGGCGCTGTGGCTGGCGGTGTGTTGGTAACTAATGCTACAAATAATAGCGATAATACTGTAACTATTGGCGGCAGCAAGTTGATTGCCGGCAAAGAGTACAGTTACGGTAATGGATATTATAATATCGGCAAGGTTGACGTTGCTTCTGTCAAAGCCAACAGCATTACCGCAGAAACCTACGGCGGCATGGTTGGCATTGCTGCAGCGCAGGGCATTGTTGCACTTGCTACGGATGCAGGCAGCAGCAAGGTTAACGTAACCGGTGCTTCCGGCTTCCTCGGCAACAGCGTAAGCCTGAACGCAACCAATAAGCCTGCAGTGCGCGCTGAGGCACAGGCTTATTCCGGCGGCCTGCTGGCGGTAGCAGGTGTGGCTGTATCCAAGGCTAAGGCCAGCGGTACGGTAGAAGCAAAGGTTGCGGACGGCAGTAGCTTTGCGGCTGATAATGTAGAGATCACGGCAAACGTAACTACTCAGACTGCCAAGGATGATAATAATAACGAATATGCTGTAGATAACGTAAGTGCCAAAACAATTGGTGCTACTGCCTCCGGTCAATACGCTGCAGGCTTCAACACTGCTTATGCAGAAAATGATATGACTGTCAGCGTTGATGTGGGCAAAGAACAGTATAGTGTCAACGCTTTGAAGCTCAAGGCTGATAATGCTTCTGTTATTTCGGCAGATACCCTGGGCGTAACGGTGGGCGGTTATATTGCCAGCGGCAGCAACTGGTCTGATACCAAGACGAACCTGACGACCAGCGTGAAGGCTGCAGGCGTTAAAGAGAATGTATACAACAGACTGGGCACTGTAAACATCAGCAGCTCCGGCTACAGTGCAGTAAATAATGATGCCAATGGCTATGGCGGCGGTATTGTAAGCTTCAACCCTGTTGCCGCAAGGTCGGAGAATGAGATTACTACCAATACTACTGCTGACGTGAGCGGCAAATGGCAGAATGTAGGCTCCCTGAGCGTTGCTGCCAACAATGCGGATAAGCTGGATATTCTGGCGGACTCCCTGACGGCGGCCGTTGTCGGTGCCAGCGGCACAGAAATTAAAAACAATGTTGCGCATAAAGCCAACATCAACGTAACAGGTAATATTACAACCAGCGGCAAGCAGTCCTACATTGCAAATAACACGCTGAATCATGATGTTAAGCTGAAGGGCAGCGGTTATGGCGGTGGCAGTATCAACGTCAATGATATGGACAACAAGCTGCAATACACTGCTGGTGTAAATATCAACAATGCAACCTTGAGCGGTACAGGCAGCGCTGGCTCGATTAAAGCGCTTGCTTATACCGACGGCAAGATGGACTATACTAATACGCTCAAATCTGCCGGTGTTGTTCCTTCTACTTTCGCATTCAGCAAAAATGTTATTACCTATGATAATAGCATTAAGGTTACTGACAGTAATCTGTCGACGGCTAAAGCAGATCAGGATATCACCCTGGCGGCAACAGATG
>OGRU01001739.1_pt1 | contig 15594 bp, 19 predicted proteins | sample 1553541 | NCBI WGS metagenome assembly OGRU01 (sample SAMEA2580068, study PRJEB22360) | human gut metagenome | biome: human gut; feature: human-associated habitat; material: faeces | place: Denmark | collected 2008/2010
GTATTTATTGTTAGAATTTGCCAAACAATACGTATTTGAGGCGTTCCATAAACGTCTTTGGTTCTTTCTGAACGGCTGACTCTGGCGCCTGCCCAACGTGCGGTTTCACTTTGTTCACCGTCGTCGGTTTGACGACACTCTGCGATGCATTCTCTTCCTCAATAACGGTACGAATCGGTGCATGTTCATTGACGTCAATGCATGATGTCGATTCTCTCAGCCATTTGAACAACTGATACTGTTCATACTGACTGTTCACCTTCTTCTCGCCTTCCGCCGGATAAACACGCTTATAAGTGCCATCTGGCTGCTGAACACGGGCCATCATATTGTCTTTGCTAAGAATTTCCAGCACATCAAACAGAGTAGCCTTAACTTCTTCATCAAGAATTTCAACAGCAACTTCCACACGATAGTTCAAATTTCGTGTCATCCAGTCGGCCGACCCAATGTACATATGCTGACGTTCGCCATAACCAAACAAGAAAATACGAGGGTGCTCCAAGAACCGTCCAACCATGCTCTTGATCGTTACATTTTCTGTCAACCCCGGTACACCGGCACGCATACAGCATACACCACGGATGTACAAGGTCACCTGCACCCCTGCTTGAGAAGCTTCAACCAACTTATCAATAATGTTTTTATCGCTGAGGCCATTAATTTTAGCCACAACGCGTGCTGGCTCTCCATTCCTCGCTGCTTCAATTTCAGCGTCAATCAAATCAAGGAAACGGCTCTTCATTTGCAATGGAGCAACCAGCATGTATTGACTGTTTTCTACAAACTGGCCCAAGCTCAGCGTTTCAAAAACATTGACTGCTTCAGCCGCAATGTCTTTATTCGTCGTAATCAACGAAAAGTCGGTGTATTGACGTGCCGTCTTTTCGTTGTAGTTCCCGGTTCCAACCTGAACAATATGCTTCACAGCGCCATCCACATTTCGAGTAATGACACAGAGTTTTGAATGAACCTTGTACTGGTCAAAGCCGTAAATAACTTGGCAGCCTGCTTCTTCCAAACGCTTCGACCAAATAATGTTGTGTTCTTCGTCGAAACGCGCTTTTAATTCAACAAGCACCATGACGTTTTTACCATTTTCTGCAGCCTTCGCCAGAGCTTGAGCAACCTTACTGCCCGAAGCAATGCGATAAAGCGTGATGTTAATGGATTTAACCGTCGGATCCACAGCCGCTTCATCCAACAGATCCAAAAATGTTTTCATGGAATGATATGGATAAGCCAACAAAATGTCACTGTTGCTCTTGTCCAGGTACTGAATGATGGAGTCCCCAGGAGTAATGCATGCCGGCATTAAAGGCGGCATTGGCGCATAGTTCAAAGTTGGGAATTCATCGGTTAAATCACCAAACAAGCCATAAATAAAGTTCAGCGACAGTGGCAGATCCGGTGTAATGATGACGCTCTTCTGCTTTGCTTTTACACGTTTCAAAAGATAGCGCAGAAGATCCGGTGAAATTTGTTTGGAAAGCTGAACACGCACCACCGAGGAATGTTTACGCGTCTTAATCAGCTGTTCCATCTGCTCGCGCCAGTCCATTTCTTCATCATAACGCGCCTCGTCCACACGCAAATCACCATTACGTGTGAGTCGGAAGATGAATTTATCAATAATATTGCTCTTTAACAACAAACGGTCTGCAAAGTAATAAACAAGCACCGCCGCGGTAATAAAGCAGAACCCACGCCCAGACTCATCCGGGAAAATAAAGTAACGTGGGAAATTGGTATTCATAATCGGAATAACAGCCACGTTCGATTTTTTATCCGAGCTTTCATAGGCAATGCAGACATACTGTTCCTTATTGCTCAAGTATGGAAATGGATGATGAGAGTCCACCACTTGTGGGGAAAGATATGGTTTTACAGCCTTATTAAAGTATTTTTCAAGCATCTCTTCCTGATAATCCGTTACATTGTCAGGTGAGATTTCATAGATGCCATATTGACGCAGCTGACCCATCAGATTGACGTAACATTTTTCCACACGCGGAATAATGTTTTTCACCTCATCGTAAATCATATCGAGCTGCTCAGAAGCTGTCATTCTCGATTTTTTGTCCATTTCATCAGGTGTCAGCTCAGCGGCATCGCTCAGTCCCCCAACGCGCACCATAAAAAACTCATCGAGATTTGATCCATAGATGGACATGAACCGCATGCGCTCAAACAATGGTACTCTTGAATCCTCTGCTTCTTCCAGCACACGTTCATTAAAACGCAGCCAGCTCAATTCCCTATTTACATAAGGATTGTTGTTCATCTCTGAATTCATCTATTCCGCTCCCTCTCAAAATTCCATTTTCGATCATGTAGCCTTCGCGTACACCATTGCCAACAACAACAAGTTCTGTAGCACCAACAAAATTCATAATAGACTTGATAACAATCAAGCCTGGAATAAAGGTCACCAAACGTTCTGGAATGACACGATTGAGAATCTTAATCCCATCCATACCCAACATGGAAATGGCTCGGTCCAATTCCTCAATTTCGTCTATTGTCATGGTGTACCCCATGGTTTCGCCGTCCTTGCCAAGGATGTGTCTATGTACTTTCGCTAAAGCGCGAGCCGTACCGCCCATCCCATAGATGCGCTGGAAACCTTTTTTAGCGATGTCCATTGTGCCTTCTAGCTCCGCATTCGCGTACTTTGTAATCTTCGCACGTTGTTTGGAATTCGGGAAAAGCCCTTTCACAAACTTATTATACATCGCCAAAGCACCAATTTCCTTGCTGGTACTTGTTACCAAACCATAATCATCGTAATAAAAGACCTGCGCACTCCCGCCGCCAAGGTCAAAGCCTGCCGCTTTATCATCCTTGATGCAGCTTTGGAGACCGATGTAATCGTAGTAAGCTTCTTCGCAACCTGAAAGAAGACGGATTTCAATGCCAGTTTTCTTTTTTACCTCAGACAAGACCTGATTTTGATTATTGATGCTGCGCAATGATGCTGTTGCAAAGCAAGAAAAATTATCACACTGTGTTTCATCGCACATTGCCTTCATGCGTGACAACACCGAGCAAAGGCGATTGATGCCTTCAACAGTCAACACGCCGTCTTCAATGTAACTTAAAATTTCAGCAAACTCTTTTTCATTCACCAGTGCCCGAAACGTATTATCAGCATTAATCTGATAAACTACTGCACGCATAGTGTTAGAACCAATATCAATCAAACCATATTTCAACTTATCTCGCTCTTTTCTTTTAAATACTTAAACTTAAATACTTAAACTCTCATGCCAATATGCCGTCTGTGGGTCGTTCTTCACAGCCTGGAACTTTTTCAAGCGCCCCAACGCATACTTGAACGAATAACTGAAAAAGAATGTAATTTCATCTTCAGCAGAATCCTTCGGACGAACAACAACCTGATCAGGATAAAACATATATTGGACATCCTGGTCACGCCATGACATCTCAATATTTCCTATTTTTACAGTAATGGTGCCCCATTCACCGATGCTGATATCCGTCAGTGAACCACGACTCCCCTGCAATTCACGATATTGAAACCCCATAGAATAATTGTTTTCATTGAGGATCGTTGTAAAATGTTCCACAATGTAACGCCCTGGCAAGCTGATCTCTTCAATCAAGCGTCTTTCTGAATTGATTGCTTTATCAATTAACGCCAAACGTTTCTGCAGAGACAAATCTTCATCGTCCGACCAGGACATCTTCGTCTTAAATTTTTTCAGTGTTTCCTGCAGATCCTCACATAAAAGGAGAACCTCTGCATCATGTTCTAAAAATTGCATGTCAGCCATCCTTTATCATAAAGTTTTTACCTTGTCGCTACTCATATAATCTGTTCATATTATATCATGCCCACACTTCAGCCGCAAAGCATTCTCCCTGCTTTCAGCATTTTCCAGCAAATTTTTTGGCAAATAGCCCTCTCAATGTAAACATCTTGTAAAACTTATGCAAGGATTAATTTATCCCTTGACAAATCTCTAAAATCTGTGTATTATAAGCAAGTAACGACGAAGCGCGCCAGCGTGATGGAACTGGCAGACGTGACGGACTCAAAATCCGTTGGGCTAACACCCGTGTGGGTTCGAATCCCACCGCTGGCAGAAACCTCTTACAGTTTACTGTAAGAGGTTTTTTCTTTTTCAAAAACAAGGACAAGCGACTTTTCTACGAAAAAAGTCGCTTGTTTTTTTCTTTAACCATAGTCTGCCATTCTCGCTGTTAATGATCCACAAAAAAATGGCATAGGCGTCATAGCCATGCCATTCTGATCTAAAGAATAAACAACCAACACAAAACACAAATCATTGAAAAAACATACAACCCCAAAAACACCAACTTGATTTTCAACGGATACGGACGAATCATCGTAATATCCAAAATCAAAACCGTGAGTATTCCAGTGAAGATTCCCCACAACAGCATGCCACTTAATTGCCAAACTGGCACCGCAATCAAAATACCTAGCAAGGCAATAATCACACACAACATTTTTTTCGAAAACATCATCGTATCTTCCTTTACATCAACGGACCAAACACACGCATGAGTCGGCCAAAAGCACGCTTATACAATGGAAATTCACTGTAGTTTTTCAGATAAATGCGCTCACTTTGCGCCAAGGTTTCCTGAAAGTCCTCTTCTGCCGCCGCAGCTGTTTCTTTGTCATAAATCAGCACACCATTTTCAAAATGCAAAAACAAACTTCTAAAATCAAGGTTAACCGAGCCAACAGTAGAAATACAGCCATCGCTCACGAATACTTTAGAATGCAAAAAACCCGGCGTAAATTCATAAATCTTAATCCCCGACTTCAGCAATTCCGGATAATAACTTCTTGCAATCATAAACACTATTTTCTTATCTGGAATATGCGGTAAAATCAGCGACACTTCGATACCACGTTCCGACGCAAACTCCAAAGATTTTCGCAAGCGTTCATCCAAAATCAAATACGGCGTCATAATATGAACATAGTCTTCCGCCAAGTCGAGAATTTGACAATACACATTTGCAGCGGTATCGTGATTGTTTTCTGGCGCATCGGCATACGGCGCAAGAATCACATTACTAGGCATCGGATTTTCTTCCACCTGCATGTGTTGCATATAAGCATCGGTCTGCCAGTCGGCGGCAACATCCCACATCTGCATGAACATCGCTGTCAAAGACTGCACCCCGTTGCCAGTGATGCGCAAGCCCGCATCTTTCCAATACCCAAAGCGTATAATCAGGTTTGCATACTCATCCGCCAAGTTAAAGCCACCTGTATAACCGACCTTCCCATCAATGACAGTGATTTTTCGATGATCTCGGTTGTTCTGATAAGAAGACAGGATTGGCCGAATTGGAGAAAACACACAGCACTGAATCCCCATGTCATTGATCATTTCGCAATAACGTTTTGGTAATTTCAAGCTGCAGAAGCCGTCGTACATCAGCCGTACCTCAACGCCTGCCTCTGCCTTTCGTTTTAAAATATCCAGCAAACGATCCATGACCTGACCTTCGTGTACAATGAAATACTCCATAAAAATAAACTTCTCGGCCTTCTCAAGATCCGCAAACAAAGCTTCTATGGATTCCTCGCCCGTCTTGAAATAAGTCACATCCTCGCCATAATACGTCGGATACATACAAGCCGTCGCCAGGTAGCGAAACAACCCCACATATTTATTATTCATGAACGACAAATCATAACGAGCCGCCTCGCTGTCCGTCAAATGCAGCGCTGTCAGCATTTCCTTTTCATGAACCTTCGCTGTCAAATGCCCGGTTCCCGGAACCAAGCGAATGATCACATACATCATCAAGGCAACCGTTGGCATTAGCGCGAGAAGAATCAACCAGGCAACCTGATAAGAATTGTGTGGACATCGAATAATGATATAAGTAATCATTAAAACAATCAGAATAACAACGATCACCTGGAAAACCATTGCATAATTGCTGGCAACTTTCTCAGTAAGGAGATAATAAAAGCCTCCCCAAGCTACAATTTGAAATATCACCAACACAATTGTCCAAAAGATGGAGTTATTTACCGCCGACAGACTTTTTTGTCGAATTCTTTCGTTGTTCACCGTCTTCCCCTTCTTTATTTCATTAATCTTGACCGCAAAACAAAGTAATTATCTTTCATAGTAAGTCAATCAAGATTTCTTGTCAACCAAACATTCAATTTCTCTGCAAGATAAATCAACAACAAAAAAACACCCTGAAAGATACAGGGTGTTGATAAACGTCCGATTAATAATTTTCAGCAAGTACTTCAAAATAAGCCTTTGGATGGCTGCACGCTGGGCAAATGGTTGGTGGTTCTTGACCTTCAAAAATATAGCCGCAATTATTGCATTTCCATTTAACAGATTCTTCCTTTTTAAAAGTGGTATCATTTTCGATGCCAGCAAGCAGCGTCAGGTAACGTTTTTCATGAGCAGCTTCAACCTGAGCAATCAGATCCATGCGAGTAGCAATTTCATCGAAACCTTCTTCACGCGCTTCTTCTGCCATTCTCTTGTACATATCTGTCCATTCATAGTTTTCGCCAGCGGCGGCATCTTTCAAGTTTTCTGGGGTGCTCTTGATGGAACCACCTTGCAAATATTTAAACCAGAGTTTTGCATGTTCCATTTCATTTTTCGCAGTTTCTTCGAACAGCATCTGAATTTGAACATAACCATCTTTTTTAGCTTGAGACGCATAATAAGTGTACTTATTACGAGCCTGAGATTCACCTGCAAACGCTTCCTGTAAGTTCTTTTCTGTTTTTGTACCTTTGAGATCTTTCATGTTGTTCCTCCATCTTTGATGTTTTCCTTTTCAACACAACATTGACTAAGAAGCAGTCATTTCTAGTACAAGAAAGGATCCTCTTATGAACAATGAAGCACGCAAATCTCCATCTCTGTCGTCCACTTGTCAGCAAACATAACAGCTCCACCTACTCCCCCAGGACCAACGGATCTTACGAGTGCGCACCACTCGCTAAACGATAAACATGTCCATTTTTGTGAAGGGCAACCACTACGTTTCCTGTTACAAGGTCCACATAGTTAAACGATAAGCGACGCTCTGCATGGTCCTCTGCTTTTACGACAAACACATTACGATAGGTTGCTTCCAGCTCTCCTTTATGATTGACAACGCGATTGCGCCCAACGTTCACATCAAGCTCAATCTCACATCCAACAAACGGCTGCAAAGACTTCTTTACACGCTCTATCGTCATCTTCGTCATATGCATCATCCTCTCTAGTGTTCTAATTATAGCATAAAACATCCGATGACGCAAAAGAAAATTTATAATTATACCGTTCCCATGTTTTTTTGTCAAGCATATTACATCAACTTACACTATGCTTACCACCACATATTTTTTCTGCTTTTTAAAAATTTTAAAAACCAGCCATGCAAGCATTTTAGTTCTCATCAGGTTTTATCTATCATTTTCCCACGGTTCTTCCCGGGGCAAAGGCACCCGTTTGCTGCTGACCTCTTTGCACTTGAGAAAATAAGCCATATTATGGCCCAGTGTTCGAAGAGTCGCAAGGCCCTCACGGTCCTGCATTACTTCCTGCGGTGTTGTTCCATGCACCATGTTCCAATAACGAGACGTAATAATAGGCATCTGCATCAGACCAAAATACTTGTTCAGCTGATCCCATGTAGCCGTCGTTCCGGCTCGTCTAGCCGACATAATCGCCGCTGCAGGTTTCAAATAGAATCGTCTGCCGCCTCCGTTCAAATCGGCATAAAAAGCACGGTCCAGAAAAGAAGTGATTGCACCGGTAGCTCCTGCCCAGTGGACCGGTGTTCCAAATACAAAGCCATCATAATCCTCTGCCAATACCAAAAAATCGTTTACCGTATCCTCAAACACGCAGCGATTGCGGTCATTGCACTTGTGACAGGCGATACAGCCGGAAATCGGCTTATTGCCAATCCAGAACGTATCGGTATCAATCCCGTTCTGATTGAGTGCCTCCGACACCGCACACAGTGCTGTATAGGTGCAGCCTTCCCGGTGAGGGCTGCCATTTACAAGCAATACCTTCATGATTCATTCTCCTCCTTGGTGTGAGACAAGACCCAGTTTAAAACATCATATTCCCCAAAAACCACATTGCCGCCGCCATGATAATTGCTGGTAACGCCCCGCTGAGCGAACCATTCGTCATTTGGTGTCTGGATCTGAAGAACATTGCTGATCTGCTCCTCGCTCCATCCAGCTTCCTCATAGGCATCATGGAGACTGTTGTAAGCACTCCATGCCCGCTGGGAACCATAATACTCATCATGTTCTGCCATAAAAATATAGACAGCCGTGCCATTTTCCGCAATGGGCGCATAGTCCCCATCCCACTGAGATGCTCCGTGGAGATAGGCTGCATAGAGGTCCGGGCGCATAGATACTGCCTGAGACATGGTTTCCCCGCCAGCGGAATAGCCCGCAGCATACACCCGAGACACATCCACAGAAAAGTTAGCAAGGAAATATTCCGTCAGCTCAATGGCCTGCCGAGCCGACGTATCATGCCAATCCGTCAGCTGAGCAGGCACAACGATCATATCCTCCTGAAGCTGCGTCCAGCATAGGAGCCCATCCCAGTCCAGGTTCGAACCGGAAGATAATAGCTGTAATGGATCGTCCCCGTTTCGCCCTCCAGAATCTGTTCTGCAATAATCCCTGTTTTCATGGACGATTTTTCCTCGCCAGATGAGATGGCACTGGCTGCATCAGTCTCCGGTTTTATTGTTTCCGATGGCTCAGAGGATACTGTTTCTTCCAGATGCACTTCAGCTGAAGGGAAAGCCGTACATCCGGTACTGTCTGAATTTCAGCCAAATCTGCCTTTATGTACTCCGCCATCTGGTGTGCGATTTCTCTGGTATTCCCATTGGAGACAGAGTAGTAAACAACCAGTATCCTGCTCATTGGGCTTTCCCCCTTTATACGATTCGCGTTTTGCCCATATTGGTGAGCATTTCCACTGTAGAAGGATCGTAATGGTCAAAGAACAGACTCTTTCCTTCATCCAGAGTGCGGATGGCCTCCATATCTGCTTCACTCAGGGAGAAGTCAAATACATCCAGGTTCTGTTCCATCCGCTCTTTGTGAGTGGATTTTGGGATCACGACTACATCGGACTGGATCAGAAACCGCAGGGCAGTCTGTGCAGCCGTTTTTCCGTACTTTTCGCCAATTTCAACTAGTACAGGGTTGGTAAAACAGTTTTTCTTCCCTTCGGCAAAGGGGCCCCATGCCTCGTGCTGCACACCGTACTTTTTCATGTATTCGTGCGCAGTTCGCTGTTGCTGAAACACATGGGTTTCCACCTGATTGACCATGGGTGCAATTTCTGCGAACTGACACAGATCGATCAGTCGGTCCGGGTAGAAGTTGGACACGCCAATAGCCCGCAGCTTTCCCTCTTTGTATGCTTCCTCCATGGCTCGGTATGCGCCGTAATAATCTCCAAAGGGCTGATGGATCAGCATCAGGTCAAGGTAGTCGGTTTTCAGCTTGTGCAGGGATTTGTCGATGGATGCCTTTGCCTTTTCATAACTGGCGTTGGACATCCAGATCTTGCTGGTGAGGAACAATTCCTCTCTGGGTACGCCACATTTCTGGATAGCATTGCCTACCGCTTCCTCGTTTCCGTAGGACTGAGCGGTATCAATCGCGCGATACCCCACTGAGATTGCATCCAGTACACAGCACTCGCATTCTTCGTTCGAGACTTGGAAAACGCCGTATCCCAGTTTTGGCATTTTAACGTTGTTATTCAATAATACATATTCCATCATGGATAACTTCCTTTCTGTGGTTTCACAACACCTCTCCAGGCATTGCCTGGATAATCTTTTGTTTCTGATTTTATTGTAAAGGTTTCTGTAAGGTTACAGAAGTCTCGATTCGTTATAAAGTATTAACCTTTAGCTTTCCACTAATACGAAAACAAGGTACCTGTTGAAACAGATACCCTGCCTTGTAAAATCATTCTATTGATTAGACGAATATGCCCGTTTATGGCCGGGTGTAGCGCACCCATAACACATTCGGTACAACTGTCTGCACCTCTTTAAGATGAAATGCAGTCGGTGGCCAGGATGACAGAAAATCAACTTGGGTAAAGGAACTGACACCGTTGCCGCCGTCGGCTACCGGGGCAATGACTAGACTCAACTCGTCCACCAAATTTTCAGCCAAAAACGATCCATTGACGATCCCGCCGCCCGCCAGCATCAGTTTGTTGATGCCAAACAGTCGATGCAGTTTCTCCAAAAGCAGAGTGCAGTTCAGTCGTTTCTCGCCGGCAAACAGATAGGAAACCCCTTGATTCTGTAAATAAGACAGGTATTCTGGAGCCATCTGCTCCGTCAGCGCCTCGATCACATGGGCGGCGGGGCGGCCCTTTTTTTTCGATGGACAATCCGGAATAGGCCAGCTGACCCTGTGGGTCCACTGCAACAATGAAATTGCCCATGGCCTTGCCTGTCGGGTTTACCCAATCCGCTCGGGGCGGAGTGGACATCACAGTGGGTAGCTGCCCCACCTTTCCCTCGGCATATCCCCCCAGCATGGTAGTTGTGCCGTATAAGGTGGCCTGACATCCGTAAAAACTTCGCAGTTCCCCATAGGCTTTTATCGCCGGAACTGTTTCAGGCACACCGAAAAACGTACCGTCAATCTTTCCGTCCAGAGAAGTGAGCATATGGCACACAACAAAAGGGTGTTCCATCTTATTCCTCTCCATAGACATCTTTTGCCATCCGCAGAGCCGCCCACGCCTTGGGCCAGCCAGCATAGAAAGCAAGCTGGGTCAATGCCTCGCTCATCTCGGTGGCGGTTACACCGTTGGCCTTGGCCCGCTCAATATGATGAAGAAGGGATGTATCCAGAATTCCGCTGGCCATCAAGGCGGAGACGGTAATCAGGCTACGGTCACGGGGCGAGAGCTTATCCTCTCGCGACCAAACCTCTCCAAAGAGGACATCATCGTTTAATTCCGCAAATTTAGGGGCAAATTTGCTCATGGCATCTCTGCCTGCTGTTACTTTATCCATGATAATCCCATCCTTTCTATCGGATTTATTTTAATTTAGTATATTCTGCTTCATCTACCGGCTCCAGCCACTCGGCTTTGGAACCTGGAACGGAAATCGCTATATGGGCAAACCAACTGTCAGGAGCCGCCCCATGCCAGTGCTTTACCTCGGGCGGAATGTTAACCACATCTCCAGGGTTCAATTCCTGAGCGGATTTGCCCCACTCCTGATAATAACCCCGACCCGCCGTACAAAGAAGGATCTGACCGCCGTTATGGTGGATGTGCCAGTTGTTCCGGCAACTGGGCTCAAAGGTCACGTTGGAAACAGACACGCCCATATCACTCAGGGGGCACAGATAACTGGCCCCGCTGAAATACTGCCCGGCCACCGTGTTGGGACTGCCCTGCGGGAACAGATTGTGAAATTCCTTATTCATATCATTCGCCCCCTTATTTCAACTTGCCGCCATCGCTGAACGCATTGCCCACACGCTCACCCAGCACATGGTACCCATTGTTGGCTGGCTCAAAAGAGATGGGCTGGAATTTGCTCATATCCAGCTTCCCATCGCTGTCCAGTACGCTTTCGTCAATGCTCACATTCACAATCTGACCGATGATGTTGCCGTCCTCGCTCACTTTCAGGAGTTTGCACTCCAGAGCTACCGGCAGCTCATCGATGAGGGGCGCATCCACCGATTCGCTCTTGGTGCAATGGAAGCCAGACTTCTCCATCTTTTTCGGCTCATTATTTGCGGACACCATGCCAACATAGTCCGCAGAAACCGCATGGGCAGCGTCAGCAAAACTGACGGTAAACGCTCCCTTTGCCTGGATATTCTTGGTGGTCTTATGACCAGCGCTCAAACACAGTACTACCTTGTCTGCATCGTACAGGCCGCCCCATGCGGCATTCATGGCATCAGGATTGCCGTTTTCATCATAGGTGCCGATCACAAGCACCGGCAGCGGATAAAACCAGGATTTTGTTCCAAAATTCTTACGCATTGCGAATCCCTCCTTATTTCTGCTCGTCTACAGGCGGAACCATTTCCGCATACTTCTTCAGCATTTCCGGTGTACTGGTGTAATATCGCTTCTGCTTGTCCAAAGCAGTGATTTTAGCCATTTCATCATCTGTCAACGCAAAGTCAAACAGGTTGAAATTGTCTTTGATATGGACCGGGTTCTTGGAGCCAGGGATCACGATATTGCCGGCCTGAATGTGCCAGCGCAGGATGATCTGGGCATTGCTCTTGCCATACTTTTTGCCAAATTCCGTGAACAATGGTTCCTGGATCAGCGCCTTGTCTCCATGACCCAGAGGATACCATGCCTGGATGACGATGCCTTCTTTATCCAGAAATGCCTTCAGTTCCTTCTCCTGCGAGTAGGGGTGCACCTCTGTTTGGAGCACGGCAGGCTTTACCTCGCAGATGTCCAGAATCTCCTGCACCTGCTCCGGGGTAAAGTTGGAAAGGCCAATGGCGCGCACCTTGCCCTCTTTGTAGGCTTTCTCCATAAGCCGGTAACCTGCGACATAATTGCCTGCGGGCTGGTGGATCAGCAGCAGGTCAATGTAGTCGGTTCCCAGGCGCTGGAGCGTCTTTTCTACCGCATCTTCCTGCTCATAAAAACTGGGCCACAGTTTGGTTTCCAGAAAAATCTCATCTCTCGGAATCCCAGATTTCCTCATAGCCCGGCCAACGGCTTTTTCGTTCACATAGGCATTGGCCGTGTCAATCAGGCGGTATCCGCACTGAAGAGCGGAGAGGACGGATGCCTCCGCTTCATCCGGAGTAAGCAAAAAGGTGCCAATGCCTGCCATGGGCATTTTGATTCCGTTGTTCAAAGTTGCGTATTCCATAAATAAATCCTCCTAAAAAGTGATTGCTTGTTTGTACCGATACAAACAGTGTTTACCAAAATTTGTGGCTGGCGTTTCAATACACCAATGCCGTAAAGGAAAAAGTAACCAACTTCCACCGTTTTTCATCCTGGGTGTACACTTCCGTCACCATAAAGTGGTGAGTGGTTTCCTTCCCGTCCAGCAGTAGACTGTAATCGCAGTCAGTAAGCACCACTCCGGTATCTCCAAACAACTCAGCCTTCTGACTGTGGAAGGTAATATTCGTAGGTTGAAAGGCCCCACTGGTGTAAAATTCGATTTCCTTGTCCAGTTTGCAGGTGATGCCAATATGGACAAAGTTGCAGTCAGGATGAGCACAGGCTCGCATCCCCACTTCGTCGGCGTGTTCCATAGCTTCCCAAAACTGCCGAGATATATCAAGTAGCGTTTCGTTCATGAGCATACTCCTTCCGTTTATTTTAAAGGCGTTCCACCGAATACCGCAGACATATCCATATGATCCAGGGCGTCGTCCAGAGCGCGCACCTCATTGGGCGTCAGAAAAACAGATGCGGCCCCAGCATTTTCTTTCATGCGATCTTCCTTGCGAGTGCCAGGGATGGGTACAATCCACGGGTGCTTACACAACATCCAGGCCATGGAGATCTGGGCCGAGGTTGCTCCTTTTTCCGCAGCCATATCTGCGAGCAGTTTCAAAAGTGCGGCATTTTGGTCCACAGCTTTGTCAGTGAACTGGGGCATAGCAGCACGGTAGTCGGTGGCGGCATCAAAGCGCTGCCCCTTGCCATATTGCCCGGTGAGGAAACCATTGGCCATAGGGGAAAAAGCCACCAGACCCACGTCCAATTCTTCCAAAATGGGGAATAACGGTTCATAATGCCGTGCCATCATAGAGTATCGGTTCTGTACCGCCGTCACCGGGCACACGGCATGAGCCCTCCGCAGGTAGTCTTCATTTGCCTCCGAGATGCCCCAGTGAGTAATTTTGCCTTCCTGGATCAGATCAGCCATCACCTCCGCCACAGTTTCCGGCTCTACGTTGGGGTCGATTCTGTGCTGGAAATACAGGTCAATGTGATCGGTTCCGAGCCGTTTCAAAGATCCTTCCACAGATTTGCGGATGGTCTCCGGGCGGGAATCCGCCACCAGAGGCAATGGAACCTTTCCGCTCTCCTGGTCAAACCGCAGGCCAAATTTCGTGGCGATTACCGTATGATTCTTTACATCTGCCAGTGCCTTGCCCACCAGCGTTTCATTTACATGGGGGTCGGCGGCGGTACCGTACACCTCAGCGGTATCAAAAAAAGTATAGCCCAAGTCAAAGGCGCGACGGATTAGACGGACAGCCTCTGCTTCCTCCGTAGGCGCACCGTAGGCATGAGAAAAGCCCATGCACCCCAGGCCTACAGCAGATACGTTCAAATCAGTGCCAAGTGTTCTCATCTGCATCATCTTTCTCTCCTTTGTGATTCTATTGTAATCCATTGCGAAAAAAACAGAAGTCTCCATTGGTTATGGAGTGATAAGTCAAAGGTTTTAACTTCTTCGGATTCCGGTATATTTCCTCGAGATTTTCAGAAAAGAGCAGGCTCTCCCCGAAAGCGGAAGAACCCGCTGCTATACGGATAGTCATGAGGCAACCCGTGTTGTTAGTTATCATCTACATCTTCCGGCATAGTGAAATAGGCGATCAGAATATTGCTATCTGAGTTGGGACTGACCGTTTCCTGCTCCATGGTATTGGAAGAGGACTGTGTTGCATCCGAATCTGTTTCCGGGGGCTGGACTGTGGAAGATTCTGTACTTGAAACCTGGTCGGACCCCGAAGTCTCGCTGCTGCAAGCGGAAAAGCTTAAAAGAAGTATTCCTGCAAGAAAAAAGGAAAAAATACGCTTCATGGGGGTCCTCCTTTCTGATTGTTATGACAGGCTCAGGCTATCCAGCCATTCCTGCACATCGCCCTCACTAACGCTGGAACGGAAACGCATTCCTTCCTGCCAGTCTCCGGTTCCGGCCAGTTCTGCCAGCAGTTGTCCGCTTTCACCCAAACCGGAGCTTGCCGAAGTGGCAAATGGAATCACTGTTTTGCCGGTAAAGTTATTCGCTTCCACAAACGTATCCACCGGCCATGCAGCAATTCCCCACCAGATGGGATAACCGATAAACACAGTATCATAGCTGTCCCAGTTCTCCACCGTGTCGCTCACCAGTTCCACATCCCGCAAAGACTCATCCGCATATTCCTGAGAAACCCGGCTGTCCTCATTGTTGTAGTTCAAATCTTCGTCCGTATAAGGATCAGCAGGTTCCAGTTCAAACAAGTCGCCGCCGGTAATATCTGCAATGTAAGTAGCTGCCTGTTCGGTATTGCCAGTAGCAGAGAAGTAGACTACCAGTGTGTTACCAGCCTCCACTTCGGTTTCCTCCTGGGAAGCCGGTTCCTGACTGGCGGCGGTGGACGATGTGTCGCTTGCTTCACTGGATGCAGGGGGAACGGAAGATTCCGGCGTACTGGATTCATTTGTGGAAGATGTGGTGTTTCCACAAGCAGCGAGACTCAACGCCATTGCAAAGCACAAGAAAATTGCAGTCAGTTTTTTCATAATGAGCATTCCTTTCCTGTATTAATCGGGGCTCTTATTCATAGCATTCATGGAAAATTTC
>OGRU01001751.1_pt1 | contig 15548 bp, 9 predicted proteins | sample 1553541 | NCBI WGS metagenome assembly OGRU01 (sample SAMEA2580068, study PRJEB22360) | human gut metagenome | biome: human gut; feature: human-associated habitat; material: faeces | place: Denmark | collected 2008/2010
CCGCATAAAATTGTGACAGCGGCAAATACAAAGGAAATGGAAATAATCCTGAGTGCCGGAATGCCAAGCACCAGCATTTCCGGGCTTGCGGAGAATAGCTGTAATAATTGTTTTGGTAAAGTACAGAAGATGTCTTCCAGTTTGTTTTTGGTGTTCATGTGACCTCCTGTTTGGTAAAAAAATAAGCGCGAAATCGGTGAGGATAAGCTGTTCCTCGTGATTTCACGCTTTAAAAGCCGGCTTTATATTAAATTATAACTATACGCAAAAACTTACGTTAGGTTCATTTTAAAAGATTACTCCAAAAAATTCAAGAAAATCTTTTTTATTTACCATGAATAATGATTCACCCTATTTATAAAATCCTGTATAATAAACACGTACCTATGAAGGAGGTTTGAATAATGATCAATTTTAAAGTTGACGTCGTCGGATCTTTTTTACGTCCGGACGAAATTAAAGAAGCACGTGCCGCATTCAAAGAAGGCACCATCACACGCGAAGCACTGACAGCCATCGAGGATAAAGCCATTGCTGAACTCGTTGAAAAAGAAGTCGCCCACGGTTTGCAATTTGTCACGGATGGTGAATTCCGCCGCAGATGGTGGCACCTGGACTGGCTGAAAGAATTTGACGGATTCGACACCATCTATGTCACCAAACAATTAGCTGGTGGCGTCCATGAAGTCGAATACGGCCAAGTAACCGGAAAATTCTCTTACGATAAAAACAAAGCCCATGCTGAAATGTACGCCTGGGACTATCTGCACAGTCTGGCCCAGAAATACGATGGCATCACTGCTAAGAAATGCATTTCCGGCCCAAATATGATTCTCATTGATCACGTGCTGCAGTTAGGCAACAAAGAAACCCCTTACTATGGCAACGATCTCGATGCCCTCATCAACGACATTGGCCTGGCCTATCAAGACGCCATCCAAGATTTTTACGACCACGGCTGCCGTTATCTGCAGATTGACGACACATCCTGGACCTACCTCATTGACGACAACTTCCTCAAAAAAGTTGCCGCTAATGGCTACACTCAGGAACAGGTACTGCAGTGGTTCCAGACCGTCTCCACCAAAGCACTGGAAAATCATCCTGAAGATATGACCATTGCTACCCATTTCTGCAAAGGAAACTTCAAAGGCAAACCACTCTTCGCCGGTTTCTACGACGCCGTAGCACCAGTCATCCTACAAATTCCATACGACATTTATTTTGTCGAATACGACGACGAGCGCTCCGGCTCCTTCGCTCCATGGGCAGGCATGAAAGACAATGACAAAACCTTCGTTGCCGGTCTTATTTCAACCAAAAATCCTGTCCTCGAAGATCCAGAAACCCTCAAAGCCCGCTTTGCAGAAGCAAAATCCGTCGTCGGCGATAAGCTCGCCCTCTCCCCACAATGCGGTTTCGCCTCCGTCGAAGAAGGCAACGCCATCACCGAAGACGACCAGTGGAAGAAAATCGATCTTCTTGTCAGCTGCCGTGAATGGGTGTAAGGTCTGGCCTATTCAAATAAACAAAAAGGCTTTTAAAGGAGATCTACATTTTGGTAAAGAAAAGCGATCGCGAAACAATCTACCAAGTAGCACTGTTGCAATCATTAACACTTGGACAATATGACGGTTTTGTCAACGTAAAAACCCTCAAGCAACATGGTGACATAGGCATTGGCACATTTGACAGTATGGATGGTGAATTGATCATGTTGGATGGATTGGTTTACCAAGCACTCTCTGATGGCAGCGTTGTTGAAGCTGTCGATGACGCTATGGTCCCATTCGCCGATGTTACATTTTTCAAAGAGGATTTTTCTTCCAGAGTCAATGCATCCTCTTTAAAAGATCTACATGACAACTTATCAGTCATAATAGCCGATTATGGCGTTAACTCTTTTTACATGGCTAAAATTACTGGACACTTTGATCGAGTCCAAGTACGTAGTGAATATCCACAACAGAAACCTTATCCACCATTGGATATTGTCATGAGTCAACAGGAGATATTTGAACACACAAATATTAATGGAACCGTCATTGCCTTTTATTGTCCGCGTTTCATGGAAGGACAAAATACCGTTGGCTGGCACAGCCATTTCATTTCGACAAACAAAAAGCACGGTGGACATATCCTCGATCTATCTGCAACAAAAGTTGTCGCTCATTTTAAGAAAACCAATAAATATGAAATGGTATTACCTGACGATGACAATTTTCATGATCTTGATCTTAGTGCCGATCTTACTGAAGCAATCGCAAAAGCCGAAGGTACCAACTAATACTCTTTTACAATGCAAAAAAGCGTTTCATGGAAAATCCATGAAACGCTTTTTGATATTTCTAAGGTTTCAAATCAAAACTTCATTGAACTACTATGCTTTGGCACAAAACAAAACATACCACAACGTCACAAATTTTCATTATGGACACAACATTTATTGTTCTTACTCCTTACGAAAAATATAGGCATATCCATTACTCTTCCAGAAAACTCACCGGAAGTTTTTATATTGAAAATGTACTAAAATCTATAATAGAAGCCCTAGTTTCCAGCCACTATTCCTCTAAAATCTGTAGCAAAATAATACACTATTTAATTTATTAGCGACTTATCCATGTGTGTCACGGGATACCAGCCAAGCTATCAAAGAATATCATCGACAAAATACAATTGAAACACAGAAAAATTCAAAAGCTCCGGTTTTTACGCATTGTTCTCTACATCTTCACGCCGCACCCAATACGTATGCATCCCATAATTAAACACCCAAGCGCCACGCGGCACCTGCTGGAGAACATTGCGCACATTGTAGAAGTCACCGATGCCGCCGAAAATCATGGACCAACTCATTGTCATCCAAAACAACGAAACCACCGGTGACACAGCCGCAGCCCCCAGCAGCCAGGCAATAAACGGCAGAAAGCCGAGAAGCGTTACCGGTGCCAGGCTCATAACAACAAAACGTGTGCGTGTGACCGGCGTGTTGCAATACACCATCGCTGCCTGCATTTGATATACCCACACATCTTTAACGGCGCGGCGCGGAAAAAACATAGCATGAATGCACTCGTGCAATACAATCAATCCTGTATACAGAAGCACCCAGGCAAGACAGGCAATCCCTACCGACCAAATCGAAAAATCACGGCTCCAGGCAAGGCCTTTCATCAGTCGCACCACCGAAAGTGCTCCCACAAGAAGAAAAATTGGCACGCTTTGACGCATCGCCTGCATCAACACATCGTCCAACGCACTTGCTTCTTCTAAACGAACCGACTGTGGCGGACAATACCCATACTCCAACTGCGAAAAATCACTGAGCAAACCGCGAAAACGAATGGCCATTTTTCACTCCCCTACTTTCTTTGTCACATCAAATTTGCTATCATAGAAACGACAATTTTCTTTGATTATACCTTGTTTGCAAAGGAGGGACAACCATGTTAAAAGCTCTAAGAAATTTTATCATAGGCCTGCTTATTGGCGCGGTTGTCTTTACTCTCGTATTGCCTTATGCATATTTTCATCAATCGCCGGGCGACTTTTACGCCCATTGGATCAACGTCCACATGAGGCAAAATCAGGACACTCGACAGCTGGCTCGTTACTATGATAAAAACGGCCAGCATCTGCCGATTCTCACTTATCGTTCCTTTGCAGAAGAAAACGATGAAGGGGAGCCGGTTGAGCCGGGCATCACCATCAGCCAATTTGAAGAACAGATGAAAACCCTTTCGGACATTGGCTGCACCTTTATCACGCCTCAGGAACTGCTCGACGCTATTAACAATGGCGATAATCTGCCATCACGCGCAGTCATGATCACCTTCGACGATTGCAGTGAAGAAATCTATACACAAGCCTTTCCCATTTTGCAAAAGTACAACATCAAAGCTACCGTTAACGTCATCGGTTATTACATCGAATACCATGACAACTACGAATTTCCTCTCCTCACCTGGGAAGAGTTGGAAGAAATGACCGCCAGCGGCCTCATCAACCTGCAAAGCGAAACCTATTATTCTTATGCCACCCAGCTCAATGTGGACGGCTCCATCACCTATCCGTTCACCGAACAGCGTCCTGGCGAAGATTGGACCGCTTACTGGGAGCGCATCACCAAGGACCTTTTGCGAAATAACCTAAAACTTCTAGATGAAACCGGCTCTACGCCGATCGCGCTGGCCTACCCCTATGGCACAAGCAACGCCACCACCACACAGGCCATGCAAGCAGTAGGTCTCAGCATAGGTTTTGATAGTTACAACAACGTTTGTCTCAATCTGAACGGCAGCTATGACCTCTACCATTTGCCGCGATTTGAAATGAACAGCAACTTCGACAATATGAAAGACTTTATTTTGTTTATCAATACACTTTACTAAGATTTCCACTTCAGTAAAAAAGGAGATTCATCACCATGCAGTTCAAGTACATTCTGCTCACCATTATTGCAGCCATTGGCTGGGGCTTTTCCGGCACCTGCAGCGAGCACTTGTTTAAGACCTATGGCACCAACGGTGAATGGCTCACCTCTATTCGCCTTCTCACCGCCGGTATCATGCTCATTCTCATCTGTCTCGCCAGCGGCCAGCGTCACGCTCTAGTCGGCATCATCAAAAGCAAACGCGACCTTCCTGTGCTGGTGCTCTTCTCTGTATTTGGTATGATGGCCGTGCAATACACCTACCTCACTGCCATTGCTCACACCAACTCCGGCACCGCCACCGTTCTGCAATACAGCGGCCCAGCCTTTGTTCTTTTCTATGTTTGTCTGACCATGCGTCGTCTGCCAAGCTGGCGCGAAACCCTATCATTAATCGGTATCCTCATAGGTGTTTTTCTCATCGCTACTCATGGTGACATCAACTCTCTGGCGATTTCTCAAGCCGGCTTGTTCTGGGGAATGGCCTCTGCCGTCTTCCTAGCTGCCCACGACATTATTCCGATCCGCATCATCCAGGAATGGGGCAGTCTTCCTGTCACAGCTTGGTCCATGTTTATTGGTGGCATTGTGCTCTCTATCGTCACTCGCCCCTTCAGCTATCAGCCAACCGTTTGCCTGGACAGCGTGCTCACCTTCTCCGGTCTTGTCGTCGTCGGCACCGTTTTTGCTTTTACCGCCTTCCTGGCCGGTGTTGCAGAAATCGGCCCTGTCAAAGCCAGCATCGTTGCCTGCATCGAACCCATCGCCGCCAGCATTTTCTCCTATCTCTGGGTCGGCACCCATTTCACCCTCTATGACATCATCGGCATGGCCGTTATCCTCATTGCTGTCTACATTCTCACAAACGCACCAGCCAAAAGCACTCCGTAAATAAACTGAAACGACAAACAGCGTTGGCAATCGTCAAACGATTGCCAACGCTGTTTTTTTATCTTACACCTCATCGGCCTGCTGATAGCGCAGCCAATAAATCCAACGGTGAGTAACGGGTTTGCCGCGGGCGGCTGTGAGAGCTTGAGCGTACATATTGAGCTGGTCTCGGTAGCGCTCAACGTTGATGCTGCGGTCGGTTTTGAAGTCGACGATTTCGTAGCCGTCTTTGGTTTCAAAGAACAGGTCAATCTGACCATCGACCATACAGTCGTCGAGGTGCATGGTAAAGGACACTTCGTGTTCTACGTTCAGGCTTTCGCGCATCATCCGCTGCACAAAGTCACTCTGATAAAAGGCTTCCAGCATGTTCACATCGACGGCCTCGCGCTCTTCTGCCGTGAGAAAGGCACGCGCCTGCAGATCATCCAGAGCCTTTTCGATCTCGCTACGGTTCTGTACCCGCAAAGGCAGCCATTGCACAACCTGGTGCATAAGCGTGCCCATGGCAGCGCCAGTGAAAGAAAGATGCTCCTGAATGAACGGCGGCACAGGAACATCCGGGCGCTGCATCGCTGTTGTTGCCGCATAAGCCGGCCATTCTTTGACGTAATCAGGCATGACACGGTTGCTCTTTGTCAGCTGAGAGACCGTTTTCTTAAACGGCATAGTCGTAGCGGCAGCATAAGCGTACTCATGATGAAAACGGGCTCCAATCGCCTCTGCCAGATCTTGATCCGCTGCCGCCAACAGCTGACGATAGGCTGGCAATGCAGCTTCTTCTGTTGATGCAGGCGTTTCATCCATTCCCACATAGTGCCACTCATAAAGCGGCTGCGCCGCATCCAGAGACAGCCGATGGCGTGGGTCACACAAACACAGCCCCAGCCAATCGCGATACGAACTACTGCCACGGAAGCTGTTTCGATCTGCCCGTGCATGCCCACGGCGTTCCTGCCATTTTTCTGCTTCTTTTGGCTTCAGTGTGGTCACCAGATAGAGACGATCAATAGCACGAGTGAGCGCCACATAAAGCAGCCGCACTTCCTCAGAAAGGGTTTCCTGACGATTTTTCACTGCCAGCAGCTTTTTCTCGAACGATGCATGCGTGGTGGCACGCTCCAAATCAACCACATTCACCGCTAATCCAAAACGATCGTCCACCACAATGGCCGGCGTACTGTCCCTTAAGTTGAAGTGACGCGCCGTATCCGCAAGAAAGACCACCTTGAATCCCAGCCCCTTGCTTTTATGAATGCTCATGATACGCACACAACGGTCGTTTTCACTCAGGCCAATCCCTGGCGACGATGAATCCATATTTCGGGCCTGCAGCGTCTGCACATAATGCAGAAAGCCCGGCAAGCCATAGCGATGGGCGCGCTCGTAGTCGCTGATGGTGTCAATGAACGCCATCACATTCTGCTGCCGCTCCACGCCATCGTCCATGCCCAGCAGAAAAGCGCTGTAGCCGCTCTCCTCAAAGAGACGCAGCGCCACTTCCGCCAGCGATTCATAATGCAAGGCAGCACGCCAGGCACTGACATGCCCATAGAATTTACGCAGCTTGTCGGCGATGCGGTCCTCATGCTGCTCCAGATACGTTCTGCAGACTGACGAAAAGGAGCCTTCTGCCGACGTTAAACGAATAGCCGCAATTTCCGCATCCGTCAGCCCGCCGAACGGCGATAAGAGCGCTGATAAGAGCGCTGTATCCAAGGTGTCATTGCTGAGCACCGTCAGCATGGCAATGAACAGGCGCACCTCTAAATTCTCAAAACCCACCACAGAGTTATCGCTGTAATACGGAATGTGATGTGCCTTGAACACTTCTTCAAAGGCATGAAGGCGGCTGCGCGGCGACCGCATCAATACCACAATGTCGCCATAATCGCAGCGCTTGCTGGCCACCAAGCGTTCAATTTCACCGGCAATCCACTCGGCTTCCCGATCGCTTTCGGCACTCGCAGCGTTTTCAATTGCCACACACTGCACCGCGCTCGCATTGGCCTCAAACTGACCGCCACAGACCAAGGCTTGGCCAGGCTCACGGTAATTCACCTCGCCCAACGCCGGTGTCATCAGATCATCAAAAAGCGCATTGGCAAAATTCAGGATTTCCGCGCGCGATCGGAAATTCTCCGACAGGAAGATCAGCCGACCTTCCTCGCTGTCGCGATAACGTGCGTAGCGTCGGTTGAAAATGTTCGGATCGGCACGGCGAAAACGATAGATCGCCTGCTTCACATCGCCCACAAAGAACAACTGCCCAGGGTGCGCCAACGCTTCAACAATCGCTTCCTGAATCGGATTGGCGTCTTGATACTCATCAAAGAAAATGTATTGAATTTCCTGACGAATGGCGCTGCAAGCGGTGTCATCCTGCAACAGCTGCAGCATGTAATGCTCCAAGTCGTTGAAATCCACCCCGCTGCGCGCCTGTTTGGCGCTCTGGTAAGCCGCGTCGTAGCGTCGCACCAGCGCCGCAAAAGCCCGCAAATGAGGCAGCACCATCTCGCGATCCGCAGCAATGCGCGCACTGCCGCCATCCAGCACCAGCGACGAAAGCCCCTTCACAGCGTCTTTCATATCCTTGCGCAACGCCGCCAATGCCTCGTCGATCTCCAGCTCCTCGCCAGTGAGGTTCTTCGGTTTTCTCGGCTTCTTTTGCCAACTAACCGCAGGCAAATACTTCATCAAGGCATCAATAGCATCCTCCGCCTCCATGCACTGACGCAAGCCGCGCAGAACGGCCTCATCGTCACTGATCATCTGATGCATATTCTCTGCGTTTGGCAGCAAATCAGCCAATCTACGCATGTCTGCCACCAACGCCTCGGCTGAGGAGCAGGTGTCCAGCACCAGTTCTGTAAACACCGCCAAATGCGTCTCCGGCAACGGTTCCGCAAATTGTTCGGCCGCTCCCTCCAGCCATGCCAGTGGCTCGGCATGCGCCTGAATGCGATTGTACACACTGCGCACCAGATCGCGCAGCGTATCGTCGCTGTTGCGTCCGCCATAGGCCGCAACCAGCCAAAGAAAGGCCTCGTCGCCTTCGGCATAGGCAGCGTCCATCGCCTCTTCCAGCGCATCCTCGCGTAGAATCGTCGTGGTTGTCTCCGGCAGGATTTTGAACGTCGGATCCAAGCCCAGCACATGATAAAATCGGCGCAGCTCTGAAATGCAAAACGCATGCATGGTCGAAATGTGCGCGTCCGGCAGCTCTTCCAGCTGCAAAAGAAGGAACTGTTTCTCATCTTCATTATCGGCCGCCGCCACCGCCTCTTGCAATCCCTGACGCAGACGCGCCCGCATTTCTCCAGCCGCCGCGTTGGTAAAAGTCACAATCAGCATCTGCGCCAGAGGCACGCGATCGTGCACCATCATATGCACAATACGGTCAACCAGCACACGGGTTTTTCCGGAACCAGCCGCCGCCGAAATCAGCAGATCGTCGCCTCTGGCTTCGATGGCCTCTTGTTGATGTTCGGTATAGTTCATGCCTCTTCCTCCTTCGCCAGATTTTTCTTAACCTCGTTCCAATCCACCTTGCTGATGCTGCGTGTACGGTTGCCGCTGCGATTGTTTTCAAAGCGGCACACCGACATAAAATTGCAATACTCACAGCCACCTTTTTGACTTTCATCCAATGGCAGCACGCGAATGTCACCCTCCATCACCGCACGCACCGTGTCCTGCGCCGCCTTCACAGTATGAGCCAGCAGGCGTTCCAGCAAATCGGCACTGATGCAGTTATCCGCGGTTTTGCCACGTCCACGGAAAGCAATAACCTGGTTGGTGCCTTCTCGCGTGCCGCGGTCCAACGCAGCAATCACCTGTGGATCGTCGATAAACACCCCATCCATGAGCAGATCGTTGACGAACAGGCTCTCGATCTCCTTTTCATCCAAACTCGTGGTATCCATGAACGGCTTTTTCAAGCTCAGATAGAACACACCGGCAGGCAGCGGTTCCTGCCGCCAGCCCAGCGCAGCGCGCAGGTACAGCATCAGCTGCAAATCAAGCCCCGCCCAAACACGCGTAATGTCAAAACTATTGAAACCGGACTTGTAGTCGATCACCCGCGCATACACCTTGTCGCCTTGCCGCCAGGTATCGATGCGGTCGATGCGCCCTTCGATGCGCAAAATCTGTCCGCCCATATCAAGATAGATCGGCGGCAGAATCGGCGCGTGTTCGCCAAAGGATACCTCATTGAAGCGAGGTGAAAAATCGCTCTCCCGCAGTTGGCGAATGATGAAGCGGCCAGCCTTGTGCCCCTGGCGCCGCACTTTTTCCAGTACCGACGCATTGCGTGCCTCGCCACTGCGTTGACCGTCCAGCTGCAGCTGCTCTTCCTCGCTGAGGTAGGCATCCATCTGTGCACAAATGGCCGCGTCGTCCCAGTCCAACCATTCCGGATGCTGACGCAAATCCCGTGTCAGTCGATCCAGCGAGCCATGCAGCACCGTGCCAAGTTCGTCGCTGCGCAAAGTATAATCAAGTTCCTCTTCCGGCCGAATGCCATAGCGCAGAAAGTGCTTGTACGGACAGCCCTGCCAGCTTTCCAGCTCACTGATGCTGACCCGACCTTCCGACAGTGCTGGATAAAGCTTCTTCACCACCTCGGGCTCCAACTTGGCACGCAGATTCGTGTAATACAGCCCATCCTGCAAAAACGGTGCCAAATTTGGCCGTGCCTGTTCAAAATAACGGGTCACACTCGCCGCCCAGCGCACACCTTGCGGATCTTTCTCGGCCAGTTCGGGCTGCGCGGCGTAACGACGCAGCCAATCCGCCGCCACCTTCAAGCTCTCCCATTCCAGATACGGAAGCACCTCGTTAAAGTCTGCCAAAAGGCTCTTTTCCCGCTTCTGCAAAGACGGCAGAATCTGCTTCGCGCGGGTAATCAGCACACTTTCGTTCATCACTGCGCCATCGCTGCCACTCAATGGGTAGGAAAAAATCAACCGCTCGGTTGGTTTTCCCATGGCCTCATAAAGGCACAGTGCTTCGTCTTCGAGAATGCGCCCCTCATCGTAGCGCAGTGAAACGCCCGCTTTTTCCAGCCAGCGTTTTTCCTCGCGAATGAAGATTGTGCGCGACACGCTCTGCGATGGCAGCCATGCGTCGCTCATCCCTACCACCACCTGTACCTTGCAGCGGCCAGTGCGGGCGCGACCCAGTTCCACCACCTGCACCTCATCCTGAGCCGGTGGCACAATGCCCAGGCTGGCTTCATTCAAACCCTCGCTGAGAATGCGGCTGTACTGCTCCAAGGAAACTTCCATCTCGCCAATCGTCGCCACCAGCTGATCCAGCAGCGCCACCAGCGCTTCCACGATCTGATCGTCGGTTTCCAGCTGCGTCGGCGATTTTGCCGCATCTTCGGCATGGAACGCGTCCAAAAGCTCCGGCGCCGTGAGAAAATGATACACAATCGTCGAAAAATCGCGCACCGTTCGCGCCGCCTGTACATCCTCGTACAACGGCTTGAACCGTGCCGTAAACGCCTGCTGCGCGCGCGCTGCCGTCTCTTGACGCGCCCGCAGCCCGTCCATCTTGCGCGACACCACATTGTCGTCCGGCAGCTGAAAATAGCGCGCATCAAAATACATCGTGCCCCGCAAATGCTTCACTCGCGCGTAATAATCCAGCGCTACAATTTCTTCTTCTGAAAGCCCTGCCAGCCCAGTCTGCAGGCAGGCAAACACCATCGGATAGGCAAAATGATGCTCCACCATGTCCAGCGCCGTCAGCAGATAACGCACCAGATAATGCCCATCCAGTGCTTTTCGCTCGTCGATAAAAGCCGGAATCTCATACTGCTTGAAGATGCGCTCAATCAGTGGAAAATACACCTGCGGCTGATTCGTCGTCACATGAAAATCCCGCCAGCGCAATCCCTCTTCCGCTACCATGCGGCGAATCACGCCAGCCAGATAGGTGATTTCCGTCTGCGGCTGCGGCGCCTTCCATATTTCTACCGCTGCACCGCCTTCGCAGGCAGGCGTTTCATAGCCAAACAAATGCTGTGCCAACGGCACCACATCCTCTAACATCGTGCCGGCTGCATCCACCGCTTCCACCTGCAGCGGCAACCCCGCCTTGCAAAGCGTCTCGTAAAAACGCAGCGACGCCTGACACGCCGAATGCATCGTCCACCAGCCTTGCTGCTCCGTCAGCATCTCCGGCGGCATCACCAGCCCCATCGTCAAGGCAGCGCCGCGTGCTTCCAACGCCTGCAGCACCGCCAGCTCCGGCTGACTCAGGGAATGAAAGCCATCCAAATACATCGGCAGCCCATCGAGCCAGTCGGCCTCGCGCACCTTCTCCGCCCACAGCGACAACCGCGCCTCGTTGTCCAGCCGCTGCTCACCGAGTGCCTCCTCGTAAGCCGCCAGAAGCAGCCTCACATCGGCCAGCTTTTCTGCCAGCAGCGGCGCCTCTTCCGCCTGCCCTTCCAGCTCGGCCACATCCTCCGCCGTCATGCTGAGACTGCGAAACTCACTCAGCGTCTCCAGCAGTTTCGTCGCCACACCGCTCTGGTCCCAGCCACGTCCGAGAATCGTCAGCGCCTGATGGTGCTCACCCAGCAAATACTGCGCCAGCATCCGCCGCCCGCTCTCGTTGACATACGGCAGCTTGATGCCGCCTGTGCGCCCCAGCACCTCGCGCGACAGCGAACCAAAGCTTTTCACCTTGATGTCCATCATCACCGGAACCTCGAGCCGTGCCAGAAGCTGCATGTCCGACTGCATCGTAAATTGCTCCGGCACCAGCAAATAGGCTCGCGCACGCCGCTCGGCAATCTCGCTCAGTTCCGCCAATATTTTTTCCCGCACGGCGTTCGCCGTCGCCCCCACAATCAGACGCATGATGGTCCCTCCTCATGATTCTCCGCCAAAAATAATCGTTCATTTGTTTAGTGTACACAGAAAAATGACAACATGCAAGCAACCCCGGATAAAGATTGACGCTCTTTCCAGCATCCACTACAATGGAAGAAAACCCACGATCACAGGGAGGTTCGTGCCATGAAACGCTCACTCGCACTTGCCGCGCTCACACTTCTCGCTGCGACTGGTCTCAGCGGCTGCGGCAGCGCCACCGATACCATAAATACAGAAACCACGCCCGTCGCCGTCTACGACACCTTGACCGAAGCGTCGCAATCCTCGACCAATGGCCTCAATGCCAACAGCGCCGATACCGTCGCCACGGCTGCCGCTAACGATGTTTTTACCTACGACGGCAGCACCTTCACCAACAACGCTGGCGGCTACACCATCAGCGTGCCAAATGGCCTCGACGTCGTCGATATGGGCGACGCCACCTATCGCAGCACGCTGGCCAATGACAACATGCGCCTGGAAATCTTCACCCAGACTCTCGGCGACGACGTTGGCGCCGATACTTACCTCAACTATTCCAACCGTTTCCTTGAAAACACCTGGGACTTCACCATCACCTACGACAAAGCCATCGACGACACGCTCGGCGGTCAGGCGACCCACTATCTCACCTGGGAACGCCGCGCGCTCGCTCGCGTTGACAACGACCGCAACTACTACGGTCTGGTCGACATCGTTCAGGGCAAAAACGTGTACTGCTTCCTTCTCACCTCAACAGAACCAATCAGCGCCGACACTCTGCGTGCCTTGGCAGCCAGCTTCGAAAGTTTCACACCAACCGTGGAAGCCAAGGAATATCCACGCCAGCCACGTCAGCGTGACGACCTCACCGCTGAAACCCAGGCCTTCTACGACCGCATCTTCAGTGACGATGCCGACCTCACCTGGGGCCTCTTCGAACCGTCTGTCAGCGGTGAAAGCACACGCGGCCTGCTCGACGTGCAGAAAGAGCTCTCTCACCGCTTCGAGATCGTCCTCTGCTACTCCAATATTTACGAAAATTACACCGAAAACACCATCTACAACACCCTCAACCGTCTCTGGGAAGAAAATGGCAGCGTCGTCGAACTCACCTTGCAAACCCAGCTCTACGACCCACTCACCCAGAACAACATGGTCTATGACATCCTTGACGGCAAATACGACGACTTTCTCCATGCCTACGCCGCCGATGTGGCACGTTTCGGCCACCCTGTGCTCTTCCGCCCCTTCAACGAAATGAACGGTGACTGGTGCAACTACTCGGCCTACTGGACCGCTCGCGACTGCAGCACCTATGTGGAGCTTTACCGCTACATCTACAGCATCTTTGAAGAAGAAGGCGCCAACAAAAACACCCTCTGGGTCTGGAATCCGAATGAAAAATCCTTCCCAGCCTTCGCCTGGAACAATGGCGACAACTACTATCCAGGCGACGAATACGTCGACATCGTCGGCCTCACCGGCTACAACACCGGCGACTACTACGACGGCGAAACCTGGCGCACCTTCGATGAAATCTACGATCCCGTCTACGCGCAAATGGCACCGCAATACGAGCAGCCTCTGATGATCACCGAATTCGCCTGCTCCAGCTACGGCGGCGACAAAGCGGCCTGGGTGGAAGACATGTTTGAACAGCTCGAAAATTACCCACGCATCAAAGCAGCCGTCTGGTGGGACAGCGCCGACAAAGACGCTCAGGGCAACATCGCCCGCGCCTACTACATCGACAACGACCAGGGTGCCCTGAAAGTCTTTAAAGAACACCTTCAGCAAGACGACTATAAGGAGAATCCCAGGGAACGCACAGCTGCTCTCCTAAAACCGTACAACATCAACGCCTGATGCCTCAATGAACAAAAATAAGCCCGGCTTGAGCCTCTCGCTCAAACCGGGCTTGCTTTATGTTATGCGTATTTCTCAAGCATTGGCACGCAGCCACTCCGTGGCCGACTGTGCATACACAACGGCGCCAATGAGCAACGCCTCTTCGTTAAACACAATCTTTGGATTATGCTGCGGATACTCTGTCAAACCTGCACCAACCGCAAAGAATGCACTCGGCACACGATTGGACACCTCCGCGAAATCTTCCGAACCATTCATCTGCAAATTGACGGTGTATTGAACCTGATCCGGAATGACCTTCTTCAAACCGTCCACCATTGTCTCCGTAACCGACTGATCCAGCGTCAAACAAGTCAGCCCCGACACATGCTCAAACACACCTTTCGCCCGAAAAGCATGGGCAATCCCTTCAGTGATCTCCTGCAAACGTTCAAGAATAAACTGACGCACCCCTTCATCAAAAGTACGCAGCGTACCGGATAGATGGGCTTCGTTGGCAATAATATTAAACGTCGCCCCTGGTCCGCAGTTAAAATCGCCGAATGTCAGCGACACTTTCTGTTGAAAATCAATCTCACGCGTCAGCATCGACTGAATCCCCTGATAAATTTGCACCAAAATACTGATCGGGTCGATGCACTCGTGTGCGCTTGCACCATGGCCGCCCTTGCCAATGACACGAATATTGACGATATCCGCCGATGACGCCACCGTACCAGATCCGCAAACCACCGTTCCCGTTGGAATATTTCCAATCACGTGAAGCCCCATAGCCGCATCAACGTTCGGCGCTGTGAGAATGCCTTCTTCGATCATTTGCACAGCGCCTTTCATGACTTCCTCGCCAGGCTGGAACATCAGCTTCACCGTGCCGTTTAGATCGGCTTCATTCTCCTTCAGCATCTTTGCCGCTGTCAGCAGCGCTGCTGCATGCAGATCATGACCACAGGCGTGGCAATGCTCATTTTGCGCGGCAAATGGCAAGCCTGATTGTTCCTCTACAGGCAGCGCATCAATATCCGCACGCAGCAGCACCACAGGTTTCCCCTGCCCAATCAGAGCCGTCACTCCATTGTCGGCCATTCTCGTCGACGCAATACCAACCTGCGCCAGCTGTTCTTGAATATAATCCGCCGTTTTCACCGTCTCCATCCCAAGCTCTGCCAGCTGATGAATATGGCGACGCTGCTCGCACATTTCCGAAAACAGCTCTTTCGCTCTGCTCAAATAATCCATTGCGACCATCCTCTCGAGATAAATATTTTCTTAATCATATCATGGTTGATAACGCCACGGTAGATGTTTTTCATCCTTCTCATCCCATGTTCACCCAACATACAACAAATATACAAACAAAAACGCGAAGCACGAAGGCTTCGCGTTTTTGTTTGTCCTGAAACGATGATCAGCGATCTTCCCAATCCTTATCCAGGATCTCAGTCCATTCTTCGACCTTCTGACCATCTTCTTTGGTCCAT
>OGRU01001756.1_pt1 | contig 15529 bp, 14 predicted proteins | sample 1553541 | NCBI WGS metagenome assembly OGRU01 (sample SAMEA2580068, study PRJEB22360) | human gut metagenome | biome: human gut; feature: human-associated habitat; material: faeces | place: Denmark | collected 2008/2010
GTCGCTTTTTTTATATAATTTTATAGTAGATTTTTTTATAGTATGTTACTATAAGATTAAAAATAGAAAAGGCTCATTAGGAGGATCATTATGAAGGTAGAAAAGAAACAACTCGATAAGGTACAGGTGGAATTAACCATCGAAATTCCAGAAGACGAATTTAAGGAATTTGTTGAAAAAGCATATCGCGATCGTAAAGGTAAAATCAACATTCCAGGATTCCGTAAAGGTCATGCACCTCGTCAGTTGATCGAACAGTACTATGGGAAGGATTTCTTCTATTTTGATGCAGCAGAACTCTGCGTATTCCCTAAGTATGTTGATGCTATCAAAGAAAATGAAGACATCAAGCCAATTGCAGAACCAAAATTCGATGTCGTTACACTTGAAGCTGGCAAACCTTTTGTTTTCACTGCAACTGTTGACACCAAGCAGGAAATTACTCTTGGCGAATACATGGGCATTGAATTAGAAGCAATTGATACCACTGTTTCTGATGAAGATCTCCAAAAGGAAATCGATCACGCTCGTGAAAACACTGCCTTAATCGAAGATGTAGAAGATGAAAATGCAACCGTTGAAAATGGCGACATTGTTCTTCTTGACTTCTGCGGTAAAAAAGATGGCGTAGCATTCGAAGGCGGTACCGCTGAAAACTACGAACTGACCATCGGTTCAAACAGCTTCATTCCTGGCTTTGAAGAAGGTATGGTAGGCATGAAGGTTGGCGAAGAAAAAGATCTTGATCTGACCTTCCCAGAACAGTATCATGCTGCTGATCTTGCTGGCGCAGCCGTTGTATTCACCGTTAAAGTCAATGCTATCAAGCGCAAACAGCTTGCTCCATTGGATGACGATTTTGCAAAAGACGTCAGCGAATACGATACTTTAGACGAATACAAAGCACACCTGCGCGAAGATATGGAAAAGCAGCGCAAAGAAGCTGCTGAAAATCAGTACAAAGGTAAAATTGCAGAAAAAGTAACCAATGATTCTGATGTTGTTGCCCCACAATCTATGGTGGAAAAAGAAGCTGAAGGGTATTTGAATGAAATGACTTACAATCTTCGTGCTCAGGGCATTGAAATCGATCAGTATCTCCAGTGGACCAACACCAATGAAGAAGATATGAAGAAAGAATTCGCTGAACGTGCAGAAGCTTCTGTGAAACAGCAGCTCGTTCTTAGCGAAATTGCTGAACGTGAAGAAATCACCGTTTCTGAAGAAGAACTCGATGCTGAAATGGAAAAACTTGCTAAGTTTTATCAGATGGAAAAAGATCAGCTGAAGCAGATCTTTATGGTACAGGGGCAGACCGAATCTTTGAGAAACAGCATTAAGTTCGAAAAAGTTATGAAGCTCCTGTTGGAAAAAGCCGTTATTAAGTAATTGTTGCGACTTTCAGTAGACAGGAATATCGAAAGGAGTTTATAAATGAGCTATCTGGTACCTTATGTCATTGAACAAACGGGTCATGGGGAACGCTCCTATGACATTTATTCAAGATTGTTGAAGGACAGAATCATTTTCCTTGGCGGAGAAGTGACGGATGACTCTGCGAATGCAATCATTGCGCAACTTCTTTTCCTGGAAGCTGATGACCCAAAGAAAGACATCTACATGTATATCAATAGCCCTGGTGGTTCTGTTACTGCTGGAATGGCAATTTTTGATACAATGCAGTATGTAAAGCCAGACGTATGCACTTTCTGTGTGGGGATGGCGGCCAGTATGGGGGCATTTCTGCTCGCTGCTGGTGAAAAAGGAAAACGCTTTGCTTTGCCAAATAGTGAAATCATGATTCATCAGCCTCTTGGCGGCGCGCAGGGCCAGGCTACGGATATTGAAATCCATGCTAAACGTATTCTTGAAATTAAGGACAAGATGATTCGTATTTTGGCAGAACGTACAGGGCAGGACCCAGAAAAAGTGCGCCAGGATACTGAACGTGATTATTTCATGGAAGCAGCAGCTGCTAAGGATTATGGCTTGATCGATAAGGTCATTGAACGTCACTGAAGAATGGAGAACACTGATGAATAAAAACGAAGATCAGAATGAAGAAATTCGTTGTTCCTTTTGTGGCAAAACAAGAGACGAAGTCAACAAACTGATTGCAGGCCAAGGTGTTTATATTTGTGATGAATGTGTGAAAATCTGTGATGAAATATTGGCCGAAAGTGCCATTTCAGTACAAAAAGATTATTCACAGGAAAATGTTCTAAAGCCAGCAGATATTAAGGCTGTTCTTGATGAATATGTCATTGGCCAAGATGAAGCAAAAAAGGCTTTGTCTGTTGCGGTATATAACCATTATAAACGTATCAACTACATAGATGATGCGAGCAGTAAAGATGAAGTTGAGCTTCAGAAAACCAATATTTGCTTGATTGGGCCAACAGGCAGCGGGAAGACGCTGTTGGCCCAAACATTAGCACGTGTCCTTAATGTGCCATTTGCCATTGCCGATGCCACATCATTGACAGAGGCTGGGTATGTTGGCGAAGATGTTGAAAACATTCTTCTAAAACTCATCCAGGCTGCTGATTTTGACATGGATGCAGCTAGTCGAGGTATTATCTATATCGATGAAATTGATAAGATTGCGCGTAAAAGCGATAATCCATCCATTACACGAGATGTTTCTGGGGAAGGTGTTCAGCAAGCTCTCTTGAAGATCATTGAAGGGACTGTTGCCAATATTCCACCACAGGGGGGAAGAAAACATCCTCACCAGGAATTTATCCAGTTGGATACCACCAACATTTTGTTTATTCTCGGTGGTGCTTTTGATGGTATTGAAACCATCATTGATCGTAGAATCGGTAAAGGAAGCCTTGGTTTTGCCATTGATATCGATGAGACTGCTGGCAAAGCACATCAAGACTTGCCGGTGATCAAGAAAATTGAGCCGGAAGATCTTCTGAAGTTTGGCTTGATTCCAGAGTTTATTGGGCGTGTGCCATATCTTGTTACATTGGAACAACTGGACAAGGAAGCGTTGATTCGTGTGCTTGTGGAACCAAAAAATGCTTTGGTAAAACAATACCAGAAGCTTTTTGAAATGGATCACGTAGAATTGGTTTTTGAAGATGATGCGCTTGATGCAATTGCAGAAGAAGCATTGAAGCGTAATACCGGTGCGCGTGGACTGCGAGCGATCTTGGAAAATGTCATGATGGATATTATGTTTGATATTCCTAGTCGCGATGATATTGTTCGTGTGCGTATTACAAAGGATGCCATTCTCGGCACAGGTTCATCTATTCTGGAGTATAAATAAGAGTACAAAAGGCTTTGCAAGGGGGTTCTTTGCAAAGCCTTTTTGAATAAGGATGTGATAAAATGAGCGCAGTAAGAAGCCAGAGCGGTGTAGTGGTGCCATTACGTCAGTTGGTGCCGCTTCCAGGAACGACTATTACAGTGGACATTGGACGCACAATTTCGAAAAATGCCGTGAACCATGCACAGGAACGGGACAAGGAAATTTATTTATTTACACAAATTGATCCGAATTCCGAAGTTCCAACTTTAGAAGAGCTGTATCCTATTGGTGTATCGGCGTTGGTGCAAAAAGTTGAAAGAAATACTGCGATCAATGGTTATAAGATTACCGTTGATATTGTTTCACGTGTACAGATTTTACAATTAGACAATCAGGATGAATTATTAACAGCTCGTGTTTTTCAGCTTTCGGATGAATACAGTAGTGAAGCCGCTTCGACGCTTGCGGAGCAGTCTGAAGGCCGGCTGAATACCGAATTGCTGAAATTTAATCGTTTAACCAGAAAGCTGAGCGCGGCACAGTTGACCTTGATTCAAAACCAGACGGAACTTGCAAAGAAAATTGATATTATGACTCATTTGGTGGTCAATCGTTTGGAAATGCGATATGCTATTTTATCTAATGCATACGTTGATCAACGTTTGGAAAAACTGTTGATCTATTTAGTGCGCGAAAATGAACTGATTCATTTAGAAATGGAAATGAATCAGCGTGTAAAGGCGGCGATTGATAAATCACAAAAGGAATTTTTCTTGCGCGAAAAAATAAAGGTCATTCGTAAAGAGCTGGGAGAAGAAGTTGATAAAGAAACTGAACTCGATGAACTGGCGGAAAAAATAGAAGCCTCGTTGATGCCAGAGGATGTCAAAGAGCGTGCACGCAAAGAGTTGAAGCGCATGCGGAATTCTACGCCAATGCATCCAGAATATGGTAACATTCAGAACTACCTTGATTTTTTAGTTGGGTTGCCTTGGGGGATTTATAAGGAAAACAATGAAGATCTTGCTTATGCAAGTAAGGTTCTTGAAAAAGATCACTATGGATTGAAAAAAATTAAATCCCGTATTTTGGAGTTTTTGGCGGTTCAATTCATGCGTAAGGACAATGCTGGTTCCATTCTCTGTTTTGTTGGGCCTCCTGGAATAGGAAAAACATCTTTGGCGCAATCCATCGCACGCGCTATGAATCGCGATTTTATTCGTGCAGCACTTGGCGGCGTGCAGGATGTTGCGGAAATCCGAGGACATCGCCGCACCTATGTCGGGGCCATTCCTGGACGAATTATTCAAGGCATTTCGGATGTGGGATCAAGCAATCCGGTCTTCCTTTTGGATGAAATTGATAAATTAACACGTGATTTTAAAGGGGACCCTTCAGCAGCTTTATTAGAAGCTTTGGATCCAGAGCAGAATAATTCTTTTAGTGACCATTACCTTGAAGTGCCGTATGATTTGTCGAAAGTGTTTTTTATAACAACGGCGAACGATTTGGGTGCCATTCCAGGACCGCTTCGTGACCGTATGGAAATTATCGAAATGTCAAGCTATACGGAATATGAAAAACTTCAAATTGCCAAACGTTACCTTGTAAAAAAGGCAATGGATGCCAGTGGATTAGAAAAGGGTTCGATTTCTTTTACCGACGGAGCCTTAAAAGAAATCATCACAAAATATACTCGCGAAGCAGGGGTTCGTGAACTTCAACGTAAGATTGAAACGATATGCCGTAAATTTGCTAAAGGCACATTTATGCCAGAGGAAGCCTTGCCATCACGTGTCACAAAAAGCAACGTGAAGGACTATCTCGGAAAACCGTTGGTGGATCATCTAGCGACGGAAGAAAGTGATGAAATTGGTGTTGCTGTTGGCATGGCGTGGACACCAGTAGGTGGAGAAATTTTGCAGATTGAAAGTCTTAGTATGCCTGGCAAAGGAGCTATTCATTTAACGGGTCAGCTTGGAGAAGTCATGCAGGAATCTGCTAGAATTTCGTTGAGTTATTTGCGGAGTGTTGCTGAAAAAGTAGGTATTCCAGAACATTTTTTGGAAGAACATGACATTCATGTTCATGTTCCGTCGGGGGCAGTTCCAAAGGAAGGCCCTTCTGCTGGCGTGACAATGACAACGTCGCTGCTTTCGATGATGATTCATGAGCCACTTCGTCAGGATGTTGCGATGACGGGTGAGATGACGTTGCGCGGCAAAGTGCTACCGGTTGGCGGCATTCGTGAGAAAGTCACTGCAGCGCACCGTGCAGGATGCAAAATCATATTAATTCCTGAGGAATGTCAGCGAGACCTGGAAGAAATTCCAGATGAAGTACGAGAAGATTTGGATATTCGTCTGGTGAAACGAGTTGAGGATGTTTGGAAAGTCGCTTTTCGGAATGAGGTGATTGGATGATTGTAAAAAACAGTCAATTTCTCATCGGGGCAGTATCTTCAAAACAATATCCCGATACAGGTTATCCGGAATTTGCTCTTTGCGGTCGTTCTAATGTTGGAAAATCTTCTTTTATCAATCGAATTATCAAACGAAAAAATCTTGCTCGTACCAGTTCACAGCCTGGAAAGACGCGGGAGCTTAATTATTATTTAATTGATACGGATCAATCTCCATTTTACTTTGTGGATTTACCTGGCTATGGCTTTGCAAAGGCGAGTCAGAAGGAACGTGAAAAGTGGGGACAGTTTATTGAAAGCTACCTGTTGAATCGAGATGAATGTCAATTGATTCTGCAAATGGTTGATTTGCGTCATCCGCCAACAAAGGATGACATCGCTATGTATCAATGGCTGAAATACTTTGGAAAACCTGTTCAAGTCGTGGCCACTAAAGCCGATAAAATTTCAAAGGGTCAGTATGCAAAAAATCAAAGTCAGATTAGAAAATCACTTGGAATGTCTGGAGAAGAAAACATCATACTTTTTTCCGCTGAGACAGGATTGGGCGTTGAAGCCATTGATGAATTGTTGACCCCATATTTGAAGCAGTAAATATTTAAAAGGATGTCTACGAGGTTAGACATCCTTTTCTATGTGATTAGGCTAGGTTTATTGTATCTTTCCAACGATAATATTGTCTGTTATACTAAAACAAGACCAATTTAGAAGAAGGGATATCATGCGAATTGTCATTATAGGAGCAGGTAAAGTGGGATACAGTCTGGCTCGTATGCTTTCCTCTGAAGAACATGATGTTATTGTTGTTGAGCCGGAGATTGAGCGTGGCAATATCATAAATGAAAAACTTGATGTTCAAGTTGTGAATGGCAATGGAGCAAGTCCTCGTTTACAGAGCGCCATTGATATTGGGCATGCAGATCTTGTCATTGCGGTGACAGATCGCGACGAAATCAATATGCTATCCTGCATGTTTGCGAAGCAAGCTGGTGCAAAGCGCACTGTTGCTCGCTTGCGGGATATTGATTATGCTAATGATATTGCTTCTTTGACAAAAAATATGCCTCAGGTTGACGTTTTTATTAATCCAGAGCAGGTCACTGCAGAAGCTATTTCGAATTATATTCGCATTCCTGAAGCAAAAAATATTTACTATTTTGACAAACGAAAATTGATGATGGTTGAACTTCCGGTGGAAAAACAGAGTCCGGTAAATGGTAAAGCGTTGAAAGATTTGCCGAAAGTGAAACCTTTTTTGATAACGGCTATTTTACGTGATGGAAAATTTATCATTCCAAATGGCAATGAAGTGATTCGCGAGAATGATTTTATTTTTTTAATGACCAAGACATCCGATATGAAAGAAATAGAACGATCTCTTGGTTTTAAACGTAAAATTATACAAAAGGTCATGATTCTTGGCGGTGGACGTTTGGGCTATTATCTTGCAAAGATTCTTGAGCCAATGGATGTTCAAGTCAAGATTATTGAGCAGAACATGAAACGCTGTGAATTTCTGTCAGGAATGCTGGATACGACTATTGTTTTAAATGGCGATGTAGGTGATGCTGATATCCTGGCAGAAGAAGGAATCAGTGATGTGGATATTTTGGTTGCTTCAACCGATAACGATAAGTTAAATATTCTTGCGTGTTTGTTGGGGGCTCAGTTGGGGGCAAAACAAACCGTTACTCAGATTCGCAGAACGGATTACCTACCATTGATTCAATCGGTGGGAATTGATGTTGCTGTTGATCCACAAGCATTAACACGTGAAGCTATTTTAAAACTCATTCGGAAAGGAAAACTGGAATCGTTGACATTAATTGATTCAGGCAGTGCAGAAGTAATTGACTTAATCGTCAAGAAGGAACACAGGAAGATTTGTGGATGCAAAGTGAAAGACATCCCGTTTCCAATGGGTGTTATTATTTCTTCCATTGACCGCAATGAGGATGTTATTATTCCAAATGGGGAAGATCGAATCCTTGCTGGTGATCGAATTACGATTTTTGTTGGAAAAAAAGCGATCCGTAAAGTTGAGAAACTGATAAATATTTGAGGCGAGTAAAAGTGAATCGAACGATTATTGGTTTTTTGGGAGAACTCATCATTTTAGTGGGCTTATCCATGTGTGTTCCTTTAGCGATGAGCATCTATGATCGAGAGCATATTCAAAACATCTATTTAATTGCCATTGCAATTACGTTATTGTGTGGGAGCATATGTTTTTTCATTGGACGTAGTGCACGTCGTTTTATGCGTATTCGAGATGGATTTATATTGGTCACTTTGGCCTGGTTGAGTGCTACATTTTTTGGAACTTTACCAATGATAATGAGTGGGTATTTTCCAAGTTGCCTAGATGCATTTTTTGAAACGTTATCTGGATTTACGGCAACAGGTATTACCGTATTGGCCGATGTAGAAAGTTTGCCAAGAAGTTTGTTATTGTGGCGCAGCATGACTCAGTGGTTAGGCGGGATGGGGATTGTTGTTCTCTTTGTTGCTATGCTTTCTGGTGTGAGTGGAAGCACGCAGCTGTTAAATGCAGAGGTGACGGGTCCAGTAAAGGAGAAGTTAAGTCCGCGCAGCAGTGATTCAGCAAAAATTCTATGGATCGTGTATCTGAGCTTAACTTTGCTGAATTTCACTGCATTGTTAGTTTGCGGCATGGGTGTATTTGATGCTGCCAATCATGCGATGAGCACCGTTTCGACGGGTGGTTACTCGACACGAAATGCGGGTATTTTAGCATTTCCACAACAAAGTGTTCAGTGGGTTACAATGGTGTTCATGTTCTTGGCTGCCTGCAGCTTTGCTTTATATTATCGTGTATTTCGATTAAAAGACATTCGAGTCTTTTGGAAAAGTGGCGAGTGGCGTTTTTATGTTGGAATGATTTTGTTTTTTTCATTCTTGATCGTTGTGGTCATTTATCCAGAAGGAGAATATGGTTTAGCCGAAACGATTCGAATGGCACTATTTAATGTGGTGGCCTTATTTTCGTCGACTTGTTTTGTGACAGTGGATTATGATTTGTGGCCACCGATTTTGCAATTAGCCGTTTTGTTGATTATTTTTATGGGTGGATGCGCAGGTTCTACAGCTGGTGGCGTAAAATTAGAACGTATTTTAATTTTATTGCGCCAGGCTCGTAACGAGTTGCGAAATATGCTCCATCCGCGTATGGTGACCAGCTTAAAGATTAGCGGAAATGTTATTCCAAACCGTGTTATTATAAATGTAGCCGTGTATATTTTTCTTTTTATAACAATTATTATCTTGTCTACTTTTTTTGCAGCAGCGGTTGGGTTACCTCTTTTAGAAGCGTTTACAACTTCACTTACATGTATATGTAATAGTGGCCCTTCTTTTGGCGCGTATGGACCAACAGAACCATTTGCGACGTTGCCTGCTGTTTTGAAAGCGTATTATTGCGCCTTGATGCTTTTTGGACGTTTGGAATTGTATACTATTTTGGTGTTGTTTATCCCTCGGAATATCAAACGATGATTGATGCTGGAAGGTGGTGGATGAATGATTATTCTCGGTTTAGATCCAGGAACGGCAACAACTGGATATGGTGTCATTCGAATGACAAATTTTAAGATAAGCTGTGTTGCCTATGGAGCAATCATAACAAAGCCAGAAATGGATATGCCACAACGTTTAGAGGTGATTTATGAGGATCTAAGTCAGATCATTCGTCAATACCATCCTGATGAAGTGGCTGTTGAAAAATTGTATTTTGGACGCAATGCGACAACGGCAATTACTGTCGGACAGGCAAGAGGTGTGCTCTTATTACGATTAGCGCAGGAAAATCTGCCAATTGGTGAATATACACCTATGCAGGTAAAACAGGCATTGGTAGGATTTGGTCATGCAGAAAAAAAACAGATTCAATACATGGTTCAAAATTTTTTGAAGCTGCCCGAATTGCCAAAACCGGATGATGCAGCTGATGCTTTGGCTATTGCGATTTGTCATGCGCATAGTCGTTCTGGAATGTTATAAGTGGAGGACACTGTATGATAGGGTTTTTGAAAGGAAAAGTTATTGCTGCTGATGGTCAAACGGTGACGCTTATGGTTGGCGGGATAGGATTTGAAGTAATGATGCCAACTGATGGCGAAAGTCTATTTACTATTGGCGATGAAGCTGAAATTTATACATATATGCATGTGCGGGAAACAGAAATAGGATTATATGGGTTTAGCAATCTTTTGGAAAAGAAGCTGTTTAACATATTAATTGGTGTCTCTGGCATTGGCCCAAAAAGTGCAATGCAAATGTTGGGCGTTGCTTCTCCACAGGGGATCATTGCTGCAATTTCTTCTGAAGATGAAAAAGTACTTTCATCTTTACCAGGAATTGGCAAAAAAACAGCAGCGCGTCTTATTTTAGAGCTGCGTGAAAAAATTGTTAAAGAATTCCCGTTGGTTGCGCAAGAAGTACCAGTGCGAGAGAATAAAAAAGTCAAGAAACTTAATTGTGCTTTTGAAAATGATTTGAATGATGCGTTGATAGCCTTGGGATATCGATCGCATGAAATTAAAGAAATGTATGAAGCAACAGATGTTTTGGAAGAAAAAAATATGAACGCTGCCTTAAAGAGAGCGTTACAATATTTATCGCGAGGGTAAGTCATGCTTGAAGAACGAATTATTTCCTCTAATGAAATCATCGAAGATTTAAAAATACAGAAGAATCTTCGTCCTAAAAAATTTGAGGATTATATTGGCCAATCGCAGGTGAAGACAAAACTAAAAGTTTACGTTGAAGCTGCGCGTGTACGTGGTGAAGCGTTGGACCATTGTTTGTTCTATGGCCCCCCTGGATTGGGAAAAACGACTTTAGCACAAATCATTGCCAATGAATTAGAAGTCAATATTCATATTACCTCTGGGCCGAGTATTGAACGTCCAGGGGATCTTGTTGCGCTTTTGACCAATTTACAACCTTATGATTTGCTGTTTATAGATGAAATCCATCGATTGAATAGAGCCGTAGAAGAAGTGCTCTATTCTGCCATGGAGGATTATGTCTTGGATATCATCATTGGTAAAGGACCGAGTGCTCGAAGTTTGCGGATGGATCTACCACCATTTACGTTGATCGGTGCGACCACACGAGCAGGAAGCCTTTCCTCACCGCTGCGAGATCGTTTTGGGATTATTGAACGACTGCAGTTTTATTCCGTAGAGGATCTGACTCAGATCATTACTATTAACGCACGATATTTGGAAATTCCTATTGAGCAAGATGGTGCGCGTTCGATTGCGAGCCGTTCTCGAGGCACACCGCGAATAGCCAACAGACTTCTGAATCGGGTGCGTGATTTTGCACAGGTTGAAGGTCAGGGCGTGATCGATTACAGCATTGCTGGCTATGCATTGGATAAATTAGAAGTGGATGAAGCTGGCTTGGATAAACTGGATCGTGATCTATTGTTCACGATAATGGAACAGTATAAGGGTGGACCAGTCGGCTTAGATACGTTGGCAGCAAGCATCGGTGAAGAACGAGTTACTCTCGAAGATGTGTGCGAGCCTTATCTTTTGCAGGAAGGTTTTTTGGCACGAACACCGAGGGGACGTGTGGCTACAGAGAAAGCGTACCAGCATTTTGGTCTTCCTATGCCAAAGAAAATGATCGAGGCCAGTCAACAAATAGAAATGTTTACAACAGATGATGGAGGGGATTCAAAAACAAATGAAGACAAGTGATTTTGACTATGAGTTGCCAACAGAATTAATCGCACAACATCCTGCGGAAAAACGTGACCATTCACGGTTGTTGGTTATGGATAAATACACTGGTGCTGTTGAACACCACGTGTTTAAAGATATTGTAAATTATCTACATGCTGGCGATGTTTTGGTGATTAATAATACAAAAGTTATTCCAGCAAGAATTTTTGGTACAAAAGAAGGTGGAACAGCAAAAATTGAGGTATTGCTGTTAAAACGTGATGAGATGCTTCCAAATACGTGGGAAGTACTGGTTCATCCTGGTAAGCGTGCAAAAGTGGGCACCGTTATTGATTTTGGGGAAGGCCGATTGAAAGGTGAAGTTATTGAAAACACCAGTGCTGGACGCAAAATTACGTTCCATTTTGATGGTATTTTTGAAGAGATACTTGAAGACTTGGGAACAATGCCATTGCCGCCGTATATTCACGAACAATTAGGGGATCAGACTCGCTATCAGACCGTGTATGCTAAGGTGGATGGCTCTGCAGCTGCGCCTACGGCAGGTTTGCATTTTACAAAAGATTTGTTGGCGTTATTAAAAGAAAAAGGTGTGGAGATTGAAGAGGTGTTGCTCCATGTTGGTCTGGGAACGTTTAAGCCCGTGAGCGAAGAGGACATTGAAGATCATGAAATGCACTCCGAGTATTATGAGATCAGTAAAGAGACGGCTGAACGAATCAATCAAGCAAAAGCTGAAGGACGGCGAATTATCTCTGTTGGCACTACCTCAACGAGAGCGCTGGAAAGTGCGGCGCGCGATGGGCGCTTGATTGCTGGCAGTGGTTGGACGAATATTTTTATTTATCCAGGATATAAATGGCAAATTGTTGATGGGTTGATTACGAATTTTCATTTGCCGAAATCCACGTTAATGATGCTAGTTAGTGCTCTTTCAAAACGAGAATTGATTTTGAATGCCTATCAGGAAGCGGTTGCTCAAAAATACCGTTTCTTTTCGTTTGGGGATGCCATGTTTATTAATCCAGGAGAAAAATAATGAGTTTTGAATTTACTATTGAGAAAAAGTGTAATCGTAGCAATGCACGTGTTGGTCGCTTGTCAACGCCACATGGAGATATTGAAACACCAACATTTATGCCAGTTGGCACACAGGCGGCGGTTAAAACACTGACGCCCGATGAATTAAAAGAAGCCAAGTCGCAGATTATTCTTTCCAATACATATCATTTGTATTTGCGTCCAGGTCATGAATTAATTAAAGAATTGGGTGGCTTGCACGCATTTATGAATTGGGATCGTCCAATCTTGACCGATAGTGGTGGATTTCAGGTTTTTAGTCTAGGGGATTTGCGCAAAATCACCGAAGAAGGCGTGCTTTTCCGCTCACATTTAGATGGGTCAAAACACTTGTTTACGCCGGAGTCGGTCATGGAAATAGAGAATGCTTTGGGCGCTGATATTATTATGGCTTTTGATGAATGCATTCCTCATACGGCCGATCGCACCTACACGAAGAATTCTCTTGAACGCACGACCAGATGGTTGGAGCGTTGTGTGAAAGCACAGGTTGCTCCGGAACGTCAGGCTCTTTTCGGAATTGTTCAAGGGGGGATGTATCCTGACTTGCGAAAGCTGAGCATTGAACAGATTACCAGTTTTGATTTGCCAGGATATGGCATCGGCGGCCTCAGCGTTGGCGAGCCAAATGAAACCATGTATCATCTGTTAGAAGAAACAGTGCCATATATGCCTGAGAATAAGCCTCATTACTTGATGGGTGTGGGCAATCCGGATAATCTTGTTCAGGCAGCTGGTTATGGTGTGGATATGTTTGACTGTGTACAGGCCACACGAATTGCGCGACATGGAGCTTTCTGGACACGGAGAGGTCGATTGAGTATCAAAAATCAACAGTATATTAAGGATACAACACCACTGGAAGAGGGGTGCAATTGTTATGCCTGCAGACATTTTACAAAAGCCTATATTCGTCATCTTTTCAAAGCGAATGAAATGCTTGCCTATCGTTTGATTTCTATTCACAATATTTACTTCCTTAATAATTTGATGGAGGAATTGCGTGAAGCAATACGTCAGGACAGATATGTTGAGTTTCGGCAACATTTCTTTGATGAGTATAAAATGTAGTTCAATTATTGGCTAAAATGTTGTAAGATAGTAGTATTCTTGTGATGAGGAGGGAAATAAATGATTGTTGGTGCTAGCAGTGGCGGTTTTATGCTTATTTACATTGTTGCTTTATTTGCATTGTTGTATTTTCTGATGATCAGACCTCAGAAAAAACATCAGGATAAACACAAACAGATGTTGAATGCACTTAAAGTAAATGATCGTATTTTAACCGTTGGTGGGATTACTGGCTACGTACGCGACCTTAATGATAGTTATATCTACGTTGAAATCGCGGATGGTTTGGTAATTGAGCTTAACCGTCAGTATGTGGCAGCGGTTCTTCAAGAAGAGGATGAGCAGGAAGCGATTCCTGAAGAAGCTGAAACTGTTGAACAAATTGAAGAGGCTTCGGATGAACCTGTTGTGGCTGATGATGAGCCAAAAAGCGAAGAAAACAAATAAGAGCAGCTGATGTTTCAGAAATACTGAATAAGGATGCGACTTTACAAATGAGCTGCGTCAACGCAGCTCATTTTTTGCTTTTATTTAATGATCAATTATTCTATAATAGGTCGTAGCTTTGAATTCAATATTTTAGGAGGGATTGATTCATGCAACGAGGAAGAGTTGCAGTGGTGGTTGCGGTCATGTTGGCGATCGTAGTTGCCGCGTGTGCCCTTGTTCCTGTTTATCGTGATCATGCTAATTTGGGGCTCGATTTACAGGGTGGGGTTTTGGTTCGCTTGGAAGCACCAGAAGGCACTTCAAATGAAGATATGCTGGGAGCCATTTCGGTTATTAATAATCGTATCAATGGTCTTGGTGTTGCAGAACCAGATGTTCGTTTAGAAGGAGATAATCGTATCGCTGTCGAATTACCTGGGGTTGAAGATCCAGAAGAAGCTGTTCGAACCATTGGTTCAACGGCAAAGATGCAGTTTATTCGCGTTGATACAGGAGAAGTGGTTGTCGATGGTTCTCATTTGAAAGATGCTCAGGCCAAAGCCAATGATCAGGCGACCGATGCAAGCAAGCGTTTTGAGGTTGATATCGCATTTGATGATGAGGGGGCTGAAGCGTTCAAGAATGCAACAGAAGATCTCTGCAGCAAGTACAGCGAAGGTGATCAAAATCGAGCCATCGCAATTGTTTTGGATGGACAAATAATTTCCGCTCCAAGCATTCTCGAACCAATCACTAATGGACAAGCCTCCATTTCTGATGGTTTTTCAACCTACGAGGATGCATCGAATTTAGCCATTCAGTTGAATTCAGGGGCATTGCCTGTAGATTTGGAAATTGTTGAACAGAATACGGTTGGTGCCCAGTTAGGACCTGATGCCATTGCGAAAAGTTTGCAAGCGGCTATGATTGGTTGCATTTTGTTAGCGTTGTTCTTACTGGTCATTTATCGCGGGCCAGGGCTAATCGCTGTGATTTCATTAGTGCTTTATGCTGTTTTGTTAGCAGGTGCGCTGATCCTCATTCGTTCCACGATTACTTTACAGGTTATTGCTGCGTTCTTGTTGTCCATAGGCATGGCTGTCGATGCAAATGTGTTAATCTATGAGCGCATTCGCGAAGAACTTCGTGTTGGCAAAACAGTACGAGTAGCAACAGATTCTGGCTTTAAAAAGGCTTTTGTAACAATTTTGGACTCTAATGTTACAACATTAATTGCAACGTTTGTTTTGATGTTGCTTGGCACGGGTTCAATTCGTGGTTTTGCAGTAACATTGGCTATTGGTATTATTTTAAGTCTGTTTACAGCAATCAGCTTTACACGATTTATATTAAGAAATTTGGTTAAAGGCGGAGTGATTAAAACGCCGAAATTTTATGGTATCAAGCGGAAGGAGGCACAGCAATGAATTTTGACTTCATAGGAAAAAGAAAATTTGCTTACGCTCTTTCCTGTATTATTCTGATCGCTGGTATTGTATCGTTGTTTGTCCAGGGCTTGAATTTTGGCATCGACTTTACAGGCGG
>OGRU01001761.1_pt1 | contig 15518 bp, 10 predicted proteins | sample 1553541 | NCBI WGS metagenome assembly OGRU01 (sample SAMEA2580068, study PRJEB22360) | human gut metagenome | biome: human gut; feature: human-associated habitat; material: faeces | place: Denmark | collected 2008/2010
TTCGGAACATAGCGCAGCTACTTGTAGCTTGTAGCCTGTAGCTCGTAACTGATTCATATCCCATCAGAAGAGAATCAAAACGCTTCCGTCATATTAAAGTAGAACAACATCTGCTTATTGACTGTATTTCTACCCAAGTCGAGACGCACGTTCATGCGGGGCTGCACCTCGATGCGTAATCCTAAGCCATAGTTGGGCAGCACACCTTCTATCTTGCCGATCGTGGGTCCCATGAAACCGCAACCTGCCCATCCCACAAACCCTACATGGTTGAGCATACGTTTCACCCACGTGCTCTTGTCGGTATTTATCATCTGGCGGTATTCTGCCATGACTACGTGGGAAGATTTATCGCGATACTGCCCCATGTAATATCCCCGCAGGTCAAAAGGAGTTCCTGTCAGGATATATTGTGTCAGGGGTACATCACCGAACACGTTTTTGCTTTGAGCAGTCCAGGCAATGACCTTGCGCTTACCGACAGTCTTATATTGGCGATAGTCTATTTCCAGGCGATAGAAATTGTCATCACTTCCAAGAAATTTAGTATACATCATTCCCCGGAAATCCAGGTACGTGCCGCGATAGGCATTGGCGGGAATGTCTCTGCTGTCATAGGTCAGCAGGAAGCCGACACCGGAATTGAAATTCTTGTATCCTTTGTCCGTTCCTCCGGCTGCTTTGTACGACGGTTCGTCCACCAGATATTTGGCTGGTTTCGTGATGTCGTCGTAATTTATATCTATCTGCGGTCCGGCGAATATGTTGCTGTTGCCCAGGCGGAACAGGAACCAGGGGTTGAACTGGATGCCGCTGTAGCGATACTGACTGGTAGTGTCGCTCCGGACATAATTCTTGTTCGTGCTGTAGCCCAAACCATAGAAGTTATCTTCCGTATTCTTGTAGGCAAACTTTCCGAAGATGCGGAAGCGGTCACCTTTAAAAAAGAGTTGGGGTTTGGAGAAAAGGTTGATACCGCCATTGAAGAGGAAAGCGATGGCTACGGGAACCACGGAGCGCAGTTGTGTGGTGTCACTTGGGTTCATGCGGAAGGTCATCAGGGCGCTTCCACCGAGTACGGCACCAAAGTCGGGGGTGTAACTCGGACCACCCAGAATGTTGTAGTGCAAATTTCGTTGTGCTACCTTCTGTTTTCGTAATTCACGTTTAGTCAATGCCGGTGTAGTGTCACTGATGCTAACTAAATTTGTAGCTTCCTGAGCGGAAAGGCTTGTTACTGAAAGCAGTAACGTCATAATACCTATTATATATTTCTTCATATCGTGCGAATGAGGGTGCAAAGAAAACTAATTTATTTGGATAGGTTTTCAAATTGATAGACAATAAATCTAAAGATTTCACTAAAAGTTTCAAAAAAACACGAATGACGGGCTGCAAATTGCGAGTGCTTTCCGGCGTAAAAGGGTGTTATTGTTACGTTTGCCACTCTTCATTTGTAGCTCGTCACTTTAAGGTATAAACGAATTTTATCACTTTTTTGTTTTCTGCACTCTCATCAGATTGTCAGTCTGGGGTCCGGTTTTTGTTCATGAGTGATCGCTTTCACTGCGTTGGCGCTTCTTTCGTCGGACGAATATTCCACGATGGCATATTCCGTTATTCCCTCCGGCGTAACCCGTTTGAGGAATCGGTGTTGCTGCAACACGGTCACCAGTGTCTGCATATTCCGGTGGGTGGCTTGTATGCGTCCGTACACACAGATTGTAGATAGCATCTGTGAGGCAGGCAGCCACTTCTGGCTCACTTCTCCTTCACGTGCTTTCCGGTAGTAGTAGAAAAGATTCTCCTCTACCGGTTCCTTCATGCGGAATTCTTCGTTGCGCCGGTTCAGGAAGTCTATTTCTTCACCTTCATACCAGTATTCGTAGCCGTTGCGGTAGAGCGCAAGAGCCTGTGAGTAGATTCCTTCGTGGTCGATAGGAGTCTTGAAATCTACCGAATCTATGCAAATGAAGAGAAAACGCCGGTTCTCGCCAATATCTTGCAGACAGTGCGGGTTGTTGGTGCTGCCAATGAATGAGGCGCGGCGTACGAAATTATAAGCTTGTGCGTCGAATGCTTTGCGCTCCTGCATATTGTCTTGTCCGATGATGTGTTTCAGTTCGCTCAGTTGTTCGGGACTGACGCCGTCGAACTCTTCAAGATTGATGAGGATGTTGTAAGAGAGTGCCAAAGCATGATCTTTGTTGCGGAAGTCAATCATGCCGTTGCGGACATATTTCCGCAACGGGGGCGGTAGCAGGTTGCGGATAAAGAAACTCTTGCCTTTGCCTTGCTTGCTGTAGAGCAGCAGGAAGAGTTGGTTTTGCACGGAATCTTCAAGGGCGCACGCTACCATGCCTACCAGCCAGTGGCGAAGGGCATCCAGCCAGAAGTCTGGATCACTGGTCTTCACCAGTGAGGCCAACCGGGCGATGTGGTCGGTCTTTCCATCCCATTTTTTCATTTTCTCGAAGCAGTCCAGAAACGGATTGAAATCCTTGGCGTAGTCCGAGTCTATGGCTGCTTTCATCATAGATTGCGGACAGCGCAGGGAGTTGCGCTGAGCGTGCATGTAGATGCTGTTGATGTCTTTGGTGCGCAGAATACTGAAAGCCGCCGGGGGAGTGTTTTCCGAAGATTCGGAGGTGTTGAGGCGACGGAACTCTACCGTGTCCAGCACTTCATTACGTCGGAAGATGTAGTTATGGTCCAGGAAGTCGTATAGTCTCTCCACCAGCGGACGTTCTTTTTCCTTCTTTACTTCGTCGGTGTGCGAAGTATAGCTGTAGGCGTTTTGCACGGGTGTTTCAGCGTCAAATCCGGCTACGTTGCCGAAACTGTGGCGAACCAACAACAAAGTATCCTGCACGGGCAGTCCGTAGAAGTAACAGCGGTTTGCCAGGGTGTAGACGAAATTGTCCCGTTGGCTTTCCACGAATTTATACTTTTTGCGGGCGTAGGCCAGTGCGCGGTCATAGTCCAGTCGTGCCTGTTGGCTCATTTGGTTCAGATTTACGCTTTCGTCCGGCGCAGGCAAAGTGCTTTTCTTTATTTTCCGGGGAAGCGATTCTTCTTTGCTGGGTAGCGCAAAGGAGCCCTGCAAGGGAAGTACGGCTGCCGACCGTTGAGGTGAGAAGAAGGCTTTCGGGTCGTGAGAAATGAAAATTCCCCGTGCCAGGTCGCTGCCGCTGGGGTCGGCTTCCGTCTGAAGTAGTTCTTCGTAGTGCAGGCGTGCCAGTTCATATTGCGCTTTGTGGTAAGATTCCAACTCAGTGTAGGTGTGCGGCTGGGTGTGCTTGTTGAAGGCGTCGCGCAATGCCTGTGCTTCGGGGGTGGTCAGATAAGCGAGTATTTTCAGTCCGTGGCGTCGCGGACTGAGGTATGCGAGTAGGGTGGCGTCATCGGCTTCTGCTTGCCGGCGGAAGATTTCCATTTGCCCCAGCTGCATATTGTCGAAATCCAGCGTAGCGATGTCATTGTAATATTCCAGACTGTAGGGAAGCCTACGTTCGTGGTAATTGGTTGTGGCGGTGAGATAGGGCAACTGGGCCTTGATCCGGTCGGCCCGGTCATTGTCTCCTGCTGCCAGGGCTTGCTGTATGTTGTTAATCTGGGTCTGATAAGTGTTGCCGCAAATAAGTTCGTGCAATTGCGATAGCGTGATACTGCCGTTTACCTGAGAATACCCTCTGTAGGTGGTTACATTTAATTCTTTCATGTTTTTTAGAATCTATATTAAAAATTGATTATACTTGCCTGTTTGGCATAGCGGAGGCAAATATCCGTCTTTTATCTGAAACGGCAATCCCCCGTTTTAGAGCCAAAAACGGGGAATTGTGTTGTTGATGAAAAATGTTTATGATAATACGGGAGGCTCCCGGATTATCAGTCGTTGAATAACTCTTCCACCCTCTTAATCAGTGTGTCACGCTGGATGTATTCTCCGGTTCCCCTTTGGGATAGAATGCTGAATATTGACAGAATGAAATCGGAAACGCTGGCCGGAGTGGGATTGGGCAGTGGAGAGTAGGGACCCGTCAGCATCTCATACCATGCTTTGAGATAATGATAGCGCTTGAGAGGCAGAATCTCTACACGGTTGCAGATTAATGACTTGAATGAATCTAACGCTTGTAGGATGTCGGAGTCATTCGCTTGTTTGTTATACACCAAGGTGATAATCTCTTTTCCGCTTCCGGCATCTTTTCCGGGTTCTTTGCAATCCAGCACATAAGCCTTTTTTTAGAGGACATAATTTTAAGTTTTAAGTAAATAAATAAAAATTGTCGGTGCAATATTACATATAATTCATACGTCTATAATATTCTATATCAAAAATAGCAGGAAAAAAGTCATTTAGAGGAGGAGGGGGACCTCCTCTTAGTGACTTTTTTCTCTATATAAATAAAAATATCTCTCGCGGGCGTACTTGCGTACACGCGGATAAGGAACGGGGGAAATGTGCTGAAGCTGTAAGAAAACGGCTTGAAGCTGTTGGCAGATTGCCTGAGCGTTGCCGGTGAATCTCTTGAAGCGGAATCGGAAATGCCTGGGCGGGTCATGTATCTGTCTTAAGGAGTGCCCAATGCTTTGACTATGATGCGCACTTGCGCGGGTGTATATTTCCTCCTTTCGAGGCTCCAGCCTGTTGCGGCGAGCCGTTCTTCCAGTCCGGGGCAGAGGTGTATCCACTCATTAAAGCGGTTGACGGCTGTTTGTTGTTGCACATCGGGCATGTATTTTGCGGCCAGTTCTCCTTTTCCGTATGTCCGTATCGGAAAGTCGTTTTCATCGTCTGTTTCTTCTTGGCTTTTGGCTTTTGTCTGATAATTGTTCTTAGTGTTCATAATTGATTGATTATTACTGTTATATTCTGTAAAGTTAATGATTTTCAGCGGGATAATCAAGCGTTTGGTATACTGTTTACTACCTTACGATAAACTATTTTCTTTTTTTATCCTCCCTTATCCTCCGATATTCTCCGCTAACCTCCGCTATCCTCCGGAGGGGGTGTCTCCCTGTCGTACCTTTGTGTCAACGAAACGTTTCGAGTGCCTGTACCGGACTTGGTTCCGGGGGGCGAAATTAAAATTATTCATATTCTAAAAAAACAAACAGGAAAAAACTTATGGGAACAGTAAAACTAAAGCGCTATCAGCGTAGAAAAAACATTGGAGACTCCAGTTCTCCCTTGTACTATTACCTCCGTCAGAAGCCCGATTCGGGGCAGTTGTACAATATCAACCGCATTGCCAGTGAGATAGAGGGCATCGGTGCGCTTTCGGTGGAAGATGTGGAACACGTCATCAAATCTTTGGTGCGCAGTATGAAACAGATTTTACGTGACGGCAACCGTGTGAAACTGGATAATTTCGGCACGTTCTACATCACTTTCCGTTGCCCGGGCGTGGAGACGGCAGCCAAGTGTAGCGTGAAGAATATCACCCGCGTGAATATCCGCTTTCTGGCGGACAATACACTGAAGCTGGTGAATGAGTCTACCGTCACCACCAAGGGGGCTTTGAATAATGTGGTGTTCGAATTGGAAAAGCTGGAGAGCGGATCGGGTAGTGGCGGTAGCGATTCGGGCGGCGACGGCGGGCTGGATGAAAATCCGCTTGGATAGCCGGGAAGTTAACAATCATTTTCTCAAATTTTAAATTTACGGAAGGAGGTGTGGAAAATTATGGCAATCAAAAAAACGGTTTGGGATCTGATTCTGAAAGTGGTTATCGCGGTGGCATCCGCTATAGCGGGTGTAGTAGGTGCCAATGCGATGCCGTTATAGGAGAAACTGCATTATGACTTTTTTCCGCAAGCCAGGCAAAGCTGTTTTGGCTTGCGGAATTTTATCTGCTATGTATTGATTTATATAGATACGGTTCGATATAATTGTTTAACTTTGCCAAGTTATAGTTTAAAGATGGCAGCACAATAGTTTACCAAAAATCCGCAGATTTTACTAAAAGTTTCAAAAAAGCCATTAATTTTGCATTTTACTGAAACCTGATTTTACACTAATGGCAATGCCAGGACAACATATTATAAAACTATAGTATATGATGAATAGACGAATTTTATCCGTTTTTGTTTTCAGCGCCGCATTACTTTCCGTACAGGCGCAAGACGGGAAAGGCGGTATCAGCGATGCGATGCTGAACCAGATCAAACAGAGTTACGAGGGAACCAGTGCCGACAAAGCTCTGCGTAACGCCATTGGCAACAATGACATCCGCAAACTTGCACTCAACCAGGAGAATCTGGCCGGAATGGATACTCATTTCTCCGTAAAAGTAAATTCGAAAGGCATCACCGACCAGAAATCATCCGGTCGTTGCTGGCTTTTCACAGGGCTGAACGTGATGCGTGCCAAAGCCATCGGTAAATACGGCTTCCAGTCTTTTGAATTCTCGGAAATTTATCCTTTTTTCTGGGACCAGCTGGAGAAGGCTAACCTCTTCCTGCAAGGCGTCATTGATACCCGTGACAAACCCTTGAACGATAAAACCGTAGAATGGCTTTTCCAACATCCGCTAAGCGATGGAGGAACTTTTACGGGCGTTGCAGACATTGTAGGTAAATATGGTTTGGTTCCTAAAGAAGCCATGCCGGAAACGAACAGCAGCGACAATACGTCGCGTATGGCAAATCTGATTTCTTTGAAGTTAAAGGAATACGGTCTGCAACTGCGTGATCTGGCTTCTAAAGGGGCAAAGCCTGCGGCGCTGGATAAGGAAAAGACTGCGATGCTCGGCACTATCTATCGCATGCTGGTGCTGAATCTTGGCGTTCCTCCTACGGAGTTTGACTATGTGCGTAAAGATGCCCAGGGCAATCCTGTCGAAACGGAACATCACACCCCGATGTCCTTCCTCAAGAAGTATGGCGACGAGAATCTGTTGACCAATTATGTGATGGTTATGAACGATCCTTCGCGCGAGTACTACAAGTGTTATGAAATAGATTACGACCGTCACCGCTACGACGGGAAGAACTGGACGTACGTCAACCTGCCTGTAGAGGACATCAAGGAAATGGCTATCGCTTCCCTGAAGGACAGCACCATGATGTATTTCTCTTGCGACGTGGGCAAGTTCTTCGATCGTGACAGAGGTATTCTGGATGTAAACTTCTACGATTACGGTTCACTGATGGGTACGACTTTCGGCATGGATAAGAAACAACGTATCCAAACATTCGCCAGCGGTTCCTCACACGCCATGACCTTGATGGCAGTTGACCTCGACGCGAATGGAAAGCCGAAGAAATGGATGGTTGAGAATAGTTGGGGCCCCGGAGCGAACGCCGGCCACCTCATCATGACAGACCAATGGTTTAATGAGTATATGTTCCGTCTGGTAGTCAACAAGAAGTACATCACGGATCAAGTAAAAGAGATCTTGAAACAAACACCGACTCGCCTTCCCGCTTGGGACCCGATGTTCGCTGAAGAGGATTAAAATAAAATACGGATGAGATAGACAACGCGAATCGTTCAATTACCAATCCGTACATCTATCTCATCCGTATTCCATTGCTATATCAAAAGAGTCTGGGCATACAATCACTCGAATAGCAAACCCGGCTTTATCTATTAACGGATATGGATTTGCCGCAAGATCTGATCCGTCGCTCCTACACTGTTTTTCACAAAATCACCGGCAGCTTGCCCGGAGGTTTCCAAGGCTGTCGGGTCGGTCAATAACTCGTCCATCTTCGTTCGGAAAGAGGAATCGTCTGTGATGGAGAAACCACCACCTACAGCGATCAGATCCTTCGCCTCCTTAAACTTATGGTATCTCGGGCCGAATAAGACCGGCATCCCATAAACGGCGGCTTCCAACGTGTTGTGGATACCCGCTCCGAAACCACCACCGATATAAGCGATCTGTCCATAGCGATAAATGGAAGATAAGAGTCCGAAACTGTCGATGATCAAGCAATCCTTATCGGCCAGATCATCCTCATGCGCCTCCGATAGACGGACGGACGGACGTTTTAGCATCGCCTCGATAGAAAGGAGATGTTCCCGGTGAATCTCATGCGGGGCGATAATCAACTTCATCTCCGGATGCTCATGGAAATAAGGGATAAAGATCGCCTCGTCTTGAGGCCATGAACTGCCGGCCACCATCACGATCGGCCTCTTACCCTCCTTGCTTTCCAAGAAACGTTCGATAAACGGAAGCTCACGAGCTTGCTTACGGACATCCAACACCCGATCAAAACGGGTATCGCCGGTCACCGTCACATTCGTGATACCGAACTCGTTCAAGAGTTTCATCGAACGCTCGTCCTGAACAAAAAGATGATTAAAATAAGATAGCATCTTCCGGTACGGCTTTCCGAACCATTGGAAAAATAGCTGGTCGGGGCGGAATATAGCGGAAATGATATAAACCGGTATTCCCCGCTTCCGCAACTCACGCAAATAGTTCCCCCAAAACTCGTACTTGATAAATATGGCGATCGCCGGGTTCGCCAAATTCAGGAACTTCTTCACCCGGAAAGGCGTATCGAAAGGAAGATAGCAGATCACGTCCGCTCCCTTGTAATTCTTCCGTACCTCATAGCCAGAGGGAGAAAAGAAAGTCAGCAACACCTTATACTCCGGATGTTCCGCCTTGATCTTCTCGATCATAGGACGCCCTTGCTCGAACTCGCCCAGCGAGGAGGCATGGAACCAGATGTATTTAGCGTTCCGGTCGATCTTCTCACGAAGTATGGAATTTGTTTTCCATTGCCCGAATCGCATCAGTCTCGCCTTTTTATGGAAAGGCGAGATCAAAGCGACTACAAAAGCGTAGAGATGTATTGCTAAACTGTACATGATTATTTTAATATCTCGATAGCCCGTTGGATACGGCGGATAGACTCCTCTTTACCTAAAGCCTCGGTGATATCAAAGATGCCGGGGCCCTTGCCCTCGCCAACCAAGGCCAGACGGGCGGCGTTCATGATATTCCCCAAATGATATCCCTTGCTCTCGATCCAAGCCTTGCACTCGTTCTCGGTACCTTCTACGTCGAACGGCTCACGGGCACGCAATTGCTCGATAAACTCACCCAATTGAACAGCCGAATCTTCCTTCCAGCGTTTCTTGCGAGTCTTCTCATCGTACTCCGTCGGGGCGATAAAGAAGAAAGAGCAAAGATCCCATAACTCACTCACGAAATTGACACGGCCTTTCATCATGCCGACTACTTTCTCTACATAAGCATGGGTAGTCTGGATACCGTGGCTTTCCACGATCGGCAAGAATAGGTCAGCGATCTCCGTATTACTCTTCTCCAGCAAATAGTGATGGTTAAACCATCTGCCTTTCTCATAATCGAACTTAGCGCCGCTCTTGCTGCAACGAGACAGGTCGAACAAACGGATCAAATCATCCATGCTCATCACCTCTTGATCGTTACCCGGATTCCAACCCAGCAAAGCAAGGAAGTTTACGACAGCCTCGGGGAAGTAGCCACTCTCACGATAGCCCGATGAGACATCACCCGTCTTCGGATCGTGCCATTCCAAGGGGAATACAGGGAAGCCCAGACGATCGCCGTCACGCTTGCTCAACTTACCATTACCTTCCGGTTTCAACAGCAACGACAGGTGGGCGAAACTAGGCATCGTATCTTCCCAACCGAAGAAACGATATAATAATACGTGAAGCGGCGCGCTCGGCAACCACTCCTCACCACGGATCACATGGGTAACCTCCATTAAATGGTCGTCAACGATATTCGCCAAGTGGTAAGTAGGCAATTGGTCAGCCGATTTATATAATACTTTATCATCCAAGATAGAGGAGTTGATAACGACCTCGCCACGGATCAAGTCATTCACATGGATATCCTCATTCGGCTCGATCTTAGCACGAACCACATACTGATGACCGGACTCGATTAGGTTCTGAACCTCTTCAGGGGAAAGTGTCAACGAGTTGCGCATTAGCGAACGGGTAGAGGCGTCGTATTGGAAATTGGCGATCTCCTTCCGTTTCTCCTCCAACTCGGCAGGCGTATCGAACGCTATATAAGCATGGCCATCGTTCAGCAATTGATCGACATACTTCTTGTAGATCTCACGACGCTCGCTCTGGCGATACGGGCCGTAGTTGCCGCCGAAGCTCACGCCCTCGTCGAACTTGATACCTAGCCAAGTCAAGGCCTCGATGATATAGTCTTCCGCCCCGGGAACGAAGCGTTGGGAATCCGTATCCTCGATACGGAGAATCATATCACCGCCATTCTGTTTAGCGAATAAATAGTTGTATAAAGCCGTGCGGACACCTCCGATATGCAGCGCCCCCGTAGGACTAGGCGCAAAGCGTACTCTTACTTTTCTTTGAGTCATAATACTTACATTCTATAATAATGCGGCAAAAGTACGCCTTTTTTTCCGCTTAGTGAAGTTTTTTACGTATATTTCGGACGCTAAAAGGAATCTATATGAAACAAAAGAATTACAATATACCGACCGTGGTCTACTTCGTGGTGACCGCGTTACTTATCGCCTACTTCTTCCCCCGGGAGGGAAAATTCCGTTATCAGTTCTATGAAGGCAAGCCTTGGAGGTACGGATTGCTCACCGCCCCGAGCGATTTCCCGATCTACAAGACCGACGACGAGGTAAAAGCGGAGAAAGACAGCGTACTCCGTAAGTTCGAGCCTTATTACCGCATGAACCCCGGCATCCAAAAGGAAGAGATCGAGAAACTGCGCACCAACTACAATAACGACAATAGCCTGCGAAGCAAAGTATCCCCCGCTTACATGCAGTACATCGAGAGCAGTCTAATTAACTTATACAAGAACGGTATCATCTCGTCGCAGGATCTGGACGAGCTACGAAAAGAGGAATACTCCCGTGTCAACCTCTTGGAGAACGCCGTCGCACAGCCCCGCTACGTGAGCGACTTCTTCACCGTGCGCACCGCCTACGAGTTCATTATCAACAACTGCCCGTCACGGCTGGACAAATCCATCCTGCAATCGTGTGACATCAATAACTACCTCACCGAGAACATATCCTATGCCGCTGACATGTCCGACAAGATCAAGGAGGATATGCTACAGGGCGTATCGATCGCCAACGGCATGGTACAAGCCGGAGAACGTATCGTAGACCGGGGCGAGATCATCGACAACCATACCTACAACGTGCTCCGTTCCCTAAAGGCCATACACGAGGCCAAGACCGGGGGCACGCAGACGCAAGGCATCATATTGGCCGGACAATTCGTGCTCGTCTTCGGGCTAATGTTCTGTTTCTGGCTCTACCTATGGTCTTTCCGCTTGAAGATATTCCACAACCGGAAGAACGTACTATTCTTGATCCTCTGCATATTCGTGAGTTGCATCCTTACGGAACTATGTGTTACCTACGCATTATTCAACGTATATATATTGCCGTTCGCCATCGTACCGATCGTAGTACGTACCTTCTTCGATTCCCGGACGGCGCTTTTCACGCACCTTATCATCGTGCTGATCTGCTCGTTGATGGTACCTTTCCCGCATGAGTTCCTGTTGTTGCAAATCGTGGCGGGTATGGTAGTGACGTTCAGCTTGAAGGAGTTGAGCGAACGTTCGCAACTGATCCGTTGCGCCGTCTTCATCTTCCTCTCCTACGCCGCCTGCTACCTCAGTCTCACGTTGTATCAAGAGGCGAACTTAAACAAGATCAACTGGATGATGATGCTTTATTTCGGTATCAACTTCATCCTGCTGATGTTCACCTACGTATTGGTATATATGTTGGAGAAGACGTTCGGATACGTGTCCAGCATCACGCTGGTGGAACTGTCCAACATCAACAACCCGATCTTGAAGAAGCTTAGCGAGACTTGCCCGGGTACGTTCCAGCACTCCTTACAGGTATCCATCCTAGCCTCCGAGGCGGCTGCCAAGATCGGTGCGAACTCGCAATTGGTCCGTACCGGCGCCCTTTACCATGACATCGGAAAGATGAGCAACCCTGTCTTCTTCACCGAGAACCAGACAAGCGTGAACCCGCATAACCAGCTGGCATTCGACCAGAGCGCGCAGATCATCATCAGCCACGTCACCGAGGGCGTGAAAATCGCCGAGAAGGCCATGCTACCCAAGGCGGTTATCAGTTTCATCCGTACCCACCACGGACGTGGCAAAGCGAAGTATTTCTACAACTCTTTCAAGAATCAATACCCGGACAAGCCGATTAACGACGAGCTATTCACCTACCCCGGTCCGGACCCTTTCTCGAAGGAGACCGCCGTACTGATGATGGCCGATTCCGTGGAAGCTGCCTCCCGCAGTCTGAAGGAACATACCGAGGAAAGTATCAGCGCCTTGGTGAACAAGATCATCGACGGGCAGATCGCCGACGGCTTGCTAAAGAGCGCTCCGTTAACCTTCAAGGACGTGGAGACCGTGAAGAGCGTATTCGTAGACAAGCTGAAAACGATGTTCCATACTCGAATCAGCTATCCGGACTTGAAAAAACAATAATTATCAAGCAGATAGGCATACAGCCATCGGCACAGAACCATAATGCCTATTGTAAGGTTCTTATAATCGCAGTTATAAGCATCTTACGATGGGCATTCTAGCAACCTTACGATGGGCATCGTAATAATCGGCAATATTCCAACAACCCAGCGCAAGCGTCTTCCAATAGATCCAAGACCAGCTCGAAGCCCTCGGCACCGCTATAATAAGGATCCGGGACGTGATCGTACAACTTATTCCGGGAGAACTCAGTCATCTGATGTATCTTAGCGACGGATTCCAGATCGGGAGCCATCCGTTTCAAGTCCGTTATATTTTGGTCGTCCATGCCGATAATCAAATCGAAGTCATGGAAGTCCCACTGACGTACCGGACGGGAGATCGAATCCAACACATATCCCCTACGGGTCGCATGCGCCCGCATCCGTGAATCCGCCCGGTCTCCTTCATGATACCCGGTGATCCCGGCGGAATCGATCTCAATCCGATCTCCCAATCCCGCATCCTTCACCAACCTCTTCATTACTGCCTCCGCCGACGGAGAGCGACATATATTCCCCAAGCACACAAACAACAATCGTACCTTCTCCTCCTTCATCACTAAGCTCCTTTCCATTAATTTTTAATTTTCAATTTTCAATTCTCCATTTTCAATTCTCAAGCCGGGTCTACATCATAATGAACCAGCAACTGCTTAAACGGTACATATCCTTGCATCTCAGTATGAATACCCTCCAATATCTCACGAAGCGGAGCGATCCCGGCGGATATCTCGATCTTCAAGACGATCTTCTTGATATGAAGCGTCTGTACCCGGGTGATAGGCGGCGTAACCGGCCCCAACACCCGCTCACCTAAACGAGCACGAAGTTTCTCGGCGTATAAAGCAGACATTTCCTGCAAAGCCTCCTCATTCCGACTCCGAAGGATCAAGACGATCAAACGGTAGTAAGGCGGGTAACGGAACATACTACGCTCGCTCAATTGCAAGCTCACCATTTCCTTATAAGCAAAATGCTGCACCATACGGATCAAAGGATGCTCCGGCTGAGTAGTCTGCAAGATCACCGTACCCCGCTTATCCCGTCGTCCGGCACGTCCGCTAACCTGTACCATCAATTGATAAGCCCGCTCGTGCGCCCGGAAGTCAGGGAAATTCATCAGGCTATCGGCACTCAGGATTCCGACCACGCTGACATTCCCGAAATCCAATCCCTTCGACAACATCTGGGTACCAATCAAGATTTGTGTCTTCCCCTTCTCGAAATCCGAGATGATCCGCTCGTAAGCCGTGCGGGTACGGGCCGTATCGAAATCCAGCCGCTCCACCTTCGCCGCTGGGAATTGCCCAGCGATCTCCTCCTCTACCTTCTCCGTACCGAAGCCTTGCATCTTGAACTCCGTCCCCTTACACTCGGGACATACCTGCGGCAAGCGGTAGGTATAACCGCAATAATGGCAAACCAGCTGATTATGCGCCTTGTGGTAGGTAAGGCTAACGTCGCAATTCACGCAACGAGGCACCCACCCGCACCCTCGGCACTCGATCATCGGGGCGAATCCCCGGCGGTTCTGGAATAGGATCGCCTGCTCGCCCCGGGATAGGGCCTCCCGCACCTTCTCCACCAACAGAGGGGAGAAAAGGGTATCTTTCATGATCTTCTTGCGCTTTAGCTCCTTCACGTCCACCGTAATAATCTCCGGCATCAAGCAATCACCGTAGCGGGTAGATAACTCAACCAGACCGTATTTCCCCGCCGTAGCGTTGAAATAAGAATCGATGGAGGGAGTGGCGGAACCCAATAAGGTCTTACCGCCGTGCATCCCCGCCAAGACGATGGCAGCGTTACGGGCATGGTAACGGGGTGCCGGGTCCTGCTGCTTATAGGTATTCTCATGCTCCTCGTCCACGATAATCAAGCCCAAGTCCTTAAACGGAAGGAAGAGGGACGAACGGACCCCCAATACCAGCATAGGCTCGTCGTTATGCAATAGCTTATTCCAAACTTCCACCCGCTCGTTATCCGAGAACTTAGAGTGGTAGACCAATAGCTTATCCCCGAATAATTTCGCCAGCCGTTCCGTGATCTGGGTCGTGATAGCGATCTCCGGCAACATATATAAAACCTGCCGCCCCAGCCGCAAGACCTCATGGATCAAACGGACGTATATCTCGGTCTTACCACTGGAAGTCACGCCATGAAGCAGGCAGACCTCCTTCGCCTTGAAAGTCTCATGGATCTCTCCATAGGCTTTCTCTTGCGCCGGACTGAGCGGATTCGGCTCTTGCAAGCGGCAGACGGATACTTGCAAACGACCCACCTCTTTCTCGTAACTCTCCAAGATACCCCGTTTCAGCAGACCCTCCAATACCGCAGAGGTATAACCACTGCGTTCCAATAGCTCTTTCTTGGAAAGCTCCTTCGATAAAGCGGGATTCAAGGTATGGCTTAAATCCAAGAAGCTGACCAGCAGAAGCTCTTGCTTCTTCGCTCGTTTCAAATCCTCGAACACCGCCTGTAATTTCGTCTCATCCCGGTAAGCCTCGGCCAAACGGATAAACGCCTGTGTCTTGGGAACGAATCCTCGCTTTAGCTCCTCGCTCACCTCAACCGCCCCTTTCACCATCAAGGAAGAGACGATCGGGACAACATTTCGGAGACCGGTCTTCTTCTCCAACTCCGAGATCGTCAATTTCAAAACCCCGCTAAAAGCATCCAGTACCGCTTGCTCGTTCGGGCGCAAGGGGGCGGTGGCCTCGAAATCCTCATTATAAGTAACCGCCGTCTCGCTTTCCAACTTTAAGCCGGAAGTCAAGGCCGCCTTATACACGTCGCCCAGCTTACATATATAATAAGAAGATATCCATTTCCAGAAACGGAGTTGCGGACGGCGGAGCACCGGCGTGGCATCCAGCAAAGCGTAGATCTCCTTCGTCTCAAAATCGGATACCGGTTCCCGGTCGTGTACCTCCATGACGATGGCCGTATAATATCGTTTCTTCCCGAAATGCACGATCACCCGGCAACC
>OGRU01001770.1_pt1 | contig 15483 bp, 8 predicted proteins | sample 1553541 | NCBI WGS metagenome assembly OGRU01 (sample SAMEA2580068, study PRJEB22360) | human gut metagenome | biome: human gut; feature: human-associated habitat; material: faeces | place: Denmark | collected 2008/2010
TGCTCGCCGAGCGCGGTGTCAAGCCGATTGACTTCGCCGGTTGGAAGAAGGTCGATGCGTTCGAACGTGCCGAAGGCGCGAAGGAAGGCCGCGAGCACAAGAAGGTCATCGACCCGGAGCAGATGCGCGCGCTGGCGCATGCCTGAATCGGGCCGGCTGGAATTAGGGTGGGAGTGCTGACTTCCTGACACCCTAACTCCAAGCCTTTTAACGCAATCTAGTAACGCCCTGCACGTCCGATTCCTCTGAATCGGACGTGCAGGGCGTTAGTTTTTGCCGCTTTAGCGGTCGATTTTCGGCGGACTGGTCGCGTAGCGTGCATTTTCGATCGCACAACCGCCCGTTTCTCCAGAATCGGACATACGCGGTCGTTTTGACCTATTACCCCCGAAGTCCGGGTCCATGCGCTAGGCTGACCCCAGTGAAACGCGGTGCGCAATATCATCGCAAACGGATGCGGGCATTGAAATCTAAGGTTGTGAAGTCGGCATGAACTTTGGAAAACACGTCAAGCGCAAGGCACTGTACTGCTGTTCCGTGTCCGTCGTGGGCCTGCTGATCGCCTGCCTGATCGGCTTCGCCATGGGCGTGGGTCTTGTCGATGTGCATCTCGAAGAGGAAGCCCACGCAGCGGCGTCCTCGGGAACGTCTTCGGAAACGTCCTCCACGTCGGGCGCGCTTAAGCAAAACAGCGCGCCGCAATCGCAGACACAAGCCGTCTCGTCGCCGACGCAGGTCGCGCTGGACGGCATTTCCGCAGTCGAGGGCAGCGCCACGATCACAACGCAGGGCTTCACGCTAAGCGCCGATTCGCAGGCCGCCGTGCAGTCTCAAATCGCCACTTTCGAAGCCGACGGATATACCGCATCATTCGTGCTCGCCGACATCACGACCGGCCGCACGATCGCATACAACGCCGATGCGCAGATCTATTCGGCCTCGTCGGCGAAGGCGCCATACCTGATATCGCTGTTCTCAACGGGCACCGTCGACCTGAACAGCGTGGCCCAATCCGCTGACGCGCAGTCCGCCACCGTCCACCAGAAGGTCGACGCCGTCCTGCGCAATTCCGACAACGCGTCTTACGACTGGCTGTACAAAACGTATGGCCTCGACTGCTTCAACACGTGGGCCGAACAGGCGGGCGCGGCTTCCAGAATGGGTGATCGCGGCGGGTACCTGTTCACCTCCGCGCGCGACATGGCCAAACTGTGGACCGCCGGATACGGTTTCCTGTTCGCCGGGCAAACGGCGGGGGTGCAGAACATCACGCCCGAATCGCTGCAATGGCTGTCCGGAGACATGACGAATTCGCTGAACTCCTGCATCCACGCGGCCCTTGGCGATGCGGACACCGTGTACACGAAGGCCGGATGGATCAACGGCGAAGGCGGTTTGTACGCGCTGAACGATGCCGGACTGGTGATGTCGCAGTCGGGCACGTACGTGCTGGCGGTGCTGACGAACGCGTGCGGCCGCAACGATTTGCTGACCAGCCTGATCGGCACGCTCGACGCAGTGCATTCGGGGGATATGCGGGGGTAATACGTTTCAAGTTGGGGTGACTCTCGCCGTGCCACAGATAGGTCTATGGCCGATGCTGTAGCGTCGTTGCGTGGCATGTTTCTAGATGTTGCAAATCCACCCTTCAGCTTGTATACAGCAAAATCCCAGTCTGAATTCCTAGGCTGGTGGCCATGAACGGCAAATTGCAGGTGCACGGCCATTGCAATGGCTTGAAAACAACGCTTTTGTTCGCGTTGATGTGGGGCGTCATCATGCTCATCTGGTGGGCGACCGGCGCCAGTCAAAGCACGCTCGGCTACTACATTCTCATCGGCCTGGGCTCCACGTTCGTCTCCTACTGGTTTTCCGACAAACTGGCGATCGCCAGCATGCACGCTCGACAGGTGAGCGAGCAGGAAGCCCCCGTACTATACAAGATCGTCCGCGAGCTATCGGCGAAGGCAGGCAAGCCGATGCCGCGCATCTACATCGCCCCCACTATGAGCCCCAACGCGTTCGCGACGGGGCGCAACGAACGACACGCGGCGGTCTGCTGCACGCAAGGCATCCTACAGACGCTTAACGAACGTGAGATTCGCGGCGTGCTCGGACACGAACTCATGCACGTCTACAACCACGACATTCTGACGTCCGCAATCGCCTCCGCCATGGCCACCGTCATCTCGTACCTCGGCTACTCGCTCATGTATTTCGGCGGCGGCCGTTCGCGTGACGACCGCGACGATTCGGCGTCCGGCGGCTTGGGATTGCTGGGTGTGCTGCTGAGCACGATTCTGGCGCCGATCGCAGCGTCGCTGATACAGATGGCAATCTCCCGCACACGCGAATACGACGCCGACGAAGACGGTTCCAAGTTGACGGAGGATCCGGAAGCGCTCGCTTCCGCGTTGAGCAAGATTTCCGGCGGCGCAGCTGCGATGCCGATGGAGAAGACCGCCGGCACGCAGTCGGTGGCTGCGATGATGATCGCCAGTCCGTTCTCCGCGGAGGGCTTCTCGCGCCTGTTTTCCACGCATCCGCCGATTCAGGACCGCATTGCGCGGCTCATGCAGATGGGTCAGGAGATGCGGCAGCAGGGCGTGCAGTTGGGCTATCTGGCCGGCGGATACGCAACGACCGGCGTTGCGGCGGCGGATATTCGGCAAGGCGGACGTTTTGCGATGGCTGGTGCCGGTGGGCCGCAATTTGGAACGCAGTATGGATTCGCGCATGATTCGGGCGGCTCGGCTGGCAGATATTCTCGCGACTATTCACAGCGGCCGCGTGGTTGAGTCTCCATGATATTGCGGAAAATCGGTATCGCATGTCGGTCTGTGTCCGCATACGCATCCGTTGCGTGCTAAACTGATTGCTCGTGCCCAAAAGGCACACCTTGCGGATGTAGTTCATCGGTAGAACGAAAGCTTCCCAAGCTTTAAAGGCGGGTTCGACTCCCGTCATCCGCTCCATTCGAAACCCTTGGAATCGTTGGAATTTCAAGGGTTTTTCTATTGTCGTAAAAGACCCGTGAAGCCAACTTCGCGTCGCGCAACTGTCGGTTGCGTCGCAAAATTTGGTTGCGAATCACAATGCAACCGCAAGATGGTGGCGTGGAACGCGACGTTTGTGACAAGCTGCTGATGCTTTGCGACATGTTCGGTGTGACGTTGGATGATTTGGTCATGGGCGACGTGTGCGCGTCGGCGGGCCGTGGAGGTGCGGGACGCGTGGGCTGTGTGGATGCGGGACGCATGGACTTGGCTGCCGATACGGCTGGTGTGGCAGCGTCGGATGGGGTGGTTGACTCTGCTGTTGGTGCGGTTCCGGGGGTAATCGGGTTCGCGGCATCGCAGGTTGCAGGAGTGTCCGATTCTGCAGAATCGGACACTCGTGGAGGGCGATGGGTAGGCTGGAGCCCGTGAACACGAACCAGAAGTCCCCCTCCGATTCCGGCGCAAACCACCCCACCGGCAACTCCTGCAATCCGCTACTCGGCCATGCCACATCACACGCGGCGACACTCATCGGCCTGTTCGCAATCGTCCTGTGGGGCTTCATGGCCGGCCTCGTGCGACTGGTCTCCGAATCGTTCGGCGCCACGCTCGGTTCGGCGCTCATCTACACCGTCGGTGGTGTCATGCTGTTCATTGTGCGCCGTCCGAAACCAATCCGCGAAGCGCCATGCAAGTACCTCATCGCAGGCGGACTCATGTTCATCGCATACGAGGCGTCAATCTCGCTGTCGATCGGCCTGGCCACAACGAACGCGCAATCCGTGGAAGTCAGCCTTGTCAACTACTTGTGGCCGACGCTGCTGGTGCTGATGACCGCAGCGGTATCGCACAAACGTGGTGCGGTCGCCAAAGCGATTCCTGGCGCGGTGATCGCAACCATCGGTGTGGCGATGGCGGTTGGCGGAGAAAGCCTTGATATGCAGGAAGCGGTCCACAATATCGCCAGTAACCCCCTACCGTATGTGCTCGCGTTTGTTGGCGCCTTTATTTGGGCGATTTATGCGACTTTTACGCCGTCGTTGTCCGGCGGTTACGACGGCACGACGATTTTCTTCTGCTGTGTGGCCGTTGTACTGTGGACCATCCATTTCGTTTCGGGAGACGGTTTGCCGGACACGGCGCCCGGCATCGGTGGATATGCTGCGCTGATTGCGTGCGCCGCTTCGATTTCGGGCGGCTACGCGTGCTGGGGATACGGCATGTTGCACGGCAGTATGGAAACGCTTGCGATTGGTTCGTACGCGACTCCGCTGTTTTCCACGGCTTCTAGCACGCTTCTGTTGGGCGTGGCGCTGGGCATGCCGTTCTGGATCGGTGTTGTGCTGGTGGTTGCCGGTTCTCTGATCAACGTGTGGTTTGCACGGTGCCCCTGAGTGTCCGTTTCTCCCGAATCGGACAACCTGGGGTGACCGGATGACGCGTGGGTGGCTGATTCGGGGGGGTCGGACACTTGTTGGTGCGTGAGGAGGCGACATGTGGGGTAGTGGCGGCGCAGAGGAGCGCCGGGATGGCGCAGCGGTACGTAAGGGAAGTGACTGGGCAGGACAATGCCCTACGCCTCCACGCTAGCTTAGGTTTTTGCCGGCTGGTCGATGGTGACGAATTCGTGGCTTTGGGTTTTCAGGTCGTCGATGATGGCGGGCAGCGCGTTCACGTGTACCAGCCGAAACCGATCTAAACCGGCTCAAACCAGCCCGTTCAAATCCGCCTCGTCACATCACCTTGGTGGACTCCAGATTGCGGCTCACCCAGTTGTTCAACCGGATCACCGGCTTGCGCAACACCAATCCCAGCAGCAGCGAAGGAATCAGGAACAAGGCGAGATACACCATGTCAAGCAGGTACTCATTGCCGTATGATCCGGCCATCGCGGCGTACATGGCATCGATGGCGTGCGGGAATGGTAGGAACGGGTAGAGCATTTGGAAGAACTTCGGCAGCGTCTCGATAGGGAACGTACCGCCCGAACCGGCGACCTGCATCACCAGCAGCACCACGGCCACGGCCTTGCCGATATCGCCGAACGACACGGTCAGCGTATACACGATATTCGAGAACACGAGCGCGGCAAGCCACCCCACGGCAAGGAACTGCAGCGCATGATTCGCCTGCACGCCAAGGAAATACGTGTCACCCAGGCAAACCAGTGTGCCCTGCAGCAACGCGAGCAGTGCGAAGATCGCGTACCGTCCGAAATACTCGTGGTCGAGACGCAGTCCCCAACGTGAGGCGTTCCCCGGGCCGGACGGGCCGGCGATGCGCGGCAGCGTGTCGTCCAAGCCCAGCACATGCGCCTTCTCGCGGTCCGAAATTGTCACTTTCAGCATGGCGCACAGGATGATCGCACCCACCCAGATTGACAGGATCGTATAGAACGGCGCCATGGCCGAACCGTAGTTCGCAATCGGGTATACCGAGACGCGATGCAGTGCGACGGGCGCGGAAATCAGTGTGGACAGTGTGGACGCGTTGGCGGTGGCCAGTGCACGTAGTTCGTCCGATTCGCCCGAATCGGCGTCGTTGTCACCGTCGCCACCATCGCTGTTGCCGTCACCGGCGTTTCCGCCCGTCTCCAGCTTCGTGATCAGCTCCTTCACCGTCGCTGCCGACGAGTCGAGTTTCTTCGCGATCGCGCCGAGCGTGGAACGGATGGACGTCACATTCGTCCCCACATCGCCCGTCACATCGTCCAGACCGTCGGCGGTGCCGCTCAGCTGGGTGATCATGCTGTCGGTTTGGGAGATCAGCGTGCTGACTGTGGAGGCGAGCGCGTCGATTTTCGGCTTGACGTTCGTGGCGTAATCGTCGCGCACATTGCTGATCGACTGCTTCGCGGAGGTGATGCGGTTCAGGATCTCCTTGCGGGAGCGTTCCGCGGCTGCGGTATCCTGCGTGACCTGCGTGGAAGCGTCTTTCAGCTGCTGCGCGAGCTTCTGCGAATCGCCTTTGGCGGCTTCCAGCAGCGTGATCTCCCGGTCGATGGCTTCCAGCAGCGCCTGTTTCGCGGAATCACTGTCCGGTAGTTGTTCCACCGATTCGCGCATGTGGTTGAGGCTTGTGATGTACGTGTCGTACAGCGATTCGCCGCTGGAGACTTGTTCGCTCAACGCTGTCAACTGGCTGGCTGCGGTGTCTGAGCCCTTGCCGATCGCGTCGAACGCCTTGTTTACCTTGGCAGCTACTTGGTCGAACGCGCCTGACACCTGGTCGAGCGCGGTGTTCACCGAGGAGGTGACGTTCGCACCTGCCGAAGTGAACGACGTGGCACCTGATTTGCCTTGTTTCAATGCGTTCTGGGCCTGTTTGCCCGCTTTGGTCGCCGAGGCGAGCAGTTTGCCCGTGGAATCCACGATGTCGTTCGCCGAGCCGAGCAGCTGCGAATACGACGTCACCTGCTGCGATGCGCCGCTCAGCGTATCCGCCATGGTCGTGAGATTGCCGTTGAGGTTGCGCATGTATTCGGCCATTTGCGGGCTTTGCGAATAGTGTAGGATGCTTGAGGCCAGGTCGAGTCCGACTTGCGCAATCGTTTTGGCGAAGGTTTTGTCGATCGTGTTGACCACGGTTGTCGCGCCCTGATCGGTGATATGCGGGGCGATCGGGTTGATTTTCTCGTTCAGATAGTACTTGAGCTGCGCGTGTTTGATGTCGGGGGAGAACAGCGTCATCATGTCGGCGCTGAAACCTTTCGGAATTACGATCGCCGCATAGTATTCGCCGGATTTCACCCCGTCGATTGCCTTGTCGCTTTTCACGAACTGCCAGTCCAGCTGGTCGTTGGCGTGCAGTGTGCTGATGATGGTTTCGCCCACGTTGACGCGCACCGGTATGAGATCCGACTTGTAACCCTTGTCGTTATTGGCCACGGCGACCTTCAATGCCTTGGTGTTGCCGTAGGGGTCCCAGCTGGCCGCGATGTTGAACCAGGCGTACAGCGCCGGCACCACCACCAGGCCCATCGAGACGATCACGGCGATCACGTTGCGGGTGGCATGGCACATGTCCCGCTTGAAGATGCCCCAGATCATTTTCACTGTTCGTTCCCCTCCTCACGCAGACTCCTGCCAGCATTTCCGTCCGTGTTTCCAGCCGCATACTCAGCCGCATGTTCAGGCGCATGTCCGGCCGAACCACCATGCGCAGCCTCATACAGCCTCGTACGTACGGCATGCATCGGCTTGTAATGCATGCCCGGCCGGAACAGCAGGTTCTCGTGCAGGATCGCGCTGCGGAACTCTTCCGCACTCATCGCTTCCTCGCCCAGATAATTCGCATACCGTTCGCGCAGATACTCCACCACGATGAGATACGTGTCGATGGCGATGATCGAAATGATCCAACCGAGCAGCATGGCGAGCTTCATGCGCGTGATGAATAGCAATAGCAGGAACACGAACGGCAGTACCGCCAGCGCGAGGAATCCCCAACGCACCAGGCGCGGGTACAGGCGGAAGAAATGAATCGCCCGTCTGCGGGCGAGTTCGGGGAACTCCTCGGCGATCTGCTGCGCGGTCTCGGTGAGCCGCAACGGTTCCACCGTGCCTTCGTTATGTTCGGTGATCATCAGATCAGTGTCCGCCAGACGGTTGTCGAACAGGCGGTTGAGGTTCAACGCCAGCTTGCGGACCACCAAGCCGATGAACAGCGCCACAGGCAGATACCAGAACAGCGAGAGCATGTCGATCCAATAATGGTTGGCATACATGCCGCCGATCGGCCCGCGCATCGCGTTGATGCCGTAGGTGAACGGTAGGAACGGTTTCAGACGGCGGAAGAATTCCGGCATCATCTCGATGGGGTAGAGGCCTGCCGCGCCCGGAATCTGGATGATCACCAGAATCACGGCGACGGCCTTGCCGATATGCCGGAACGCCACGGCGAGCGCGTAAATGATGTTCACGTAGACGAACGAGGCGAAAATGCCGGCGAGGATGAACAGGAACGGATGCTCGCATTGGATGCCCAGCGCGAGATCGCCGATCGTGGCGATGATCGCCTGCAGGAATCCGACCGTGACGAACAGCAGCCAACGGCCCATATAGCCTTGGCGTGGCGTGTACATGCGGATCTTCTCATCGCGGTCCACTTCAAGCTTGTAGATCGCGACGAGCACGAATCCGCCGACCCACAGCGCAAGATTCGTGTAGAACGGCGTGACCGCGGAACCATAGTTTTTGACCGGGTAGAGGACCTGTTCGTCCAAATGCACCGGTTCGCCCACGAACGAGCCGACCTCGCTCGCGTCAAGTCCGAGCGCTTGGGAAAGCTGCTGGAACATCGCCGAACTGCTCAACGCGGCCACATCGGTGCGCGTGGTGTTGAGCTGTTTGGTGAGATTGGCGAGCTGTGTCTGCGTGCCAGCAATGGTGGTGTTCGTTTGGGTCACGGTGCGCGACAACTGGTCGAGCAGCCCGTTGCCCTGTTCCAGCGTGCTTTGCAGCGTGGTAAGCGTGCCGGACAGCGACCCATTGGCCAGGCTGAGTGTATCGAGCCCGGTGTTGAGATTCGGCATGACCGTGCCGGTGATGGTCGTGTGTGCGCTCGCCATCGACGCCGTGCCGTTCTTCGCCAGCGTGGTGACATCGTCGTTGAACCCGTTCGCGGTGTTCTTCCCCGCGTTGATCGCAGCCGTGGTGTCCTGATCGAAGGCGTCGATGCGCTGCTGCTGGAACGTCAGCTGTTTGCGGGCTTCGGCGAGCTGCGCGGAAAGATCCTTATACGTTTGGCTGTTCGGATCCAGCTGGCTGGCCTGCAACGCCTTCTCCACGCCGTCGAGCACATTGCCGGTGGTGGCGTTGACGTGATGCATGGTGCTGGACACTTGGTCGAGCGCGTCCTGCGTGGTGTTCAGTCCGCTGAGCACGGTGCCGGTGGCATTGCTCACGTTGACCTGCAGGCCGGACAGTTGCGTGCTGCCGTTGTCGAGCGCTCCGACCAGCGTGTTCGAGAATCGTTCGGTTTGTGTGCGCGTCTCGCTCAGCAAGTCGGACGCCTTGCCGACGGTGTCAAGCGAGTTGGTGATTTCCGAGGCGAGCGCGATGTTGGACTGTTTGGCCGAATCGATGGTGGTGAGGGCCTTGTCGAGCGTGGAGCGGGTGTCGCGCAGCTGCTGTTGGACGGTTTCGAGCTGGTTGATGGTGTCGGTCAGATCGTTGACGACGTCGCTTTGCGCGCTTTTCACGCTGCCGGTGGTTTCTCCCGCTGCCTCCTTCACTTCCTTTGCCACGGCGTCGGCCACGCTGGAAACGAAAGTGGTGTTGATCTGCTCGTCGATCGTGGTCGCGCCTGTATCGGTGATTTTCGGCGCGATCGCGTTCAGCTTTTCGTTGATGTAGTACGTGATCGACGGTCGGTCGCCTTTACCGGTGACGGTGCCGATTAGTCTGGAGCTGAAGTCTTCCGGCAGTACGATCGCCGCATAGTATTTGCCGGATTCCACGCCTTCGATGGCTTGCTGCTTGGGAACGAAACGCCAGCCGAGCTGATGGTTCTTCTTAAGCTGGTTGACGGTCTGCTGGCCAGCGTCGAGATGGCCGACCAGCGTGGAGGTTGTGCCCTTGTCCTCGTTCGCCACAGCGACTTGGATGTTGCCCGTGTTCGCGTACGGGTCCCAGTTGGCGAGGATATTGCACCATGCGTACAGTGATGGGATGATGGCCACACCCAGCGTGACGACGAGCGCCACGGGGTTCTTCAGAATGCGTTTCACGTCTCGAAGGAAGATGGCGAAAACCTGGTGCATCAAGCCTCCTCGCGGGTATTGGTCGCAACATCTACGTGCGGCGGCATGCCCGTGCGGGAACACCCGGTTGGGCTCTTCGTCGCGCGATCCGGTGGACATTCTATGACTTCCGATGGAACGATCGCAATGGTTTCGCCATGTTTATTGGTCGGTCCCGCAAGTGTCGGGATATGAGACGAAAACGCTCGGCATATGGCTCTAGTGGGGCGGGCGACCTGGATATGGAGCGGACGGTCGGGAAAACGGAAAGGAAAGATGGCGAATGTTGTCACATGACAAGTGGGATAGGGTTGGGCGATAATGGAGGCATGACTATTGCAACGCCGGAACGTTATGCGCAAATGCTGGACGCCGCACGCCGCGGCGGTTACGCCTATCCCGCGATCAATGTGACCAGCACGCAGACCCTGAACGCCGCACTCCAGGGTTTCGCCGAGGCGGAATCCGATGGCATCATCCAAGTCTCCGTAGGCGGCGCCGCCTACTTCTCCGGGCAACGCGTCAACGACCGCGTCACCGGCTCGCTTGCCTTCGCAGCCTTCGCGCACGAAGTCGCGGCGAAATACCCCAACATCACCATCGCCCTGCACACCGACCACTGCGCCAAACAGTATTTGGACGAATGGGTGCGCCTCTTGCTCGACCATGAAGTCGAACAGGTGAAGCACGGTCAGGAACCGACCTTCCAGTCACACATGTGGGACGGTTCCACAGTGCCGCTGGATGAAAACCTCGACATCGCAGAAGAACTGCTCGACAAATCCCAAGCCGCGCACACCGTGCTGGAAATCGAAATCGGCGCGGTCGGTGGCGAAGAAGACGGGCACAGCGCCGAAATCAATGACAAACTGTATTCCACGCCCGCGCAAGGCATCACCGTCGCGCAACGACTCGGCCTCGGCGAGCGCGGACGCTACATGGCCGCCTTCACCTTCGGCAACGTGCACGGCGCATACAAACCGGGCGTGGTGAAACTGCGCCCCGAACTGCTCGACGAAATCCAGACCACGGTCGCGCTCGCGATCAAGGCCGGCGAAATGCCCGACCCCGCGCACTCGCTGGATGTCGCTCCCGGTAAGCCGTTCGCCCTGGTGTTCCACGGCGGTTCCGGCTCCGCGCCGGAGGAGATCGCGCAGGCCGTGAGCTACGGCGTGGTGAAGATGAACATCGACACCGATACGCAGTACGCATTCAGCCGTGCGGTGGCCGGTCACATGTTCTCCAACTATGATTCGGTGCTCAAAATCGACGGTGAGGTGGGCAACAAGAAGCTGTACGATCCGCGATCCTGGGGTCGTGAAGCTGAATCCGCGATGGCCGCGCGTGTGGTCGAAGCATGCAAGCAGCTCGGCAGTGCCGGGCGCGCGCTGAACTAGCCAACGGTCTTTCGAACTGTTTTCGGGCGTTTTCTGGTCTGTTTTTCGGACCGGTTGCAATCCGATTACGGTCGGTCCGGAGCCGTGAGCATCCCTCAGACCCGGTAGAGGGTGAAGAGTAGCCTTTGTAAGGCTTTAGGCGCAAGGCTTAAGGCAGAATCGCGTACGCACGGAGGTGCAACAACATGCCTGGAATTGTTTTGATCGGTGCCCAGTGGGGAGACGAGGGCAAAGGCAAGGCAACGGATCTGATCGGCACGAAGGTCGACTACGTGGCCCGCTTCAACGGCGGCAATAACGCTGGCCATACTGTGGTGGTCGGCGACGAATCGTATGCGCTGCATCTGCTGCCGTCCGGCATCATCAGCCCGACCGCGACCCCGGTCATCGGCAACGGCGTCGTCGTCGATCCGGAAGTGCTGTTCCAGGAGATCGACGGCCTTGAAAGCCGTGGCGTGGACTGCTCCCGACTGCTGGTGAGCGAAAGCGCGCACATCATCGCCCCGTATCACCGCGTGCTCGACAAGGTGACCGAACGCTTCCTCGGCAAGCACAAGATCGGCACCACCGGCCGTGGCATCGGCCCGGCATACGCCGACAAGATCAACCGCGTGGGCATCCGCGTGCACGACCTGTTCAACGCGGAGCACCTGCATGACAAGGTCGAGGCCAGCCTGCATCAGAAGAACCAGATGCTCGTCAAGCTGTACAACCGTCGCCCGATCGACGTGGACGAGACCACCGACGAGCTGCTCAAGCTCGGCGAACGCCTGAAGCCGTACGTGGCCAACACCTCCCTGGTGCTCAACAAGGCGCTCGACGAGGGCAAGACCGTGCTGTTCGAAGGCGGCCAGGCCACCATGCTCGACGTGGACCACGGCACCTACCCGTTCGTGACTTCCTCCAACCCGACCGCCGGCGGCGCCTGCACCGGCACCGGCGTTGGCCCGACCAAGATCACCCGCGTGATCGGCGTCTCCAAGGCGTATGTGACCCGCGTGGGCGAAGGTCCGTTCCCGACCGAACTGTTCGGCGAGGACGGCGAATGGCTGCGCGCCCAAGGCCACGAGTACGGCGTGACCACCGGTCGCCCGCGTCGCTGCGGTTGGTTCGATGCGGTCGTCAACCGTTACGCGGCCCAGGTCAACGGCCTGACCGACATCGTGCTCACCAAGCTCGACGTGCTCACCGGCCTCAAGGAAATCCCGCTGTGCGTGGCGTACGACGTCAACGGCGAGCGTCGCGACGATATGCCGACCGACCAGGCCGAGTTCGCCGCCGCGAAGCCGATTTACGAGTCCATGCCGGGTTGGGACGAGGACATTTCCCAGGTCCATGACTTCAACGATCTGCCGAAGACCTGCCAGGATTACGTCAAGCGTCTTGAGGAACTGTCCGGCTGCCGCATTTCCGTGATCGGCACCGGCCCGCAGCGCGACCACATCATCCAGATCAACTCGCTGATCGACTGAAGCTGATTCGGCTGATTCGTCGATATGAACGTCGGTAACGAACGTCAATGACAAGTGCCGGTGGGCCTGTGCCTGCCGGCACTTTGCGTATGGTGCGTGCGATGGCGTGCGCGTATGACGCACACCGCATACACACCGACGGGGTGCGCGGCGGAGGAACGGAAAAGGGGAGTGCGATGACTGCAATGCCGCCTAACGACAGGTTTGACAGGTTTGACAGGTTCAGCAAACTGGTCCCGCGATTCGACCACCTGAAATGGAAGATGGCCGCTGCCGGCATTCTCGTCGGCCTGATTTCCGGCTTCCTCGTCGTCCTCTACCGTCTCGGCATCGAATACGGCACCGACACCGCGCGCTGGATCTACGCGCGCATCCGCGAAACCCCGTGGCTGGTCGCACCGTGGGCGGTCGCCGCAATCGCAGCCGCGCTCGCCATCGCATGGATGGTCAAAAAAGAGCCGATGGCCGGCGGCAGCGGCATTCCGCAAACCAACGGCGTGGTGATCTGCGGCCTGAAAATGCGATGGCAGACGATTCTGCCGGTTCGCTTCATCGGAGGCCTGCTCGGATCGCTCTTCGGCCTCTCGCTCGGCCGCGAAGGACCGTCCATCCAAATCGGCGCATCGGGCGCGCAGTTCCTATCGCACCGGCTGCGCGGCAAGAAACGTGAGGACGTGCAGGAGCATTATCTGGTCACCGCCGGTGCCGCGGCCGGCCTGTCCGCCGCGTTCAGCGCACCGCTGTCCGGCATGATGTTCGCTTTGGAAGGGGTGCATCGCAGTTTTTCGCCCGCGATTCTGATGGGCGCCACCGCCGCGTCCCTGACCGCCGATTTCGTATCGAAATACTGTTTCGGCCTGCGTCCGGTGCTTGACTTCGGCACCATCGGCCAACTGCCGCTCGGCGAATACGGGTGGCTGATTCCGCTGGGATTGGTGGCCGGTTTGGTTGGTTCGCTGATGAACCGTTCGCTGCTCGGCTTCCAAACGCTGTACGGCAAGCTTCCCGCATGGAGCCGCCCTTTGATCGCGATCGCACTCGCGCTGCCAATCGGCATTTGGCTGCCTGACGTGCTCGGCGGCGGCTCGAACCTGATCGCCATGGCCGAGCATGCGCGCGTCGGCTTGGGCATGCTGTGCGTGCTGTTCGTGGTGAAAGTGCTGTTCACCTCCACCAGCTTCGGTTCAGGCGCTCCCGGCGGCATTTTCATGCCGATTCTCGCGGTGGGTTCGCTCGCCGGCGGTATCTGCGGCGAGACGTTGCGCCAGTTCGGCAACCTGCCGTCCGATTCCGTGGCGATTTTCTCGGTATGCGTGATGACGGGCACGCTGGCCGCGTCCGTGAAAACACCGATCACGTCGATTCTGCTGGCCGTGGAAATGTCCGGCACGTTGACGCACATGCTGCCGGTCGCCGCCGTCGCGTTCATCGCACTGCTCGTCTCCGACCTGCTGCGTACGAAACCGATCTACGGCGAGCTGCTGGAACGGTACATGCGCGCGCAAGGAGGCACGACGGCAATCGCCAATCGCATCGACAACGGCATCATGGAACTGCCTGTGGAAATGGGCGCGACCGCGGACGGCAAGCTGATGCGTGACGTGCGCTGGCCGTACGGCTGTCTGGTGATCGGCCTGCGTCGCGGCGAACGGCAGATCGTGCCGCATGGCGATACGCGGCTGCGTGCCGGCGACTATCTGGTCGTGCTGTTCAGCGGCGAGGACGAAAGCGACGCACGGCATGCGATGCGGCGGCTGTGCGACGTGTCCGTCTGACGCGGCCGTACCGTCTTCCATAACCATTCGTAGACGTCTAGGGCCACCCGAAGTTATCCACAGTTATCCACCGAATCGGACATGTTCGATGTTTGGTTGCAATGCACGTGTAGACTCGTACAAGGTTAGGAAGACGGCACCTGCGGCCAGCTCGTTGCCGTATGGCTGGGGTGGAACGACGCTGTCCGCGGAAAGCCAAGTACAAGGGGAACGTGATGGAATCGCAAGAACAACGGGCGGCAGACTCGCCAAACGCGGGTGATGAGCCGAATCCCGCCACACAGTCGATCGACGTCGCCGAAGTGGCGCGCGCGGATGTGCGCCCGTCCGGTGCCGCCGCATCCAAGCATCCGCCGCAGATTCCGCTCGCGCCGATGAAACGCATGCAGGCGCGATTCAACCCTCTTGCCGATGGTCTGATGTATCTCGTGGTGTTCGTCGGTGGCTTCGTCGGCGTCGGGTTCCGTCGTGCCACGGACCTGCTGCTGCCGTCGGTGAACGGTTCGCCGTTCGTGGTGGGCACGTTCGTGTCGAATATGCTCGCCTGCTTCCTGTTTGCGATGCTGACCGAATACATGGCGACCGCGTCGTGGCTGCGCCGCAGGGTGCGGCAGGTCGTCAGCCGTGGCGTCGGGCTTGGTTTGCTTGGCGGACTGTCGACGATGTCCGGCGTGATGTTGGAAACCATGGAAGGCATGCGCGAGCAGCGTTTCGGCAGCGCGCTCGGCTATCTTGCGGGAAGTTTCGCTGGCGGTCTGATCGCGGCCGCGGTTGGCGTGGCGCTGATGCAGGCGTTGCTGGCGCGCGGCACACGCAAGCGGGTCCGTAACGCGATCGCCGATGCCTCCACGGCTTCCGTATCCTCAATGTCCGATTCGGGCGCGTACGGCATCGTGCAGGACGTCCAGATGACCGACACTGCAGTATCGGCTACGCAGAGTGTTACGCAGACGGTCCCCATGGCCGATTCGGGCGAATCGGACGTGCCGGACGCGCAAAATGTGCAGAACAACGTGCCGGGCGTGCAGGGCGTGCGCCACGTGAAGGTGGCGGATGCGGCGCATTCGGCCGCGCAGGCCGCGTTGGAGGCCGCGCAGG
>OGRU01001777.1_pt1 | contig 15451 bp, 10 predicted proteins | sample 1553541 | NCBI WGS metagenome assembly OGRU01 (sample SAMEA2580068, study PRJEB22360) | human gut metagenome | biome: human gut; feature: human-associated habitat; material: faeces | place: Denmark | collected 2008/2010
TACACCAAATGAAACAAGATAATCTGTTAATGTTCCTGCCGTTCTATCAATAATTCTCTTATCAATATACTGACTGTAATTTAAGTAATTTAATAAGAGTTGTAATAATATTCCTGCTAACATAGTTAAACACATCAACGGCATTTCAAGACTAGGAAAATAAATTTTCAATACTTTATCTATGAAAAAACCAATTCCTGTAGCTAATAATACTAACATTATATGAAATGTCAACGGATCCATAGATACAGAATTTATAGTGATTTCCCCAAATTCTTTTCTATTTTCTTTTGAAATCAATCCCGTTCTATACTCTAACGGCAGTAGAGATGCTTTTTTTACAAAATTAGTATATGATGATACAAGATATTTGAAATGAGGTGAAGAACAATGATTTGTAAGAATTGTGGCGCACAGACAGAGGGAAACTTCTGCAATAACTGTGGAGTTCCACTTCCGAAAGAAGTAGCAGGTAATAATGAATCTATGGATGCAGAATATAAAGTATATAATGAAGAAGATGCGCAAAAGGAGAATCAGCAGCAGAAGAATGTAAAAGTTACAATTAAAAATAAAAGAGGAGGTTCTTCAAGAAATACAAGAACCACTCAGACAAAAAGAAAGCGCCGCTCCGCTTTAAGTGCTGGTGGAGATGCTGTATCAAGCGCGGCTTCTACAGCCGGAACTGTTGTAGGAAAGAGTGTAAAAACAGCCGGAAATCTGCTTTTTACAGGACTTCATTGGCTCTGTGCACTTCTGATGCTTGGAATTGTACTGCAGATTTTTAGAAATGTCTTCAATTATACAAGCATAGGCGCAATTATGGAACTTCCTTCCTCAAGAGACATTAATAGTATTATATTTGTTGGAGGCAGTGCCTTTTTCATTCTTTTTGGAATTATAGAAGCCTTATGGATTTTAGGTTCTAAAAAAGTAATGGATATGGGTGTTCTTAGAAATATTGACACCGGAAGAGGCATTTTTGCCTTCGGATTATTTCTAATTATTACGATACTTGCCCCATTTATTGATGGCTTTCTTTCTCTTGGATATAACGGTATAGAAGGTGAGGGTGGAAGATGGATCTTAGATGCTTTTACAGGAAGTAAAACGATACTTACTTTTGCGGCAGCCGGATTAATCCTTTCCTTTGTTCGAAAGATGAGGGGAAGCATCAGAGGAATGATCGCATAGATAAAAGGATTCTGTTTTTAAATTTTAAAATCAAAATGCACTGATTTGCATATTAATAAATAAAACAGGTTTGGCAAAGTGTTTTGGAACATGTTATGAGTAAATATTATCCAGATATCAGTCATTATCACCCAGTACGAAACTGGGATACTGTTAAAAGAAGCTGTCCCTTTCTTATTATGAAAGCGACACAGGGGATTTCCTATATCGATAAAACATTATACACTAATATAAAAGAATGTGAAAAAAGAGGAATTCCATATTGGTTGTATGCATTTCTAAACCGAGGAAAAGAAGTTGACCAAACCAGATTTTTAGTCGAGGTCTGTAGAGAACGAATAGAAAAACATTTTGTAGGGTATGTGCTTGATGTGGAATCAGGCAATGCAGAAGCAGATATAGAAAAATCTCTCGATTTTTTAAAGAGACAACGACATAAAATGATGCTTTATACGATGTACTCAGAGTACGAAATGTATAAACAAGTAATTTACAGACGACCAAGGAATTGTGCGTGGTGGGAAGCTCGTTATGGATTAAATAATGGAAAATATAATCCTCGCTACGATGTTCATAAGGGAGCAGACCTTCAGCAATTTACGTCTAATGGATTTTGTCCGGGAATATCCGGAAGAGTTGATTTAAATCGGATTACAGACCAGGGAAAGAGTGAAAGATGGTTTCGTAATTCTGGAAAACGTAATTAAAATAAGAACCGCCTGTCATAGCGGCTATCTTAGTAACTATAAAGATAGCCGCTATGACAGGCGGTTCTTATTTTTTTCTTTTGATTCCTTATAGGAACGCATTTGATACCAGATTGCTACACGCCTTATCGCAATCTTCAAAAATAATTAGATCGCAATATCTCCTACCCCATTTAAAATAAGTCTTGGGCGATATGGAAATTCTTTGATAGTTGCTCTTGTGGATACTCCTGAAAGTACTAAAGCAGTATCAAGACCAGTTTCAATACCAGCAATAATATCTGTATCCATTCTATCACCAATCATTACTGCCTCCGAAGAGTGCACACCTAAAATTTGTAAACCCGTACGCATCATTAATGGATTCGGTTTACCGACATAATAAGCCTTTTTTCCTGTAGTTGCTTCAATCGGTGCAACAAAAGCACGACAGGCAGGCGCGATACCGCCCTCAATAGGACCGGTAATGTCAGTATTTGTTGCAATTAATCGAGCTCCTTTATTTACAAGATTCATGGCGGTAATAATATGTTCATAACCATAAGTTACAGTTTCCCCTACAACAACATAATCCGGATCCACATCATTAATTGTAATTCCGGCATCATATAAAGCATTATAAAGTCCATGATCTCCAATCACATAAGCGCTGCAACCCGGAGCCTGAGATTGTAAAAACTTCGCTGTAGCTAATGCACTTGTGTAAAAATGTTCCTCCCCAATATCCAATCCCATACGATATAATTTATTCTGTAATTCTTTGGGCGAGCGACTGCTTGCATTTGTAAGAAAAAGAAATTGTTTTTCCTCTTTTTGTAACCATTCAACAAACTCTTTTACACCCGGAAGAAGTTGATTTCCATGATAAATTACACCATCCATATCGCAGATAAAGCCTTTTTTTGCTCTTAAATTTTCCATAGCTGTTTATTCTCCTTTTTACAATTATAACCTGTAAATATTTTCGATTCTTAAATATAGTCTTCAAGCGTATTGTAACGATTTATTTCGTTGTTGTAAAGTGAAAAACGAGAAAATAACACTATTTTCAAACATTTTACAAAAGACATACGTGTTTTATATACAAATACTTGGTTTAAGATTTTATATATGCAACAAATTTCATTTATAAACATATATAGAAAATAATTTTATTTTTCTGTTGACATAATTCTTTATAGATGATATGATTACAACAAGATGAAACAAATATTAATAATATATTATATTTGCAACAAATTGCATTATGGAGGGCTAAACAATGAAAGCAGTAAGAATGTATGCACCAAGAGATTTAAGAGTAGAAGAAGTAGATATTCCTTCTTATGAAGCAGATGAATGTTTGATTAAAGTAATGGCTGTTGGCGTTTGCGGTTCTGATATACCAAGAGTAAATCAGTACGGAGCTCATGTTTCTCCAATTATTGTAGGACATGAATTTGGCGGTCAGATTGTAAAAACAGGAGATAAGGTAACAAAGTTTAAGGCAGGAGACCGGGTAACTTGTCCACCTCTTATTCCTTGTTTTAAGTGTAAATATTGTGAGATGGGTGAATATTCTCTTTGTGAAGACTACGATTATTATGGTTCAAGAAGAGATGGTGCATTTGCACAATATATCGCAGTAAAGGAAGGAAATCTTCTGAAACTCGATGACAAAGTTTCTTATGAAGATGCAGCAACAACAGATCCTTGTGCCAATGCATTGCATAGCATGATGATTGGTGAATTTAAACCAGGCGATTCTGTTTGTGTTTATGGTGCAGGTCCAATTGGTCTTTTTGCAGTTCAGTATGCAAAGATCAAAGGCGCTTCAAAGATTATCGCTGTTGATGTCTGGGAAGAAAAGTTAGAGATGGCGAAGAAGAACGGAGCCGATGTCGTTATTAATTCAATGAAAGAAGATGCAGCCGCAAAAGTTATGGAAGTAACGGGTGGTAATGGAGCCGATATCGTTATAGATTATTCCGGTGCACCGATTTGTCAGAAGGCTGCAATTAATTCCGCAGCAAAACTTGGCAAGGTTGTGTTTTTAGGAATTTCCCATCAGGGATTAGAACTATCTGAAAAGGAAGTAGATAAGATTTTACGGAGAGAACTTTCCATTAAAGGTTCTTGGAACTCCTTTGGAAAACCATTCCCAGGAAGTGATTGGACAGGTGCGGTAGATTTATATGAAAATCATGGAATGACAGCAAAAGATATCATTAGCCACCGTTTATCTTTAGATGAAGCACCAGCAATGTTTGAAAAGATTGCCACAGAGAAGTTCTTCTTTAGCAAAATTATGTTTTATCCAAATGGACAGGAGTAAATATTATTAGGTAAAGAAGAAAAAGTGAACAGGGAGGTTACAAATGAGTAAATATTTTATGGGTGTAGATGCGGGAACACATGGTGTTCGTGTAGGAATTACAGATGATCAGGGACAATTTATTGCAATGCACGAAGTAGAACATCCAACCGAATATCCAGTTCCCGGACGTGCAGAACAGAATGCTGAGCATTGGTGGGTTGGTTTGAAAGAAGCATTAAGAGATTGTTTAAATGAAATTACAGAAGAGCAGAGAAAAAATATAGTTTCAGGTTGTGTATGTGCCACTTCATCTACAGTTGTACCTGTAAATGAAGATATCAATCCGCTTTCTCCTGCCATTTTATGGATGGATAATCGTGCGGTAGACCAAGCAGATCGTATAAATGCAACGAAGCATCCTGTATTAAGATATTGTGGTGATGCAGATTCTCCAGAATGGATGATTCCTAAAGTATTATGGATTAAAGAAAATCAGAAAGATATTTATAATAGAAGTTATAAAATTATTGAACAGCTTGACTACCTTAATTATAAACTATGTGGTGTATTAAGTTCTTCTATATGTCAGGCAACCTGTAAATGGAATTATGTGGAATCCGAAGGTGGTTATCAAAAAGACTTCATGGAAGCAATTGGATTAGAGGATTATGAAGAAAAAATGGTAACACGAGTAGACAAGATTGGAACCTACCTTGGAAAAATCTCCCCAGAATTTGCAAGAGAATTTGATTTGAACCCAGATATGATTATTGTTCAAGGTGGAGTAGATGCACATATGGCAATGTTTGGATTAAATGTTATTGTTCCAAATAAAATAGGTGTTATTATGGGAACGAGTTTTGTACATCTTTGTCTTGCTGAAGAAAAAAAAGAGTATAAAGGAATATGGGGTCCATATGATGGAGCAGTTATTGACAAGTTATGGCTCTTGGAAGGTCGACAAATTTCTGCTGCTTCTGTACTTGACTGGTATCAGAATAATTTCTATCAAGGAGATAGTTATGAAACAATTATTCGCCAGGCAGAAGAAATTCCTATAGGATGTGATGGTTTAGTAGCATTAGATTTCTTTCAGGGAAATCGTACTCCATATAAAACGGCAAGAGCAAAAGGTGTTTATTATGGATTAAAATTAACACATACAAAAGCCCATTTATATCGTGCATTATTGGAAGCAGTCGCATTTGGAACAGCAAATATTATTAAAAACTTTGATGATCAAGGTTATCCAGTAAATACCTTGATCGGATGCGGCGGTGTTACAAAAAATCGTTTATGGATGCAGATTATTTCTGATGTAACAGGTAAACCGATTATTGTAAATAAAGAATTGCAGGCAGGAGTTCTTGGATGTGGAGTTGTAGCTGCTGCAAGCGCTTTATATGAGGGTGATTTTCAAAAAGCAGCAGATGAAATGGTGCATACAGATGTAAAGATTGAACCAAACATGGAAAATCATAAAAAATATGAGAAGATTTTTGTCGGGATTCTTGGCATTGCTTACAGTGTTATCTACAATTCTATCTCCAATACTGTCCTATGCGGCAGATGTAGTGCCAGTGCCAGAAGAGCCACCGTTATACGAAGAGGTAAAAAATGAACTTGATGCAGATGAGGTGGTAAAAGCAAAAGATCTGGAACTGGAAACAGGCAGCATTTTTGAAGTGGAGAAAGACTTTACCGGACTGGAAATACCAGATGAAAAAAAGGTAAAGATCACTTTCCATGAGGCAAAAAATGAGGAAAAACAGGACTTTACAACAGATTACGAAGATACATACAAAGCTGTTTATTATGTAGAGCCAGTAAGTGGCCACCCAATTTATCAGATCAATCGTAAGCTGATTGTAAAGGAAGCGGTGGTGCAGGTTGCTGAATCTGAGAATCAGGAATCTGTAAGCAATCAGGAAAATGAGAATGAAGCAGAAGACGAGGAGCCAGCCATAGGCTCTGCAGAGAGTGAAGAACCTGTGCAGGATAAGGTAAATGCAGAAATTCCGTCAGAGGATGAAATTTATGAAGAAGTAACTCCGACAGAAATTCCTGTTGAGGAAGAGCCAATAGACACATTAATCCCGGAAAACCCGTCTGAGGAAGTTTCAACAGAAGAACCAGCCATAGATAATCCGGATACAGACAGCACATTTGAAGAAATTACAGATACAGATCCGGAAGAAATGCCAGAAGCGACAGACGACTCTTTTACAGACGGAACAGAGAAAATAGAAGATGCAGATGGAAATTATCAGGTAAATATTGTTCGTGGAGAGGAATTTCATATTGAGCTGAACCATGAAGATGGACAGTATCAGCCAGGAGAAACCGTTGTATTTTCCGGAGATATGCCGCAAGGCAGCTTAATTGCAGTAGGAACAACAAAAGTACAAGCAAACCAGACAGAGAATACAGAAGATTTATTATATTCAGAGGTGACTTATCACGAAGAATCGGATAAATTCAGTTTTGAAATGCCAGCAGATGACATTGATCTAAGTGTTTCCACGGATCAGGCAGAGAACGGTATCATGTTACTTGCAGCCGATACTCCATGGGATGATGCAACAAATATTGAAGCAAATAAATATTACTATTATTCAGATGGCCAGCTTCATCCGTTTGATACAGTTATGGGACAGGGTGGAAATGACAGCTACAAATATGTTCGTTACAAAGCAGGCGGAAAGACTTATACAGTAAATGCGTATTGTATGCAGCACTCCATGCAGTCACCTCCAAGTGGGACAACATATAAAAATATGGTTGAACTGGATGAGGGCGGTGATGATAAATATTTGAGAAAAGCCTTATTCTATGGATATGGCGGTCCAGGATGGGGACATACATTCAATGGATATAATGTAAAATCCATTATGGAAAAATATGGATGCAGTTCTGAGACAAGAGCCATGCAGCATTACCTGGTTGACTATTTATATGATGGCGAATCTGGATTTGGAGGTGCGCTTTCTACAACCGCTAAAAATATGCTGAAAGAGATTAAAGCAGCTCTTGCTAAAATGCCTGATCCGACAGCAATGAAACTTCTTCCAGGACTTTCCGTTAATGCAACGGGAAAGGAAACCGAAAGTTTTACCTGGAAGGCAAATGAAGCATTTACCATTACGATTCATCTGGAGAACGGAGTAAGCCTTGTTAATGAAACCACAGGAAAAACGGCATCTGGAAATGTCACTGTAAAGGGTGGAGAGAAATTCCATCTTGTAGCTACAACAGCCAATATGGGTAGCCTGAAAGGAAAGTATGCGATTACATCTAATTTCCCTTTGGATTTCCATGCAATGCTCTTAAAATTGGAGAGTTCACAGGACATTGGTTTTGGCTACTATACGGATTCCTCTGACCTGCAGATTACAGTTGACTGGCCGGAAGAAGCAGTTATTGAAATTACAAAGAAAGATGGAGATACTGGAAAAAATCTAGCTGGAGCCGTGTATGGGGTATATAGTGATAACGCCTGCACAAAGCTGATTGCTAAAATGCCGCCAACAGACAGCAATGGTTCTTCACGTGTAACTCTTACCAAGACACAGGATACTGTTTACTTAAAAGAGATTACAGCACCGGAAGGTTATGTTGTCCAGGCTTCTTCGTATGGAGTGAAATTAGTAGTTGGCAGTACAACCAAACAGACTGTAACGGACAAAGAGCAGAAAGGAAATCTGACCGTTTATAAAGAGGGAGAAGTTTTTGTAGGAGCTGTATCTGATGAAAATGGAACTTCATTCCAGTATGAGAAACGCCGTCAGAAAGGAGCCGTTTATAACGTATATGCTGCCGAGGATATTGTAACAGCAGGTGGAAAAACAGTTTACAAAAAAGGCGCAGAAGTAGCGAAAAATCTGATCACAGGTGAGAACGGTTCTGTAACGGTAAAGAATCTTCCGCTTGGAAGCTATAATGTAACAGAAGCACAGGCTCCGGAAAATTTTTATAATGCAAAAGAAACAAAAAAAGTAACCATTTCTTATGCAGGGCAGACTGCAGAAGCGGCTTTCTCAGAGACTACCTTTACAAATGACCGTCAGAAAGCAGTGGTGCAGGTGATAAAGAAAGACAAAGATACTGAAAATACACTATCCGGAGGGCATTTTGCTCTGTTTGCAGCGCAGGATATGAAAACTGTGGATGGAAAAGTAGCAGTAAAAAAAGATGCTCTGATTGAGACTGCAATTACTGGTACTGATGGAAAAGCAGCATTTAAAGCAGATCTTCCAGTGGGATTTTCTTATTATGTAAAAGAAGTCCAGGCTCCGGCTGGTTATGTCAGAAATGAGAAAGATACTTATTCTTTCCAGTTCAGTTATACCAATGATGAACAGGCAAAAATTTCTTTCAGTCATACTTTTGTGAATGACAGGGTCAGTGCTGCAATCTCTTTGAATAAAAAAGATGCCGAGACAAAAGAAAATAAGGCACAGGGAGATGCTTCCCTGGAAAATGCGGTGTATGGACTTTATGCAAGAAACGACATTACCCATCCAGATGGAAAGACAGGCGTTATTTATAAAGCCGGAAGCCAGATTGGTACGCTAACTACCGATAAAGAAGGAAAAGCAAGGATAGAGAATCTTTATCTTGGAGAGTATTACATCAAGGAAATTACCCCATCCGTAGGATATCTGGCAGACGAGCATGAATATGATCTTGTATGCAGTGATGAAGGTGATCTGACAGCGGTTGTAGAAAAAGAGTGTACCTCACTGGAAACGGTGAAGAAACAGCCGTTTGAACTTATTAAAGCTGCCAATAATGGAGACACAGATGCTGCATTACTATCCGGAGCTGGATTTAGTGCATATCTGGTATCTTCTTTGGTGGTAAAAGAGGATGGAAATTATGATTTTTCCTCTGCAGAGCCGGTTGTGATCGGTGAAAATGGAGCAACGGAAATTTTTACAAATGAGAAAGGCTATGTAAAATCCATTGCAATTCCATATGGAACATATCTGGTGAGAGAAACTACAACACCCCATAATTACAAACCTGTAGATGATTTTATTGTCCGGATTACAGAGAATAAACCAACAGAGCCGCAGACATGGAGAGTTCTTTTGGATAAAGAATTTTCTGCAAAACTGAAAATCATTAAACAGGATGACGAGACTAAAAAATCAGTTTTAATTCCGGGAACAGAGTTTAAAATTTATGATCTGGATCATGAAAAATATGTAGAGCAGGTAACTACATACCCGACAACCGTTACACATACCTCTTATTTCACAGATATAGACGGATATCTGATCTTGCCGCAGAATTTAAAAATCGGTCATTATAGAATCGAAGAGGTAACAGCACCGGACGGTTATACCATTAACAAAAATTATGTCGAAATACAGGTGGACACCAATACCCTGTATCAGACTGATCCGGTATCAGGTGATGTAATCATTGAAGTTGTATATGAGAATCATCCGGTGAAAGGAAAACTCACTGTACAGAAAAAAGGAGAGGTTCTTTCGACCTATAAGAATGATTTTAAGTATGAAGTTCAGAATCTTTCCGGTGCAGTATATGAAGTGTATGCTGCAGAGGATATTTATACAGCTGATTTCCAGAAAGATGACACAGGAAAAAGAATCCTGGAATATGCAAAGGGTGCAAAAGTTGCAGAACTGACAACGGATGAATCCGGAAAAGCAGATCTTGATAATCTGCCTTTAGGAGAATACAAAGTGATAGAAAAGACTGCACCAGAGGGATTTGTATTAAATAAAGAAGAACAGAAGATTTCTTTCGTCTATGCAGACCAGGATACACCAGTGATCTCACAGAGTGCAGAGTTTATAAATGACCGCCAGAAAGTAGAAGTGTCAGTTGTGAAAAAAGATGCTGAAAATGAGAAAGGGCTTTCTGGAGCAGAGTTTGGTCTTTACGCAAAAGAGGATATAAAAGCAGGGGATAAGGTACTGGTAAAAGCAGACGAACTGCTTACAAAAGCGGTAACAGGTGAAGATGGAAAAGCTGTTTTTGAGCAGGATCTGCCATTTGGAACTTATTATATAAAAGAACTGGCAGCACCAGATGGTTTTGTATCTTCTGATGAGCAGATTGAGGTGACTGCGAAATATCAGGGACAGGAAGTAAAAACAGTAAAACTGGAAACTGTTTTTAGGAATGCGCCGACAACAACTGAATTTACGAAATCAGATATTACAACAGGTGTGGAACTTGACGGAGCAACACTGACGATTTTGGATTCAGACGGAAAAGAAGTAGAAAAATGGACTTCTGTAAAAGGAAAAGCTCATGTAATAAAAAGACTCCATGTGGGAAAAACCTACACACTTCGGGAAGAGTTTGCACCATATGGTTATCTGCAGGCAGAGGAAGTGAAATTTACAGTTTCTGATACTGCAGATGTTCAAAAAGTAGAAATGAAGGATGCTGTTCCGGTTGGACGAAGGTGAATTTGTCAAAGAAGTTACCTGGAAAGATATGCTGGCAGGCGGCATGGACGCAGCATTTGGTTATGTTACAGGTTCTTTGAAAGATGTTACTTTTGAAATTTATGCAGCGGAGGATATCAAGGCTGCAGATGGGGAAAGCAGTGATTATTATAAAAAGGACGAATTGGTAGCAACAATTACGACAGATGCTCTTGGATATGCAAGATCAGAAGATCTTCCTTTAGGCAAATATTATGTAAAGGAAAAAGAGACGGCGGATGGATATGTTCTGGATGGAGAAATCAGAGAGGTTGATCTGACTTATCGTGATCAGAATACTCCGGTTGTGACTTATGATGAGGACTGGCAGAATAACCGCCAGAAAGCAAAAGTAACTGTAGTTAAGAAAGAAAAAAATACAGACCGTGTTCTGGAAGGCGGAGTATTTGCACTTTATACAAAGAATGATATTTTAAATGCAGAAGGCGAAGTAATCCTGAAAGCAGATACCATGATCGAGCAGAAAGCTACGGATCAGGATGGAAGGATTGTATTTACGGCAGATCTTCCAATCAATGGCAACTACTATGTAAAAGAAGTGCAGGCTCCTGCTGGATTTGTGACAACAGAAGAAATCAAGGAATTTGATTTTGCTTATGCGGGAGAAGAGGTTGCAGAAGTATCCTTTGAGTTCACTTATGAAGATGAGCCAACTACTTTTGAAATCACAAAATCAGATATTACAACCGGGGAAGAATTACCAGGTGCAAAACTGAAAGTATCCGATTCAGAGGGAAACGTTGTGGATGAGTGGACTTCCGGAAGCACACCACACATCATTAAGGAACTGGAAGTTGGAAAGAAATATACATTAACAGAGACAATTCCTGCTGATGGTTATGCAATTGCAGAATCCATTACGTTTGTAGTAGAAAATACTGCAGATATACAGAAAGTAGAAATGCAGGATGATACAACAAAAATTCTGATCAGTAAAGTTGATATGACAGATGGAAGCAGCGAGGTCAAAGGTGCTAAACTGTATATTCTTAATGAAAACCAGGAAGTTATGGAAAGCTGGACATCTGGTGATCAGCCCCATTATGTAGAGAAACTTCCAATCGGTACTTATACATTATTGGAGGAAACAGCACCGAAAGGCTATATTGTGGCAAATAAAGTGACATTTGAGGTTAAGGACACCGGAGATGTTCAGGGAGCCAAAATGGAAGATGAACAGGCAATGGGCAAGGTAATCTTAAATAAAACAGATAAAGACACCAAGAAGCCAATGAAAGGTGTAGAATTTGCCCTTTGTGACAGTAAAGGTAAAGTTCTGGAAACTCTGGTAACAGACAGTGCCGGCCATGCAGAATCAAAGAATTATCCGATTGCGACTTTTAAGAATGGGCAGTATAAAAAAGCAATCACATATATCCTGAAAGAAACAAAAACACTGGATGGCTATCAGCTTGATGAAACAGAGCATAAAATTCATTTTGAGTATGTCAATGACAGTACACCTGTGATTGAATATACTCTGGATCTGACAAATAAGAAAGCTCCGGAAAAAGACACTCCGGAAACATCAGAAAACCAGGGAGTCAGCACTCCTGTTTCCCATGGTTCTGATGCGACTTCTGTATCCAATTCACCAAAAACAGGAGATAATACAAATATTGCTATTTTTGTGCTGGCGCTTGCAGTATCAGCAGGATGTCTGGGAACTGTAGTGGCAGTTAAGAGAAAACGTAAATGATAGTAGAATAAGGCTTTGGAGCTGCAGTTGCAATGCAGCTCCAGATACTGTAGAAAAAATATATGCATTATGGTATTATGATAACTAAATTAGAAATTTAGATTAAAAATGAGGTGAATAAAATGCATATAGTGGATGTTATTCAACAAGATAGCTTTTTTCCGAATTTTGAGAATAGTCATAGACATAAAGAAAAAATTCTTTATGCTATGGTTGCTCCTATTCTCTTTGGGCTTCTTGTTGGGCTAAAACATGAAGTTATTGAATCTTGTCGTGGTATTGATAAGATATTGCTTCGAGAGTTAGCACGGAATTATAGAGAAGGTGATGGCGATTGTGGCATATGTTTTGAATATGCGGTTCATTCTGCGATTCGAAATAATAATCCTTTAGTGATTGAAAGAATTCAAGAGGCATTATCACTGTGTGGAATTGAAGGAAGAAATACGACATCTATACTTTTAGGGTTTGAAAAGTCAAGAATATTGCAAATAAATAACGAATTATTAAATACATTAACAGATAATTCGATATTAGTAAGTAATATTAACAATAAGGGGATTAGAATTAAAAAGTATTTAGAAGAAATACAAAAATCTTTTCGATTTCAAAATATACGAAAAAATTTACCTGTATCTATAAATGGTATTTGGAAAGCCGACTTGTTTGTTGGTAACCTAGACACTGATATGTGGGCTGCTGTTTCTGTAAAAATAAATCCTTTATCACTAAGGTATGCAAACGGTCTTGTAATTGGTATTGTACCATCAAAATGGAATCAGGAGAAGCCGTGTCAAATAAAAAATGGCATGGTAATTTGCCCATTGTTATACGATAATGCTTTTATGTATTTTTTTTATTCTGCTTGGAGAATTATATCTGAATTTATAAAATATGATGCTAAAGTACCACATGAAAGATTTCTTAGTGGAATCGAAGAACTAAGCGTGGCTCAATATTTAGAACAGAACAGAGAACGTCCAGTTTTAGAACTTGTCGATGAGGATTTAAAAAGATTGGCACATCCTACGTTGCTTTTACCAGAAGTTAAAAATATTATAACAACGGATATAAACAATAATTTTTTAAATCAGGATAAGACTAATAGTACAATCGTTGTGCCGAACTCAATTTTGAAATCTACTTTTTAAATGTATTTTATAAAACCCGAACTATACAGAGTATGGTTCGTATAATGGTTATAATTTTAATTTTTGGAATAATACAGAGGTGTATAGTTACGTATAAGTGATTATACACCTCTGCATTTTAATTTTATATATTGTTTATGGTTTATGAGAAAGGGATATAGCTGAAATTAGATAGGAGAAGGAATTGAAGTTAGGAGCAAGAATAAGAAAAATCCGTATGTTTCGCAACATAACTCAAAAGGAATTGGGACGCAGGTTAGGATATGGGGAAAGTAGTGCGGATGTGAGAATCGCCCAATATGAAAGTGGACAGCGTACACCGAAGCAGGAAACGCTTATCCGGATAGCAGAAATATTGGAAGTTGATGTCCGGAATTTTTTAAGTCCTGGAATTGCGACAATGGACGAATTAATGGAAACTTTATTCTGGATGGATGAAGAAAATAGAGGGCTTTTTCATCTGTTCCTGCTAAATGATTCAGAAAGTGAAATGGCTGGAATCACAATAAGGGATAAAAAAACAATGTCTTATCTGCAGGAATGGATGGGGAAAAAGCAGAAACTGGGCGATGGAAGAATCACAGAAGAGGAATATCTGGAATGGAAACTGCATTGGCCAGAGGATAAGAGAAAAACAGAATATAAAACCGTATGAAGTAAAAAGGAATTGCTTTGCGGAGAGTTACCTGTTAGAATATTACTGGAGTAACCGTGTACAGGGTTGGTAAAAACCTCCTGGATTTTCAGATTCCGTTAAGGGATACAGAAGAAGGGAGGTGGAGCGAATGGATACATACGAAGTCTTGAGCTTATTGTTCTTAGGCGGTACGTTTCTGATTGCTTTGCTTGCCTATTTGGATAATAGGGACAACAAGCGAAAAAAATAGCCTACCCTGTCTGCCAACAGGATAGGCAGCTCTCTTTGAGAGCAAAATAAATTAAAACCTAATCCAGGAGCATCCACCTTGTGGGCGGTTACTCTTTTCAATTAGAATATAGCATTTTCTCTCCGAAAAGTAAAGTACATTTTATGCAGCCAATTCTAAAAAGAGTAGGCTGTTTTTTATTGACAGGAGGGAAGTTAAATGTCTAAACTACAGGACATCCGAAACTTGGTACAGGAACATGCCGTATCAGTGAGCAGTTCGCCAGGGGATTGGATGGATTATATGGACACAGCATCAAGGTTATATCGGTATTCTTTTTCAGACCAGCTTCTGATCCATGCACAGCGTCCAGACGCAACAGCCTGTGCATCACTGGAACTATGGAATGAAAAGATGTTACGCTGGGTAAATCGTGGTGCAAGAGGAATTGCCCTGTTTGATGAAACCTGGCAGAATACCAAGCTTCGTTATGTGTTTGACATTTCGGATACCCACATGGTAGCCGGAGGCAGAAGCCCGTATTTATGGCAGATGCAGGAACACCAGAGAGAAGAGATCCGCACCCATCTGGCAGAAGTCTATGCTCTGGAAGAAAAGGATGCGGCAACTTTGCAGGACGCATTGATGGCGGTCGTAAGGGAAATGGTCAATGACAATCTGGAGGAATACCTGGATGGATTGGAATATGCTGTAGAAGGTACTTATCTGGAAGATCTGGATGAGGTGACGATCCGCAGTGATTTCCGTCAGCTGGCAACAGACAGTGTTTACTATCTGCTTTCCAGGCGATGCGGGCTTGACCCGATGGAACTTCTGGAAGAAGAGGACTTCATGCATATTACAGATTATAACCATCTGTCAGTTCTCACCTTCCTTGGAAATGCGGCAAGCCAGCTCAGTGAGAGTATTCTGATTGATATTGGAAAGACCGTACATAAAATTTCTCTGGAAGAAGCGAGAAAAGAGGTTGAAAATTCCAATGAAAGGAATTATAATAACTTTACCACGTTAATGCGTGAAACTAAAAAC
>OGRU01001780.1_pt1 | contig 15415 bp, 8 predicted proteins | sample 1553541 | NCBI WGS metagenome assembly OGRU01 (sample SAMEA2580068, study PRJEB22360) | human gut metagenome | biome: human gut; feature: human-associated habitat; material: faeces | place: Denmark | collected 2008/2010
ATTATATTCGTTCGTAATCTGTTGTTCTTTATAATATTCTTCCGGTTTTAATTTAGCAATATCGGCTCTATACTTTTTGTACTTACGAGCAACTTCAGCATTTAGAGAATCAATCTCACTCATCATTTTAGAATAATCATTCTCATTAAAGAGCAATGCCCTTGTATCATCATCTAACCACTGAGAAAGATTTTTATTTGCAATAAGTTCACTTTGATAATCCAAAGCAGTATCTCTCAATGATTGCTGGAATGAATACTGTTCTTGTAATGCAGAAGTAATAGCCTTCTCTTTATTCAAACGAACGTCTAAGATTTTATTAAGCTTTTCATAACGACTGGTTTCTAACTCAATCTTTTGATTTGCTTCTTCTTGCTCTTGGTCTTGAATTTCATTATTTAAGTTACGAATGTTTTCAGTACCTTCAAGATATACTTGAGAATTTTTCTGCATTTCAGAAGCAAGTTGCTTAAAGACCTGAACTAAGTCACTTCCACCAATACCCTCCAATAACTCAACAGTTTCATTATATGCCGCATCATTAAAGCTACCGTCCGCATTATATAGCTCACTCATCTTAACATTTTCTAAGACTGTTTTTCGTTGTCCCGTAGCATTTTCGTATATTTCTTGATTAGCCTTATGGGCAGCGTCTACACGTTCTTGTTCAATGTCACGTTCCTTTTTCATACTCTCGGTAATTTCTTTTGCAAGTTTGGCTTTTTCTTCATCATCGGTTGACCTATTGTATTGGTCTTGAAGAATATTTCTATCATACTGCAACATACCGGTTTCACGAGTATATTTAGAATCTCTGTTACTGATGTCTTGGAGTTTACGTTCAGTAATTTGCTCCATAGTATCGGCATAATTTGACTCAATCTCGTCTATATTCTCATTGATGTCTTTAAGTTCATATCTTGCTTTTTGAGCTAATTCAGCCGTAGGTGCGTCTTGAATAAGCTTTTTTAGAACTTCTGATTTATCTTTTAGTTCATCAAGAGCATCTTTCATATTATCAGCAACAAGTGTTTGTTGAGTGATAAGAGATTCCGTTGCTTTCTTTGAAGCCTCATCAGCAAACTTAAAGTAGTCACTCATATAGTTGCCGTCAGTCGGATGTTCTACCCATTTCTTAAAACGCTCTTTAAAGTCAGATTGCCAAGAATCATACTTATCCTTTTCAGCATAGTATTTTTCATAGAAATCTTCACTATAAGAATTCAATATATTAGATAAATCATCTTCCGCCCATTTCTCATAAGTATCTTTTGAACCTTGTGGCACATATACAGGATTAAAACATGGTATCGCTGCATATTGCCATCCGGGAACAATAGCATTAATCTGAGGCGGTGTCTTTGAATGAAAATACACTTTTGTACTTAGATTATGAAAGAAAATCCAATACGTTTCCAATGTTTTTACAGATTCCGGAATATCGACCCGCTCAAGTTCTGCACAGTTATCAGCCCCCGTCATTGTTGCATTCTCATTGAGTATTGTTACTTTCGACGAAATAGCAATTTTATTATTCTTAACCATCGCCGTAATCAACTCTCCGGTTGCTTTCTTATATATGCACTGTCCATCTTTTGCATATACCGGATTAGTAGTATCTACCGTAATCTTCTTAATATTTTTACTATACAGCGCATATCTTTTCAAATCAATCACATGAGCTGGCAACACAAGTTTTTTCATTTTGCAGTCCCGCAATGCGTTAGTGTCAATCGAGCTTGTTTTGGAAGAAATCGTATATTTCTTCTTAGCCGGCAACACCCAATACAACTGCTTTCCATCTTTTGATAACACCGCACCTTTTTCAACTTTATAAGTCTTATTGGATTTTGATAACTTCATTTCAGAAATTGCCGGACAGTCTGCAAACACCTCACGATCAAATTCCTGTAACTTTTTCGGAAGCGTCACCGATTTTAATTTTCTACATCCATAAAATGCAGAGCGCGGAATCTTCTTGACTCCGGAAGGAATTGTTACCTGCTTTAATGCACGCAGACCACTAAAACAGCAATTTGTAAGTTCTTTAACTGTTTTTGGAATAATAAGTTTTTGAGTTTTTCTCAAGCTATACATGTAACCATCACAATCATGTGCTTCTTCTACCCATATTCCAAAAATGGTTCTGTAAAATTCATTATCCTCACCCATATCTTCCGTCCAGCCAAGTTTCGTCACTTTTCGTCCTTTGATTTTGGAAGGAAATTTTAACGTCTTTGTACTTCCCTTTTTCGAATTGACTTTCACCTGATAAATCCAAGCTTCCTTTTTCTGGCTCGATGGATGTGCCTTAAATGTAAAGGCACCTTTTTTTACAGTAAGCGTCTTATACTCTTTCCAATTCGTAGCAGCCCTTGCCTTAGTTAAAGAGGTCTGAACACCAAGTACAAGGCAGCAAATAAATGCAAACCCCATAACCATCTTTTTCATTTTTACCACTCCTTTTTCTTATATTTATTAGAGACTTGTTTCATCTCATTTATATAACGATTATAGGTGGTAAAATGTTGCAGTTTATACCTATTTCTTTAATTTAATTTTTTCCACAATATATCCATACTCACTCTGCTCATCCTTTGCAGCAAGAACTGTATATTTCTGAATTTCCCCTTTGGTATTGCTTGCCACATTCGTCAGATATGCTTCCACCGTAAGACGATATTTCCCCTCTTCATACTCCGTAATCTTTTTCACTTTCATCTGATAATCTTTTCCCGGAATCCGCATGGAATTAAACACAATTGTATTTCCGGTCGGACGGTACACATAGCCCGGATAAGTTCCCGTATACGCAAATTTGTATTTGTAATTGCTGCCAAAAATCTTTTTAATTTCTCTCTTAGCTTCCTTCTTCACTTTGGACATTGAATCACCATACCGCAGTGTCTTATCCGAATGTTCCAAATTAAAAATTGCCATCGTCGTCACAAAGGTCGTGTCAAATTTAAATCTATGGGAACCATTTGCATAAAACGATGCGCTGTATGCCAAAAATGGTTTCAGCCGTTCTGTCAAAGGTTTCATCTCTTTCTTCATCGTCTTCGTTACATCCGATGGAGTAAACGCGTACGGTGTAGCAGTCGGTGCCGGCGTAGCTGTTGCCTTTGCTGCCGGATTATCTGAATCCTTTCCGGATTTTCCTGAATCCACAATCTTATTCTGCTCTGTCGTCTGACCCTTATTAAACGACGGCATCGTAATTTTCCCTGTCCATATAAAATAGGTAAGTACTGCTGCAATGATAACAACAAAAACCGCAATCATACTTCCTATAAATGCCTTACTAGACAACATCCGCTGCATCCATCCGATTCGATTTCCGCAATAATAGCAGAATGTATCATTTTCCCTTAATTCTGTTCCGCACTTTTTACAGTACATGGTATCCTCCTTTACTCAATCTTTTGTTCTCTATTTTACCCTCATAATACATCTATCAAATAGGGTTTGTCAACATTTACAATCCGTGATATAATAATATTCTTGATATGATGAAATTTTAGAACATTTCCTGGGAGGAGGTAAAAAGTTGAGTCAGAATCGAATTAAAGGGACTTTGAAATCTTATTTGCGATGGCCGCTCTTATTAGGGCTTTTATTAATCGCAATGAATGTTCATATTTATGTAATCAACCTGCGTGCCGGCATTATTATGAGTATTTACGTTTTATTTTACTTAATCATTGCCAGTGTCTTATACTTTTTCAAACGAGGTGCTGTACTACGCAACTTAGTCGATTACTCGATGCGATTTCACGTCACGGTTAATAAACTTGCCACGGAATTGGACATTCCGATTTGTATTTTGGACACAAACGGAGTCTGTGTGTGGGATAACAAGAATTTCCGCAAACAGTTCTCCGACAAATTATCAAAAAACTACCATATAAACGATGCCATTCCGGCTCTCACCAAAGAATATCTTCCTGAGGAAAATTATGAGACAACAGAACTTCATTTTCACGTGGAAGAAACTTACTTTAAGGCAATTACGCAATTGGTTTCTCTGGAAAAGGCACCGGATGCCCTCCATAAAAACGCCGGTCAGGTGGGAATCGGTGACGCTTTGTATGTCATTTACATTTATGATGAAACCGAAATTGTGCACTATATCCGTGAAAACTACGACCAGCGTGTCAATGTTGGCTTGCTCTACATCGATAATTACGATGAATCCCTTGCAAATGTTGACGATGTACGCCGCTCCTTATTGGCTGCGATGGTTGATCGAAAAATCAATAAATACATGTTAAGCATTGATGCGATTACACGTAAAATTGAAAAGGATAAATACATTTTCCTCTTCCAGCATAAATATCTGTCAAAATTGCAGGCAGACAAATTCTCGCTGCTTGATGATATCCGCTCGATTAATGTGGGAAATGATACTTCCATTACCATTAGTATGGGAATCGGAATTCAGGCAAACACCTACCGCAAACGTCAGGAATATGCCCGCAGTGCTATTGATTTGGCACTTGCCCGCGGTGGTGATCAGGTTGTCATTAAGACAAAAGACAATTTACTCTATTATGGTGGAAAAAGTATTCAGCAGGAAAAAAATACACGCGTTAAAGCCCGCGTAAAGGCACAGGCACTGCGTGATTCCATTATTAATGCTGATAAAGTAGTCATTATGGGACACCGTCTGCCGGATGTCGATGCAATTGGCAGTGCTATTGGTATTTACCGAATTGCACAGTCTCTGGAAAAACCAGCGAAAATCATTGTAAATCAGGTAACTTCTTCACTGGCACCGCTTTTGAAATTATTTGAGAACAACAAAGATTATCCGGATGGCACTTTTGTTACAAGTGAGAATGCGAAGGAATTTATCGGAAATGGAAACGGAGTTTTACTTGTGGTCGTTGATGTTAACCGTCCGTCCTACACCGATGCACCGGATTTGATTCCGATAGTTTCCTCTCTAGTGGTTATCGACCATCACAGACAGACCGGTGAATCCTTTGAAAACCCTACTCTCTCCTATGTTGAGCCGTTTGCTTCCTCAGCCAGTGAGATGGTAGCAGAAATTTTACAGTATGCCGGTGAGGAAATCCGTGTAAAAGCCGTAGAAGCCGATGCACTTTATTCCGGTATTATGGTTGACACGAATAACTTTATGAATAAACCGGGTGTCCGCACCTTTGAAGCAGTTGCATTCCTACGTCGTTCCGGAGCAGATATTATTCGCATTCGCAAAATGTTCCGTTCCGACATTGAAGAATACAAAATTCGAGCTGAAGCAATACAAAATACAGAAATTTTTATGGATTGTTTTGCTATTTCTCCTTGTAATGCGGATAACTGTGAATCGCCAACCATTGTTGGTGCAAAAATTGCCGATGATCTTCTTGATATCAAAGGCATCCGCGCTACTTTTGTATTAACTGCCTATGAAGGTAAAGTTTATATCAGTGCTCGCTCCATTGATGAATTAAATGTTCAGGTTGTCATGGAAAAAATGGGTGGGGGCGGCCACATTACCAGTGCCGGTGCCCAGCTTGAGAACTGTACACTGGAAGAAGGCGCTGAACAAATCAAACAAATTTTAACTAAAATGAAAGAAGAAGGTGACATATAATGAAAGTAATTTTACTCGAGGATGTGAAATCCGTTGGAAAAAAGGGTGAAGTTGTAACCGTAAAAGACGGCTATGCCAAAAATTTTATTTTGAAAAAAAATCTCGGCGTAGAAGCAACCTCAAAAAATTTAAATGATTTAAAACTTCAGAAACAAAATGACGAAAAGGTTGCTGCAGAAAACTTGGAGAAAGCGCAGGAATTCGCCAAAGAGCTGGAGACAAAATCCGTTGAAGTTGCCATTAAAGCAGGTCAGGACGGACGCGTTTTTGGTTCGGTATCCACCAAAGAAATTGCTACCGCTGCCAAAGAACAACTTTCCTATGATTTAGACAAGAAAAAAATGCAGTTAAAGGAGCCAATCAAAAACATTGGAACCTACCATGTGCCAATCCGTCTGCACCCAAAAGTAACAGCCGAACTTAAAGTAATTGTTAAAGGAAAATAATCATGGATGAAACTGTAATCAAACGAGTTATGCCGCATAATGGAGAGGCAGAAGAAGCAGTTATCGGTTCAATGCTTCTTGACCAGGATGCGGTAGTTCTCGCTTCTGAAAAACTAAATGAAGATGATTTTTACAATGCCAGGTACCGCATTTTGTTTTCCGCTATTGTGGAATTGTTTCATGAAGGACGTCCGGCAGACTTAGTTACTCTTGTGGATAAACTTCATGAGAAAAACGCTTCCGATGACATTTGCAGTGTTGAGTTTCTCAGTAATATCATTTCCGCCGTTCCTACATCAGCCAACGTCCGCTACTATGCGGATATTGTTGAACAGAAATCACAACTGCGCTCGCTGATTCGAACAACGGAAGACATTGCCAACCGATGCTATCAGGATTCCGCTAATGTTACTGAACTGATGGATGATACGGAACGCAAAGTTTTTGAGCTCGTACAAGGACGTGCCTCCTCTGAAAATTTTACACCAATCAAAGAGGTTGCCCTGGAAACACTTGAGAGTATTCAAAAAGCCGCTCAGAACAACAGTGATGTAACCGGAATTTCAACCGGCTTTATTGATTTGGATTATCGAACAGCCGGCTTGCAGCCGTCCGATTTAATTTTAATTGCTGCCCGCCCATCCATGGGAAAAACTGCTTTTGCTCTGAATATTGCTGAAAATGTTGCTATGATTAATCATATTCCAACTGCTATTTTCAGTCTGGAGATGAGCAAAGTGCAGCTTGCCAAGCGTTTGGTTGCCATGAACTCAAAAGTAGATTCCCAAAGAATCCGAATCGGTGAACTGGAAGATGATGAATGGGCAAAGATTACCGAGAGTTCTATTATCCTCGGCGAATCGACGCTTTATATCGATGATACCGGCAGCATTTCCATCAATGATTTACGAAGTAAATGCCGTAAACTAAAAATGGAAAAAGGCCTCGGTTTAATCATTATCGATTACCTTCAGCTTATGTCCGGTAACAGCGGTTCAAAAAACATTTCCCGCCAGCAGGAAATTTCGGATATTTCACGTTCCTTAAAATCTCTGGCACGTGAACTGGACTGCCCGGTAATTGCGCTTTCCCAGCTCAGCCGTAAAGTAGAAGAACGTGAGGACAAACGACCAATTCTTTCTGATTTGCGTGAATCGGGAGCGATTGAGCAGGATGCCGACGTTGTTATGTTTTTGTACCGCGATGAATATTACACAAAAGACGCTTCTACCAAAAAAGGAATTACCGAGATTATTATTGGTAAGCAGCGTAATGGTCCAACCTGTACCGTCGAACTCAAGTGGTTGAACCAGTACACAAAATTTGCAAATCTGGAATATCACGACGAATAAATTCCATTTTCTCTGTCGAATCGGGGCTTTGGCTCCGATTCTTCTTGTTTTTTGTCGTCCTGTGTCACACTGTTTTTTTACATTTAATGCATGTCCAATCAATCGACATTTTTCCCATGCTATAATGAAAAAAACATAAAAACAGGAGGTTATCTACATGGAAACAAAACAATATACCATTTCGGAAGCGGCAAAAAAACTTCACGTAGGCTCTCACGTTCTGCGCTTTTGGGAAGAGGAACTTCACTTGAATATCCCGCGAAACGAAATGGGGCACCGCGTTTATTCGGAAAAAGAAATGAAACAATTAGAGCAAATTATTAATATGAAGAAAGACGGTTTTTCCTTAAAAGACATTGAGCACAAACTTTCACCAAAATCATCCGGCCAGGTAATTCCCTATCCGGTTTCCGAACCGGAAATCTCCCCAAATGACAAAATGATACAGTTTAAAACCATTCTTTCCCGTATTGTCTCTGATGCCATCCGGGAAAATTCTGATAGTCTTACATCCGATATTGCGGATACTGTATCGGTGCAGGTCAACAAAGAATTGGATTATCTGTTTCGTGAAAAAGAAGAGTCAGATGAAAAACGTTTTCGTGAACTGGATGAAACCATTCGCAGTTACCAGAAGGCAAGGCAGGAAATTGCAGCCACGCAAACAACTGCAAATAAGGCAAAAAAACGTCATGTTTTTGGCAAAAAATAGTACTGTAATTATTTTCATTTCCTCTTGATTTTGAACTATTAAAATGATATAATATATCCACGCAAAGCGATTGATTTTTGTCTATTTAGCACAAAAATCAAAAAAACATTTTAATATTAAAAAAGGAGGAATTTGAAATGTTCGCTAAAATTTCAAAAAAAGTTGTGGCTGTAGCTTTAGTTGCAACTATGGCTGTTACCACCGCTGCAGTAGCAAGTGATGATACAGCTAGCGCAGCAATGAAGAAAAAAGCTTCTGTTGTGCAGGGTAAGGAAGTAAAATTGACTGCAAGTGGAAGTGCAACATGGGCATCCAGCAATGATAACATTGCTCACTGCCAGAAAACAAAAGGCAAGTCCATCAAAGTTCTTGGTATCAAAAAAGGTACCGCAACAATCACAGCAACTGTAGGCGGAAAGAAACAGACATGTAAAGTATCTGTTAAAAACGCAAAGAAGGGTACAGTAATTTACAACTTCGCTAAATCTACTAACCCGGATAACCATCCACCATACAAAGCTGATTACTCTGAGTTCAAATATAACTCATTCCGTATCTGGCTTTGTGACGCAACATTCTGGGGCGAGAAAACTTACATCTCTCCTGACTACCGTGGACGTAAACTCAGCGTTTCTTTGAAAGTAAAGAACTCCGGTAAACGTACACTTCCTGAGATGGGTGTTTGCTTCAACTATACTAAGGGTGGAGACACAGGTGCTTACCCATGGGCTCTTCATGTTTCTGCTAAGAAACTGAGCGCTAAAGTTAAGAAAGACAAAACACATAAGCACTGCAAGATTGTCACAAAAGCTATGAAGAAAGGTAAATCTTACACCTTTAACTTCACATTTACAATTCCTAAGAATGCTGTAAATGGTGACACAGACAAAGATACAGGTGCTAACTACCCAATCATGATGTACATCCCGAACATGAAAGATACTTCTCCATACAAAGAAGGAGATTCTATCACAGTTCAGAAATGTGTAATCAAAGTTGCTTAATTGTAAGTAATGAGAACGCTAAAAAGGCTGTTGCTTCGGCAACAGTCTTTTTTTACCCATTGTAATAGGGTTGAAGGTAATATCAAAGGAGTTCACGGACACGCTTGGTCTTGGGCTATATCCTTCCACTACTAGGGCGGATTAGGGCTTTTCACCCATTAGTGACGTGCGCCGCCAGGCGCACTAAAAAGGATCTTGCCCCTCCCTCCTGCGAGGAAAGAGACAAGATCCTTGATAATCCTGCTGCGATATCACTCAATGCCATCCAGAGCCCATTCACTGTCCATTCGTCGTTGTCTCACACCATCCAGCAACTCTCTACAGGCTTCCTGAACACTTACTACTGATTTTTCTATCCATCTCCAATTTACCCATATTTTTTCATGTCAACATTGTTTTACGAAATTTACTAGGAGACATACCATACAGACGGGCAAATACTTTCGAAAAGTACAACTCATCTTTATAGCCAACCAAAAAAGCAATCTCTTTAATCTTTTTCTGAGTATGAATCAAAAGTTCCTGCGCCTTTTCCATTCGATAAGAAGTAATATAATCTTGTATTGACTTCTGATATATCAATTTAAAGCAATGGGACAAGTGCGTACGCGATATACCAATTTGTTCTGCCATGTATGTAACAGAAATTTCTTTTTGATAATTCTGTCTGATTTCCTTCATTGCCTCAAAAGCATATTTTGCAGCACTCGTCTGCATTTGTGCACCAACTTTCATTTTCATTTTCGCACTGCGAATGCACTCGTCTGTACTAGAAATAGTTCCCACTTCCTTAACAAACCATCCATAGCGCACTTCTATGAAAAATTCTTTATTCCATGAAATATTCACTTCATTTACTTCATTAACAAAATTTTGTGCAAGAACTTCTATTTCTTCCTGCATTTTATCCTCTAGTAATAGGCAAAAATCACTTCCTCCTAATCGTCCTAACACATGTTTTTCCTGCTCAAATTTTTCAAAAACAGACTTCATACACAGAAGGATTTCATTTGATTCTTTTTTTCCATATATTTCTGTTATTTCCTGTAAATTTTCTAATCTTACATAGAAAAAGACACAATTAATTCCTGCTACTGTCGCATCATGTAGCATTTGTGTAGCCATTTCATGAAACCCATACGGATTATACATATGTGTAACCGAATCTCGTCGAATAAGGCGTATTTTATCGTTGCTTAACTGTTCAATTTGATTTTGTATATAAATATTTTCTAACACGGTGCAAATGTTTATCACAAAAGATTGATAAAAATCTTCTGCCGCATAAAATCGATTATTAAAAAACGAAATGATTGCATAACCAAAACAATGCTTCCGATAATGAAGCGGGTTGATATAAAAAACACAAGGCCTGTCCGTCACTTCGTCGGCAGGCAAAAGATTTTTTCTTTTAAAAAGTCTTTGTGGCATCGGCACTTCAATTGACATTTTCTTTCCATAATAGGCATGTAATAACATTTCCATCTCATCCTCATATGGACTTTTTCTAGAATCATCCAATTCATATTTCTCATCCGGATTTAGGCATATATAAAAGTCTGAAACACCCGTGTTTCCTTCTACAAACTTTCCAACTAAATCTGGAAGGCCCTGATAATCTCGTATTCCTTCCATCCGAAAAACCATAAACATATTCTGCTTATACAAGTGAACCAAACGCTGATTTTTTTTAAATTGTTTACGAAAAATTTGTTTCGCTTCTTCCGCTTCTTTACATCCACAGGAATTTCGATACTGATTTTGCGTTGAAATATAATATTGCTTTTCTAGTTTTTCACCTCGTTCCGCCTTTTTAATAATTTCCATAGCACATCTCGCAAAATTTTCTGGGCAAGCTTCAACTGTTGTCAACATTGGATATATATCTCTAGCCTCCTCAACATCATCAAATCCCGTCACAATAATATCCTCCGGTACACGGAATCCTCGATCGCACAGTTCTTCACATACAGAAATTGCCATATAATCATTGGCACATAGAATTGCATCAGGTCTTTCATCATCCAGTGAAAGAAAATAATCAACTGCTTCTTTACCAATGTTATACCACAAATTCCCCATAAAGATATATTCCTCACGAAAGGCAACACCTCTGCTTTTCATTCTTTCGCGAAATCCGTCCTCCCTCATACGTATATCATGCATGTAAGAGGGACCAGACAAGTAATAAATCCGCTTTGCGTTATGTTCATCTATCAAATGATCAACCATAGCCATAATAGCCTTTTTATCATCGCTGAGCACACTAATAAACTCATCTCTTTTTTGTCGAATGCTAATCACAGGGCAATGCGCCTTTTCCTTTACTTGCTCAATTAATTTTCCTGCCATGCCAGGAATATCAAACACATCAAGGCATAAAATAATCCCATCCAATTCGTCATAATTTGGAATATAAAGACAATTGCTTTCTCCCTCCACATAATCATGATTGTTATCGTATTCACCAAAAGTCGAAAAAACAACCAAATTATATCCATTTGCCACCGCTTCATCAGCCAGCGCACCACATAGGGTGCGCTGGAAATATTCTGGAAGCTTGCAAACAAATACACCTATCGTTTTTTTTCGGTTGTTAAGCATGTATGATATCCTTTCGCGATTTTTTACTTATTTTCCAAATTGTATCCAATCAATCTGAAGTCCCGGTTTATTTGTCTGTATATAAATTTTTGTCTTTCCTGTAACCGTAGGCCACAAAGAATTCTTAGTCTCTTTCCAGGAACCATTACCTAGATTATACACCGTTGCCACAGTAGAACTTAAACTTCCACTTCGTACAAACAGCTGTCCACTATTATTTGGTTCTTTCAGATAGGCAGTTATACTCTTTGCGGTTTCACTTCCAAAATCAAGATCAAACGCTATATATGAACTCGTACTGTTTAAGGTGACTTTTCCATCTTCAACCTTTATATCTTTGGAATCTGCAGTACAGTCTGTAGCCTTTATTTTATCAAATGGTCCAGACACTGCCGGTACATCAGGCAACTTACTATCCTTTATCGTAATCGACATAACAGCATTTTTCCCCGCATCGAAGACAAATGTCAATTTCGTTACTCCTACTGCCTGTTTGGAAAGATACTCTTTGCGAATAGACACTGTATCACCACTAATGGTATAGTCCTTTCCTTCTTCTAACACTGTCTTGTCGTTTCGAATTTCTGATAATGTTCTAACATCATTTAAAATAAGTTTTGTTGTCACATCTTCTTTCTTATCTGCACTCAAATCAAATTCGGCAGTTGTTGTCGATATTTTGCCATTCACGACGCCTACTACTGGCGTATTACCTGACAAATATGCGCGGAATTTACCACTACAATGTAACAATCCCATCATATAAAGACATCCATCATAGTATCGATATTTCCCTGTTGTTGGAGAAATGTTCCACAAATCCTCAAGGAATGACCATGATTTTTTATCACTAGATGCCAGACTCGCTGTTGCATTCATAGCAACCAATCCCGGAGAATGATCAGTACTAAGATTCTTTCCATCTAATGACCACTGATTTCCATAACTATCAACACCCTGGTCGTAGAAGAACGACTGGATTCTATTCGCGTGCGTGGTTGCCCAGCTATCCTGCGCCCACCATGCATAGTCGCAGGCAATATTAGCTGCAATTCGCCATGCATCAAATCGGAAATCACCATGATTTCCATCGTTCTTAGCAGCCCCTGAATATTCGGAATAATCCGGACCTAATCCGGTTTTTTCATTTGTTGCATCTTTAAAATGCTGTCGACTAGCTTCAGCTGCCTCGCTCCAGAAATCATTGTCCTGCTCTGCCTCTCTCGCCCAAACTTCATAAAATGCCGGCAAATGATACGATGGATCACTATATGTTGCAGCGTTTCCAATTGGGCAGAATACAGGCATTTTATGTGTTTTGTCAAACATATTCACACCTTGACCATCATCTGCCTGATGAAGCATCGTTGTCAAGATTTCCTGCGCTTCTTTGTTATAGTTATAAATTCCTTCACCATTTCCCCAGCGCGCTGATGCAAACAATAACGATGTTGCAAAATATTCCTCGCCGTCTGCTGCCGGCGTATTGTCCTTTATGGTTCCATTCGTATTCATCTGCCAAGCAAAATATCCTTTAAACTCTCCACTTTTATGCTGCATATGAGTTTTTGCCCATTTCCACAGACGATCAAACTCTTCCTGCTTGTCCATTTGAACGCAAATCATCATACCATAAGACATTCCCTCAGAACGTACATCATCGGTATCTGCTGTATAAATATAAGCCATATCTTCGCCTACCGGATAATAGATTCGTTCTTCGTCAGTACCATAAAAGAATTTTTGCCAGGCCGATTCGACCTTCTTATCTATCTCTGCATCCGAATATCCTAATTCCTTAAACAAATTTCTGTACTTTCCTGTAGACACAGCTCCAACTGATGCTGGTGTTGGAGCATCCGGCAATGGTTTCACATCACCAATGTAATAAAGTTCATAACTATTTACAAAGGTATCATTCGATCCATTATCTGTTTCAAGTAAAAATTTTATTTCCTGTTTTCCTGTTACATCTGTCATTTTAAATTCAAAAGACTGCTCCGACAACGTAGTTCCAGTAAAACTAACTTTTCCAACTTTCTTTCCGCCAATATATACAGAAACACTCGCCGTTGTCGAATTACTAGATGCTCCTTTAACCACCATACGGTATTTTTTATTTGTCCCTACAAATTCGTAAGATGTGGTACAATAGTCACCATTACCATACAACGCTACTGCTGAGTATTCCTTACCACTCACAGGGCCAGCATAACTTCCTCCGCATGTCATTTTACTGCATTCTCCGCTATTTACTAATTGCGGTTCCTGACTTGCGGACGGTGTTGGCTCTGCCGTTGGCTGTTTCGTTGGCTCTGCCGTTGGTTGCTTTGTTTGGTCTACCGTTGGCTGTTTCGTTGACTCCGTCGTCACAGTTACCACGGGCTTATTCTTTTTTGCCACAACCTTCACTTTTAATTTACACTTTTTCTTCTTGCCTTTTGCCTTTTGTGTTATATACACTTTAGCATTTCCAGCTTTCTTAGCATAAATTTTCCCTTTTTTATTCACTGTCACAATCTTTTTGTTTGAAGACTTGAATTTGAATATCTTCTTTATCTTCTTGGATGAAACTTTTTTTCCTCGCAACTTTAGCTTTAACTGTAATTTCTTTTTTTCTTGAATCACCAAAACACCTTTGGTCATCTTATTTGTTACAGTAATTCCCTGCTTTTTCTTTTTTGCTTGCGAGAGATTTGGAGCTGCGCCCAAAGTGGTCGTAAGCACAAGACAAGCAACAAGAAAAAAAACAAAAAGGTTTTTTCTACGTTTTGCTAAACTCATGATTATTATCCTCCTATAATGAATATTTTTACATTTGCATATTATACTACAACTAACAACCTAATTCGATGGAAAAATGTATTTTAAATATATGGATAATTGTCATCATCCCATGAGTTATTACATTCTTTTTCTCCATGTTTCTTCATAAAATATACAAACCATTATTCTTACAATTCTTTGGGAATTAAAAGAATATTGATACAGTGGATATAAGGATAGTAATTCAATTCTTGTCCCCATGTATGTAAAACCTGGATAATGCCAAGTGTTGCCCCGAGATACATTTTGTTTTCCAATAATTCCAAAAGTGTCTCGGCGAAGCATTTATGAAACAAGGAACACAAAAGTTTCTGATTAGAACAGACCAAAGAATTTAGTTCGGCAAGTATGGTGACACCAAGAGGAAAAAGGATAAAAATACATCGAAAATTCCCCGGAAGGAATGACATCCAAGGACATTCGCCGTATGAGCGAAGAGGAACTTCCAGACATTGACTATTTTCTAAATAAGTTGACCTTAATGACGATTTTAGAGAAGAATTTTTTTACATCTTTTAAATCCCAAACCATCCATTTGTCATGTCCACATATCTGCGGGCTCTTTTCCATTTAGCAAAGCGCCGCATATGGTCTTTTCTATAAAGTAAAGTTACAAAAGACTCCGATTAATAATCAGAGTCTTAGAAAAAAAAGAGGCGACTAACGGATTTGAACCGATGATCAGGGAGTTGCAGTCCCATGCCTTACCACTTGGCTAAGTCGCCATATTCTATACATATGTGAGCAATCCACTTCCTATGAATATAATATCACAGGATAAATCCTATTGCAATATGAAGAAATGACCCCTACGGGAATCGAACCCGTGTTACCGCCGTGAAAGGGCGATGTCTTAACCGCTTGAC
>OGRU01001786.1_pt1 | contig 15380 bp, 10 predicted proteins | sample 1553541 | NCBI WGS metagenome assembly OGRU01 (sample SAMEA2580068, study PRJEB22360) | human gut metagenome | biome: human gut; feature: human-associated habitat; material: faeces | place: Denmark | collected 2008/2010
TACATTCGTCTTTCACTGGTTGTTTCCAGTGCAATGTTATTCATGTCACTGCTTGGACTTCCGAGAGCAATGTGGGCGGGGATCGCAAGTATGTCTGTTTGTCTTCCATTCCCAGATGACTGTAAAGAGCGGGCAGGAAAGAGAGCTGCATTTAATATAGTAGGATGTCTGTTATTTGTTGTCCTGTATTTGGTGCTTCCGAAGTCAATGTATCCATACATCGGAATGATCGGAGGAATCGGAGTCGGATATTCTGCAGGGTATGCATGGCAGACAGCGTTTAATACATTTGGTGCATTGTCGATCGCGTCCGGTTTGTTCGGAATGCCGTATGCGGTAGCGCTTCGTATTGGGGCAAATGTATTTGGCGCGGTATACACGATGGCTTGCAATAAGATTCTGCCGAGACTGGCAGCAGTGTTTGAGCAGAGAAGAGAACAGGTTAGTGAATAATCTAAGTTGTTTGAAATAGTAATTTATTCGAATAAAAATGGAGTGAGAACTGAGGCAATATAATTCACCTCAGTATCTCACTCCATTTTTCGTACAAACGATCCAGTGACCAGGCGGCATTGGCCGGGCTGGTGGAAGGAAGCACAAGGATGTCTCTTTTGGTCAGCGGCTGCTGATATTTCTTATAAAGAGCTCCGGCTTTATTTCCATTTGCATAGATTTGTCGAATCTGACAATGATCTAAGATTTGTTTCAAATCAGTTGGTGTCACATTCTTGATACTGCTGTCACTGGAGCCTTTGATGTCACAGCTTTGAATAACATCCCAGATGGCGATATGGTGGCGGAGTAACATGGCCGTTTTCTCTTCAACTGTCTGCGGAGTTTCCTCCTCACAAAGTTTCGCCAACAATTTCCAGAATCGATTTTGTTTATGTCCGTAGTAGAAATTATTTTCCCGTGATTTTACAGAAGGAAGAGTTCCAAGAATCAGAATCTCGGAGTCTTCATTATATATTGGTTCAAAGGAATGGGTAATGTGTTCATATTCCATGGTTGTGCTCACTTTCTGATGGTTTGGAGTAAGTTTTATAACAAGTATAGTGTCTCATGAAGATTGTGTCAATGATACTGTTTGCGTTGCTGGTCGCACACCGTGTGAACAGTAACTGCTACAAAGCGCAACGTCGCATTTACACAAAGGTTGCTTTTACCTGCGTAATGGATTATACTAGTCTGACAGGGAATTTTGAAACGGAGGATTTTACAATGAAAATTGCAGTAACTTATGACAACGGAAATATTTTCCAGCATTTTGGAAAGACAGAGACTTTCAAAGTGTACGAAGTAGAAGATAATAAGGTGGTTTCCAGTGAAGTGATCGGTTCTAATGGGGAAGGACACGGAGCACTGGCAGGACTGCTTGCAGGACAGAATGTAGATGTTCTGATCTGTGGAGGAATCGGCGGAGGTGCACAGACTGCACTTGCAGAAGCCGGTGTTGAATTATGTTCAGGAGCGCAGGGAGATGCGGATCAGGCAGTAGAGGCATACCTGAAAGGCGAGCTTGTATCCAGAGGAGCTACATGTGATCATCATCACCATGAGGAAGGACATTCCTGTGGAGATCATGAAGAGGGACATTCTTGTGGAAGCAGCTGCGGTGGCGGATGCGGATCACACACTACAATGGAAGGAAAGAATGTTGGAAAGAAATGCCGTACACATTACAAAGGAACATTCAATGACGGAACTCAGTTTGATTCTTCTTATGACCGTGGAGAGCCACTTGAGTTCGTATGCGGTGCAGGACAGATGATCAAAGGATTTGACGCAGCAGTAGCTGATATGGAAGTTGGTCAGGTAGTGGACATCCATCTGATGCCGGAAGAAGCTTATGGAATGCCGAATCCGGAAGCTATCTTCACAGTAGAGATTGCAGAACTCCCGGGATCTGAAGACCTTGAAGTGGGACAGCAGGTTTACCTGTCCAATCAGTATGGACAGCCATTCCCGGTAAAGGTAACAGCTAAGGAAGAGACAACAATCACTTTCGATGCAAACCATGAGATGGCAGGAAAAGAACTGAACTTCAAGATTGAGCTTGTATCAGTAGAATAAAAAGTGAATAGAAGTAATTAGAAATTCTACTAAGAAATATCTAATAAGAAACATAAAGAGAGGGCAGTGCTTCAACGATTGAGAAATCGTGAAGTACTGCCCTCTCTCTGTAATTGTAGGTAAAGATTTAAAATGCTACGGATTTACACTATCACTCACAATCTTTCCATCCATAATGCGGACAACACGATTAACCTGATTGGCAATTTCATCATCATGTGTAATGATAATAACTGTTCTTCCAGACTCATGAAGGTCTTTCAGAATATTCATGATCTCGATAGTTGACTTACTGTCCAGGTTACCGGTCGGCTCATCGGCAAGGATGATCGGCGGCTGTGCGGCAATTGCTCTGGCTACAGCGACACGCTGCTGCTGTCCACCGGAAAGCTGGTTCGGTCTGTGATCCATACGATTTTCCAGTCCAACTTTCGATAGAGCTTCCCCGGCAATCTCTTTTCTTTGCTGCTTTCCAAGTCCGCGATAAATCAGTGGAAGTTCTACATTTCCAAGTGCATCCAGGTTTGGAATCAGGTTGAATCCCTGAAAGATGAAGCCGATCTTGTGATTGCGGATATCAGACAGTTCATTGTCTGAGAGATGGGCAACATCTTTTCCGTCCAGAAAATATTCCCCGGAATCGGGTGTGTCGAGACAGCCGAGCATATTCATAAATGTAGATTTACCAGAACCGGAATGTCCGACAATGGCAATAAATTCCCCCTGGTTGATTTCAAGAGAAACATCATCCAGTGCGCGGACTTCATTTTCTCCAGGATTGTAGATCTTGTACATATTTTTAACACGAATGAGTGGCTCCATAATAACCTCCTTAAAAAATAAAATAAATAACTCAATAAGAATTCTAATTTCCAAAATAAGCATTGAGTCCAAGAACCAGACCATCAGCCAGACTATTTAGTGTGGAATTACTGTGGTCAGAGCTTGCATTTCCAAGTTCCATATCAACAGACGGAATTGTACTATAAGAAGTCTGTGTCAGATCAATATTCATAGAACCATTTTGGTAAATGGTCATTCCTTCTGTACGAAGTCCCTCTACAAGAGAGGCCCCAAGTGCATCATGTTCCTGCCAGTGGGAAGCGACAGGTTCCATACTTTTCAGACCATCCGGCACAGAAATGTAGAAACAGCCTTTGTCATATCCCAATCCATCTCCATCCCAGTGGAGTGAGATGTGACAGTCAGCTATATTGTTACAGAGTACGGTGCGGGCAACATTATCAAGCTGGACATCGTCGCCAGTTCTCACCATAAGGACATCATATCCTTGAGCAAGCAGCTTATCTTTCAGAATCTGAGCCATCTGAAGTGTAACAGTGCTTTCAGCAGTTCCATCGTTAAATGTCATTCCACCGGAAACTGCAGTCGCATAAGTTGCACCCTGAGCAGTGCTTCCGCCGGTTGTTTTTGGAGAACCATCCGGGTGACACTGTGTCTTTACAGAAGCACCACCGGAAGTTCCATGTCCGGCATTCACGCCGACGACGATATCCTTGCGGTCAGAATCTGCAAGATAAATAGTAGCTGTTCCAGAACTGATTGCAGAAAAGTCTGCATATTGCCAGGAAGGGTCAAAGCTGATCTCCTGTCCATTGCTGTAAAGAGCCGCTGCGCCGGTCAGCGATTCCTGCTGAGTTACGGATTCAGATTCAGAAGCAGATGGGGTGGCGGCATCAGCAGAAGAAGTTTCATCTACAGTTTCATTTTCAGAATCTGATGAGATAGAAAAATCATCTGCTGTCTTGGGTGGTGCCTTAGTACCCTGCGCCTGCGCCGTGTCCGTACTGGATTTGTGCTGTATGCTACCGCATCCGGTCAGGCAGCAACACAGGAGAACGGCACAAGAGAATCGAAAAAATGGGTTTTTCAATTTCAATCTCCTTTATGATAAATATTACTGTTCTCATTGTATCATAATCATTTTCCAAATAGGGAAAATTCAGATAAAATTAAGGTTTCAAAAAGGAAAATATAATGTAAAAAATTCAAGGCGATTGCATAATCATTTTGATTGCGATAGACTACAAGAGAAAGAATATCATAGTTAGGGAATTTTGCCTGCCAATAGCATATAGTGTGGCGGGAGGTCTAGTGCTACGCAATTCGCATAATCATAATATACGAGGACAATATATATGGAAGAACAACAAGAAAAAACGCAAGGGAAAAAACAAGATAAAAAATTGTGGAAGATTTTCTGGTCAACCTTTTACTTAAGCGCGTTCACATTTGGTGGAGGTTATGTGATCGTCAGCCTGATGAAGAAAAAGTTCGTAGATGAATATCATTGGATTGAAGAAGAGGAGATGCTGGATCTTGTGGCGATCGCGCAGTCGGCACCGGGAGCAATCGCAGTGAACGGAGCAATCGTGATCGGATATAAACTGGCTGGAATTGCGGGGATTCTGACAGCAATTGCCGGGACAGTAATCCCACCATTTCTTATTATATCGATACTTTCTGCCGGTTATCAGGCATTTCGAAGTAACCAGATCATCAGCTTAATGCTCGAAGGAATGCAGGCCGGAGTGGGCGCCGTGATCGCATCTGTGACATATGACATGGGTGCCGGAATCGTGAAGAAGAAAGATGCTTTGTCATACGTACTTATGGTCGGGGCATTTATAGCTTCCTGCATATTTGAGGTAAATGTAGTCTATGTGATTCTGATCTGTGGAATTGTCGGAGTACTCCGCGCATTAATTGAGAAAAAGATCACGAAGAAAGGAAGTGAAGAGAAATGATTTATCTGAAATTATTTTTAAGCTTTCTTCAGATTGGACTGTTCAGCTTTGGCGGCGGTTATGCGGCGATGCCTCTGATCCAAGAACAGGTTGTGACACAGCATGGTTGGCTTACGATGACAGAATTCACAGATTTGATCACGATTTCCCAGATGACACCTGGGCCGATTGCAATCAATGCGGCAACATTTGTCGGCAGCAAGATTGCGGGAGTTCCGGGATCTGTTGCGGCGACCTGTGGGTGCATTCTGCCGTCTTGTATTATCGTAACTTTGATCGCATGGTTTTATTTAAGATATAAGAAAATGAAAATGTTCCAGAGCGTGCTGGAATCCCTAAGACCGGCAGTTGTTGCACTGATCGCATCCGCAGGTATCGCAATTCTGCACACTGCATTCTGGACAGATGGAATTGTGCAGTTTGCGGCGACAAAATGGTCTATGGTGGTGATCTTTGGAATCTGTCTGTTATTGCTTCGTAAGACAAAACTGAATCCGGTGATTGTGATGATGCTTGCGGGAGTGATGAACGTGGCAGTAAGATATGCAGCCGGATAAAATGGTGGATTTACGCAGGCTTTGGTAAAGAAATGTGAATAGGTGAAAAATACGCAGACTTATGTGGAAAACATTTCAAGGATCATGGTATATTGTGAATAACTTTCATGGTATACTGTACATACGTTGTGAAAAGAGAACAGAAATAATAGAGAAAACATTTATGAATATACAAGGAGAGCGAAATGAGCGAACAGAACAATCAGAACATACAAGAATCACAGACACCGCACAAGCGTCGTGTGAGATATAAAGGAAAATACCCGAAGAAATTCGAGGAGAAATATAAAGAGTTACAGCCGGAGAAATACAAGGATACAATCGCGCATGTAATCCAGAAGGGAAATACTCCTGCCGGAATGCACATTTCTATCATGGTAAATGAGATCCTGGATTTCCTGAAAATCCAGCCGGGTGAGACTGGATTCGATGCGACACTCGGATACGGTGGACATACGAAAGCAATGCTGGAACGTCTGAAAGGTGAGGGGCACATCTATGCAACAGATGTTGACCCGGAAGAGTCTGCGAAGACAAGAAAACGTCTGGCAGATCAGGGATTCGGAGAAGACATTTTAAGTATCCGTCTGCAGAACTTCTGCACGATCGATGAGATTGCGAAAGAAGTTGGAGGATTTGATTTTATCCTTGCGGACCTTGGAGTTTCCTCCATGCAGATTGATAATCCGAAGAGAGGATTTTCCTTTAAAGTTGACGGACCGCTGGATCTGCGACTGAACCAGGAGAAGGGAATCAGCGCAGCAGAGCGCCTTGATAACATTTCCGAGGAAGAGCTTGCCGGAATGCTTTACGAGAATTCAGATGAGCCATACTGCGAAGAGCTGGCGAAAGCGATCACAACAGAGATCCGCAAGGGCAATCGCATTGATACAACAACAAAGCTTAGAAATGTCATCGAGAAGACTTTAGATTTCCTTCCGAATAATAAAGAAAAGAAGGACATTATCAAAAAGACTTGCCAGAGAACATTCCAGGCACTTCGTATTGATGTCAATAATGAGTTTGAAGTGCTTTATGAATTCATGGAGAAACTTCCGGGAGCATTGAAACCGGGCGGAAGAGTAGCAATTCTTACATTCCATTCCGGAGAGGACAAGCTTGTAAAAAAAGCACTCAAAGCAGGATACAAAGAAGGAATCTATTCCGAATATGCGAGAGATGTTGTGCGTCCGTCAGCGCAGGAATGTGCACAGAACGGAAGAGCAAGATCTACGAAGATGCGCTGGGCTGTGAAGGCGGAATAGTTGACTTCAATATAATGAAATGTTATAGTTAGTCAGAAATAATAGCGTTCGGTGCTGTTTGATCAGGGAATATATTTCCATATCCTGATTGAAACAGGTAAAAGGGAAACAGGTGCAAGACCTGTACGAACTCGTCACTGTGAGCAGAGATGCGGTCTTCTTAGAAATTAGATTTCAGAAGACCGCCCCTATACAGACAAGTGTGGAGAGTCCGCACATCCACTGGGAGACCGGGAAGGTGTTCTGTATAGAAGATCTGTAAGTCAGGAAACCTGCCGGCCGTTGGTGCGGGGAATATACGAATTCCAGATCACGAGTAATTGATTGTACCGAAAGAACCATTCTTACTGTTCGCATTACGTGTGACCAGCAATCATTCATTTGATTCAAGATAATTCTATCCATTTTCCGTATTTTATAATTCACAACTTAATAGGAGACAAAAAAGAAATGAAAAATAAGAGTAGATGGCTTGCGCTTATGCTGACAGGTTCTATGGTGATTTCACCATTGTCTTATACAAGAACATATGCGGCAGAAAATGAGCAGCAGTGTGAGACAAATTTACAGGAAACTGTTGAGGTGGAAGAAGCTGATCTAGATAAGAAACAAGATGAGAGTCAGACAGAAGACGCAGGAAATGTTAAAGAAGATAAAAGAGATGACGATTTAACAAAAGAAGATCAGACAGAGGAATCTGATAAAGTTGATAATTCTTCGGATAAATCAGATAATCAGAATTCAATCGAAGCAGAAACAAAACCAAATTTAGAGAATAACTCAGAAAATAATTCAGAAAACAACTTAGAAAATAACTCAGAAGAGAAAGATACAGAAACCACCGGGAAAAATCCAGGCACAACTGTCTCAGATCAGGTTGCGGACGAAAAAACTGATAACAAGGATACACAGATAAAAGATGAGACAGGCAAGTCAGAACCTTCTATGGATTCTAACGATTCTACGAATACTCCGGAACCGGAACTTCCGCCACTAAAGGAGGCTCCTTCTGTAACAGGAGAATCTGTGAAAGTAGTAAAAGAAGACGCTGAAGAGTTCAAGATGTTCAAGGTCAGTGAATCAACAGTTGTTGAAAAGGATGGCGAACTTGATATCACGATCAAGACAAACAACACAGGATTTGATGCGCTATATCTTGGTTCAAAAGATGATTTGTTGAAGGCATCTGTTATAGAAAGAACACAGGATGAAGAAGGTGCATGGACATTTCATTTCAATGTGCCGAAAGAAAAAGCAGGTCAGACAATTCCGGTATCTTTGAGAAAGTCAAAAGATCAGACCTGGTATGACAAACAGTACTTATGGATGTACATTCCGAATCCGGGAGAAACTTCAACACCGGATCCGGCACCAACTCCAACACCGACACCGGAAGCAACAGTAGCAAACGGAATCTACAGTATGGACGTAACTTCCAGTTCTTCCATGTTTAAAGTAGTGGATTGTATTCTGACAGCAAAAGACGGAAAAATGAGTGCTGTGCTTACATTAAGCGGAACCGGTTACGGCTATCTGTATATGGGAACAAAGGAAGAGGCTGCAAGCGCAGATCAGTCATCCTGGATTCCATATCAGGTGAATGAAGAAGGAAAATATACTTATACTGTTCCGGTAGAAGCGTTGGATAAGGAAATCGCAGTAGCAGCATATTCCATTAAAAAAGGAATCTGGTATGACAGAACGCTGACTTTCCAGTCAGAGACAATGAAGAAGATTGCCGATCTTAATTCTACAGATTCTGAGAATAAAGGTGATTCCGGAAACAACGGAAACACAGGAAATTCCGGTACTACTGGTGGTTCCAGCAATACAGGTAATACAGGAACAAACAATTCTGCTTTCCCAGGCGGTTCTGTATCTGGAACTAATTCAGGAAAAACAGATGGAAATGATGGAAAAGCAGATAATGTATCAAAATACGAATCCGATACAAGTGGTTCTACTTCTCATGTAGACAGTGGAACAACACTGAAAGATGGTGTATATACTCCGGACCGTTTTACCTGGTCAGGTGGAACAGGTAAGGTTCAGATTACTTGTAATAAAGTGACGATCCAGAATGGACAGGCTTATGCAACACTCGTGTTCAGCAGTGATCATTATCAGTATGTGAAAGCGAACGGAAATAAGTATTACACAACAAAGGGCGGCGGATCAGCGACAGCTGTTATCCCGGTTGCATTGAATCAGAACAATAAGATTATTGGAATGACAGATAAAATGTCTGTCGCACATGAGATAGAATATACGATTTTCATTTATCTTGCAGCGGCGAATGGAGGAACATCTGCAAACGGAACAGATGCTTCGACAAGCAGTAACCAGAAGCTGGATGAACAAGCACCTGAAATTATAGGTTTGGAATATCAGTCAGAAACAAAGCTTGACTATGCAGAATATTTCAAGATTTATCATTATGATCAGGGGATTGTACTTCTTGAAATCGATATGACGAAGGACACAGCAAGAGACCCGGAAAAAGCAGAGGAAACAAAGTCTGAAAATGAGAAGTCTGCAGAAGATAAAGAGAAGTCTTCCAAGAAGAAAGTAGCTTCTGTTACGATCAATAGATCAGAAGATTCTAAGAACTCAGATGCAGAAAGCAAAGTGGATGCTTCTGTCGAGGAATCCGCAGCTTCAGATAATAACGGCGCAAGCGAACAGGAACTGGCAGCAGAGCTTTACAAGGGAAATGTTGTGAAATATCTGATCGTTCCGGAGGATGTGGAAGTTCCGGTTGGTCTTGAGCAGGATATGATCATTGTGAAGAAACCTGTGGATCATACTTATGCAGAGTCTGATGAGATTCTGAATACGATGAAAGATCTCGATCTTCTTGACAATGTTGCGGCAGTTGGAATGAAGAGCAAAGACTGTACAGTATCTGAGATTGCTGATAAGATGAAAGTAAAAGACGGAGAGAAGAATGCTGAAGTTGCATATGCAGGAACAGCGGACAAGTTGAAACTGAAGAATTTTGTGAAGAGTGAAGTGAATCTTGCATTGTTTACAGGAGATATTCTTCCAAGAGAAGATTCTGAGGAAAATGCAGCGAAAGATACTGACAAAATAGCAGATAAAGACAGTAAAGATACAAAAGAGACTCTGACAGTAGAAGAGAAGACGGAACAGTTCGAAGAGCTGACAGAAAAGCTTGCAATGCTTGGTATTCCGGTTTTTGTTGATCGTTCTTCCGAGGAAAAGACAGAACTTGGAAAGCAGGAGTGGATCAAGGTTTACGGTGTTCTCTACGGATGTGAAGAGCTGACGAACGAGAAGTTTGATGCGGCAGTAGCAGCGGCAGAGAAATAGGAGAGAAAAATAGAATGAAGATAAGAAGATGCAGAATCACAGCGTTAATGCTTTCAGCTGCACTTCTGCTCGGAGGCTGCGGTTCTACCGCAGCCTCCGGTGGAAACAGCGGTAATAATTCAGCAGGTACAGATGTAACAAAGGATAAGACCAAAGATGCAGCCGACAAGACAAAAAAAGCACCGGAGATTGAAGGGCTTACCTATGAATCTACAATGGATCTGACTTACGCGACAGAATTCGATGTATACTATTATAAGGATGGATATAAGTTGATCGATGTCCATGAAGATAAGCAATATCTGATCGTTCCGGAAGGTGAAGAAGAACCGGAAAATCTGGCGGATGATATTGTTGTGATCCAGCAGCCGACAGAGAATATTTATATGGCGGCGACAGCATCCATGTCTCTGTTTGATGCAATCGGCGGAATTGACAAGGTAAAATTCTCCGGACTTGAGGCTTCCGGCTGGTATGTAGAGAGTGCAAAGGAAGCAATGGAATCCGGAGCGATGACATTTGCGGGAAAATACAGCGAACCGGATTATGAGACTCTCGTTGACGGAGACTGTGATCTGGCAATCGAATCAACGATGATCCTTCATACACCGAAGGTACAGGAAATGATCGAAGATCTTGGGATTCCGGTATTTGTAGATTACTCCAGTTATGAGTCACATCCGCTTGGAAGAACCGAGTGGATCAAGCTTTATGGGGCGCTTCTGAATAAAGAGGAAGAAGCGGATACATTTTTTGACCAGCAGGCTCATGTAATCGAGGAACTGAAAGGCTTCGAGAACACGGAAAAGACGGTTGCTTATTTCTATGTGAGTACGGATGGTTCAATCGTTGTGAGAAAATCTGACGATTATATTCCGTCAATGATCGAAATCGCAGGTGGAAGATATGCGTTCAAAGATCTGAAGAATCCGGACAGCAACGCACCATCTGTTAAACTGACGATGGAGGAATTCTATGCGACTGCTGTCGATGCAGATTATCTGATCTACAACGGGACGATCGACGGACAGATAAATAGTATCAGTGAGTTGGAAGCAAAGAATGAATTGTTCTCTGAATTCAAGGCGGTGAAAGACGGAAATGTCTGGTATACCGGAAAGAACTTATATCAGGCAACAGATACAGTCGGAGAGCTGATCAAAGATATGCATCTGATGCTGACAGACGGTGATGCATCTCAGATGACATTTCTTGAAAAGATGGAGTAGAAGAATGGAGCAGACAAGTTTTCATCAGGAAAATTTCAGACGGCGTACAAGATACACAGCGGTATTTCTGATTCTTGCAGCAGTATTTTGTGTTGTGACAGTGCTAAATATCAATACCGGAAATGTTCATATTCCGGTGCCTAAGATTCTGCGTATTCTCTTTCTGAAAGAAGGAGCGGCGACAGAGTACAATATTATATGGAAGATCCGTCTTCCGAGAATTCTGATGGCAGCGCTGCTTGGTGGTGCATTGTCTCTTTCGGGCTTTTTGCTGCAGACATTTTTTTCTAATCCTATTGCCGGACCTTTCGTTCTCGGAATTTCTTCCGGAGCGAAAATGGTCGTGGCACTTACAATGATCGTGTATTTGAAATATATCGGAAGATTTTCTTCGTATACACTGATTCTTGCAGCATTTATCGGGTCGCTGATCTCGACGGGATTTATCCTTCTGATGTCGAAAAAAGTGCAGCATATGGCGTCTCTTCTTGTCGGGGGAATCATGATCGGATATATCTGTTCGGCTATCACGGATTTTGTTGTGACATTTGCGGATGATTCTGATATTGTGAATCTGCACGGATGGTCACAGGGAAGTTTTTCCGGAATGAGCTGGAGCAATATTCGTGTGGCAGCAGTGGTTGTCGGACTTGCGGTGCTGTTTACATTTTTCCTGTCCAAACCAATCAGTGCATATCAATTGGGAGAAGCATATGCGCAGAGTATGGGAGTCAACATCAAGACATTTCGCGTGATTTTGATCTTGCTTTCCAGTATTCTGTCAGCGTGTGTGACTGCGTTTGCCGGACCGATTTCCTTCGTGGGAATCGCAGTTCCGTTTCTTGCAAGGAAAGCATTTGGAACGTCAAAACCGATCGTGGTCATACCGGGAACGTTCTTTATGGGAGCTGTGTTCTGTATGATCTGTGACTTGATTGCACGAATGGCACTGGCACCGGTAGAATTGAATATCAGTACGGTGACTTCTATTCTGGGTGCACCGATCGTTATCTATATGATGATACCGAAGGGAGGAAGAAAATAAGATGGTAGATTATTATTTTCAAATGAAAGACCTGTCGGTAGGTTATAATGGAAACTCCCTGATCCGTGATATTAATATCGGGCTCAACAAGGGGGAGATCGTGACTTTGATCGGGCCGAATGGTTCGGGAAAGTCAACGATTTTGAAAAGTATTACAAGACAGCTGAAAGTCGTTGGAGGGAATGTATTTTTTGACGATACTTCTCTTCTGAAACTGCCGTACAAAGAGCTTGCGTCTAAGATGGCGGTCGTGTTGACGGATCGGATCAAGACAGAGTTGATGACTTGTCATGATATTGTGGCGACCGGACGCTATCCTTACACAGGACGACTTGGGATTCTGACGCAGGAAGATGAATGTCTGGTGGAAGAGGCGATGCAGGCGGTGCATGCGCAGGAGCTCGGCAACCGTGATTTTAATGCGATTAGTGACGGACAGAAGCAGCGCGTTCTGCTGGCGAGAGCAATCTGTCAGAACCCGGATGTGATCGTTTTAGATGAGCCGACTTCGTTCCTGGATGTAAAATATAAGTTGGAGCTGTTGTCTATCCTTGAGCGGATGGCAAGGCAGAAGAAGATTACGGTGATTATGTCTCTTCATGAAATCGATCTGGCACAGAAGATTTCAGATAAGATCATCTGTGTCAAAGGCGAGACGATTTCACATTACGGAAGCCCGGAAGAAGTATTTACAGAAGAAATCATTCGCGAATTGTATGGAATCAATAATGGATATTTTGACCCGCTTTTTGGAAGTATTGAACTTCCTGCGCCGGAGGGTGAGCCGGAAGTGTTCGTGATCTCTTCCGGCGGAACTGGAATCCCGGTTTATCGAAGACTTCAGAAGGAGCACATCCCGTTTGCGGCAGGTATTTTATATGAAAATGATATGGATTACCGGCTGGCAAGATTACTTGCGGCAGAAGTGATCACGGAAGAACCGTTTGAGGAGATTCGGGAAGAAACGCTTCAGAAAGCATTTGAGACAATAGGGAAATGTAAGCGTGTGATCAATGCCGGAGTGAAGATCGGAACATGGAATATAGGGATTGAGAGATTGCTTGAAAGAGCAGAAATAGAAGGGAAATTATAAAAACGTATAAAAATGAGCCGAGATAGCATTTTAAATGTGTTTTAAAAAGCGCTGTCAACGCTCTTTTTTGTTGCTATTCATGATTGTGAATGGTAGAATAGAACAGTATAGGCTATAAAAAAGATGGGAAAATAGCAGTACAGACTGTTATGTGATGGGAGGCAATTTATGAGTAACAATGGACAATCAGCAAAGAGAGCAAGCTTCTCGGGTAAAATCGGATATGTGCTTGCTGTTGCAGGCTCAGCAGTCGGCCTGGGAAATATCTGGAGATTCCCGTATCTGGCTGCGAAATATGGAGGGGGAATCTTCCTTCTCGTTTATCTGATTCTGACCGTATCTTTTGGATATGTTCTGATCATGTCAGAGACAGCACTTGGAAGAATGACAAGAAAAAGTCCGGTTGGAGCTTTTCAGACATTTGGTAAGACAAAATCATTTAAGATCGGCGGATGGCTCAATGCAATAATTCCTATGCTGATCGTGCCGTATTATAGTTCGATCGGTGGTTGGGTTATCAAGTACCTTGCAGAGTATTTGAAAGGAAATGTGCAGACTGTTGCACAGGACGGATATTTTACAGAATTTATTTCAGATTCTTTTCAGGTAGAAGCATGGTTCATCGTGTTTTCTATTCTTGTATTCTGCGTTATCCTGGCAGGAGTTGAGAATGGTGTAGAGCGAGTATCTAAGATTATGATGCCAATCCTTGTTATTCTTGCGGTTATTGTAGCAATTTATTCTGTAACAAGACCGGGAGCAATTGAAGGTGTGAAGTATTTCCTGATTCCGAATCCAAAGCACTTCTCAGCAATGACGGTTGTTGCGGCAATGGGACAGATGTTCTACTCCCTGTCAATCGCGATGGGAATTTTGTATACATATGGTTCTTATATTGGTAAAGACGTTGATCTTGAGAAGAGTACAACACAGGTTGAGATTTTCGATACAGCAATCGCAATGCTCGCAGGACTTATGATCATTCCGGCTGTATTTGCATTCTCCGGTGGTAATCCGGATGACCTGCAGGCAGGACCGTCTCTGATGTTCATCACACTTCCGAAGGTATTCGCAAGTATGGGCGTTGGAAGGCTGGCTGGTATCCTGTTCTTCATATTGGTACTTCTTGCAGCAGTGACAAGTGCAATCTCACTTCTGGAGACAAGCGTATCTACATTCCAGGATGAACTTCACTGGAGCAGACCGAAATGCTGTATCCTTATGGCTGCTGTTATGCTTATAATCGGAACCTTATCTTCTATGGGATATGGAGTACTGAGTTTTATTCAGATTTTTGGAATGGCAAGTCTGGATTTCTTCGATTTCCTGACAAATTCCGTGATGATGCCGCTTGCAGCACTTGCAACATGCTTCTTGATCGTTCGTACCGTTGGATTTGACAAGATTGCAAGGGAGATTGAGCAGTCATCTGCATTTAAGAGAAAGAAATTATACATGTTCTTTATGAAATATCTGGCACCGATCTGCCTGATTATTATATTATTAAGTTCTATTGCAAATGTATTGGGAATTATTTCTATGTAATGGAAAATGCTTGTTAAAATAGACAAGTAATCTTGCTGTAAATCTACCTGCATGGTATAATATGACTAGACTTGTAAAGTTTAGAAACAGTTCAGCCATACAACGAAGTGGTCATAAACTGACGGTCTTACGTTGTATGGCTGAATTGCAATAATTTTACATTTTAAGAAAATAATAGGAGTGATTAAGATGTATCAGGAAGAGTATAAGCGCTGGATGGCAGCAGATTTAGAAGACGCAGATCTGATGCCGGAGTTAACTAAAATCGAGGGAAATGATGACGAGATCAAGGAGCGTTTCGCAGTTGCGCTGAAGTTTGGAACAGCCGGACTTCGTGGTGTACTCGGAGCAGGAACGAATAGAATGAATATCTATGTTGTTCGTCAGGCTACACAGGGACTCGCTAACTGGGTAAAGACACAGGGCGGTACACAGACAGTAGCGATCAGCTACGACAGCCGACTCAAGAGTG
>OGRU01001809.1_pt1 | contig 15213 bp, 19 predicted proteins | sample 1553541 | NCBI WGS metagenome assembly OGRU01 (sample SAMEA2580068, study PRJEB22360) | human gut metagenome | biome: human gut; feature: human-associated habitat; material: faeces | place: Denmark | collected 2008/2010
GCAAGCAGATGGCGTGCAAAGTCGCCAGACGCTCTTTGTGCGGTATTGCCTTAGGTTATTTTATTGAGAGGAAATAAAATCTATGAAAAAAACACTGGCGATGATTTTCGCATTCCTGTTGACAGCCTATTCCATGCCATATTCGCCGGTATCTGCGACAGAGGGAAAAGGTGATGTCAACGCAGACGGCAAATTTTCCACAGCGGATATAGTTTCTCTGCAAAAGTGGCTTTTGGCAGAGTCAAACACAAAGCTTGCCGACTGGCAGGCGGGAGATTTTTCAGCAGACGAAAAGCTGGACGCACAAGACCTTTGTTTGATGCGACAGGCGTTGGTTTCGCCGGCAGAGAACAGCCCATTGGAAAAACTGGTTGGCATGACATATGCTGATGCCGTTCAGAACGGTTATATTTCCAAATCGGAATACAACTATCAAATCGCAGGAGAACTGAAAAGTGCCATTGAGGAAAAAATGGGCCGTCCGCTGGATTATTCGGTCGATCGATTCTATCTGGTACATTCCGATGCTATTGGCTTATCAGACACCACACAATATCTGTACAATGCCGCAACCAAGGATGTTTATGTGGTCAATACAGAAACCAACATGAATCGGGCAACATGGTACTGGAAGGGCAGCAAGGCAGCGCTTTACGGAATCGATAATAATACGACAGTGCAGAATCAATTCTTAGATGCCATGGAATTTTACGGCATTACGGAGATCTACTACTCTATTGGTGCCAATAAACTGGTGAACAATGCAGACATGGTAGCAACTTTTGTAAAGAATGCCTACGCCCGCAACATGAAAGTTTACCTGCTGACTGGCGAAAAAACATGGCTGTATGAAGATACTTACCAGACCGCCATTTACCGTGTCTTTGACCGTGTAGAAGAATACAACCAATTAGTCGATGCAGATGCTCGAATTGCCGGTGTTTCCTATGATGTAGAAGTCTGGACGAATTCCGAATTTAACTGGAAAAACAATGACAGTGCCCGATACCAACAGATAAAATTTATAGAAACTGCCCAGAAATATGCCGATTCAAAAAATCTGTCAGTGTCTTATTGTCTGCCATTCTGGATTCCGCGGTATACCTATACTGATGATGACGGTACAGTGAAAAACGTCTACGATACAATTACGAAAATTTCCAACAACACCATTTTAATGGCATATCGGGACAGTGCTTCTGCTGTAGAGAAACTGGTAGCACAAGTGCAGACTGGTGCAGAAAAATCGGCTTTGGATTATGCCGAATCCAATGACTGTAATCTGGAAATTGCTCTGCAGGCAGCGGAAACCAGCGAGGGCGATCATGTGACATTCTACGAGGAAGAAAAGGAACATGTCGGATACATCAATTCCGCCATTGCAGAGATGCAGTCGGATTTGGCAGAATATCGGTATCGCACCACTTTTGCCATTCACCAAGCCATTCCCTTGTACGAACATTATCTGACCAAATAAAACAACACCGCACAAAGCAAATTCAGCAGCTTTGTGCGGTGTTCTGATTTACGATTGTTTTTTCTGAAATGCTGTACCAACGGCAAGCCCCAGACAAAATCCGGCGGCTCCGCCAATGCAGATTCCCAGCGGCAAACTTCCGCATAGTAAGCTTCCGCAAGTCACGCCCAACAGCAGTCCAAGGGACACGCCAATGACAATACCGATAAGAACGCATTTTTTCTCCGGAAATTCCTGTTCCGGCAGAATCGTCTTTTTGCGTTTGTGCATACTCATACGCTCAGCTTCTTTTCCATCATCCATACAGTCAGCAGGTAACCCGCTACAGAGCCTGCAATGCAGAGCAGCATAGTCGGCAGATAGATTGCCGGCTGAAACAACACGTGGAGAAAATCTCCCAAGAACACTGTGCTGGATAGTCCGCTTTCCTGTGTGAGCATGATTTCTCCTTCGTTATCCAGACCAGAAGCCAGATGCGTTGTGAACAGTCCGCCCAACATGCTGACCGCATTGATAATCACAAACCAGAGAATCACTGCCAGAATGGTGCGTCCTTTCTGATTGCCCATTACAGTTTTCAGCAGAGTAATCACAACATATGCTGTAATGACCTGGAAAATAAACGAGATCACCATATTCAGAATGTACATTGCCAATCCGAAAAAGTTATAGCCGTTGAACAGAGCATCTTTCAGACCGCTTTCTGTGATCGAAGCATCAAACATGGACAGCAGAGCAACAACCGAAGTCCCATTTCTCTGCAATGCCAGAAAGACATCCACTGCGATCAGCAGGGTAAACAGAACTGTGATCCCCAACAGTGCCAGCAATGTCATGAGCAGCTTTGCTCCAACGATCTGGGCAGCACTCCGCGGTGTGGAAAAGAGCAGATAACCCGGCTTTTTGGAAATGTCGTCGTTGAACATGATAACTCCATAGAGCAAGATTGCCATTGCCCCGAATGCCAGACAGAGCACGCCGCCGATGATTCCCAGAAGCAGTGGTGTTTCAAGCTTGAAGCACCAGCCAACCAGATACAGCAGTTCTACCAGAAGCGTTACGCCGATAATCCCCAGAAAAATCACACGGGAACGGCGGAATTCATATTTTAACAAAGTACCCATAATCAAATTCTCCTTTACGTTATAGAGTTATACAGTCGGATTGACCGGCGGATTCTGCGGAAATGCCGGCTGCGAAACACCGGAAAAATACTCCCGATACAAATCGGAAATCGACTTCCCATACCGTGTGCGAATTTCTTCCAGTTCGCCCTCCAGCACCAGAGAACCGTTAGCCATCATAACGATATGGTCTACGATCGGTTCCAGTTCGTCAAACAGGTGACTGGAAATCAGAATGGTTGCGTTGGGATTGGCAGCACGAAGGATACTCTGAATGATCTGGTCACGTCCGATTAGATCAATGCCATTCAGCGGTTCGTCCAACATGCAGACTTCCGCATTGCGGGAAAGTGTTGCCGCAATTTTCAGCTTTGCCGCCATGCCAGAGGACAACGCCTTGACTTTCAGATCCGGTGTCAGCTGCATGAATTGCAGCAGGGAAGCGAACCGAGATTCGTCGAAATCCTCGAAAAAGTCCGCATAAAACTGTCCCACATCGCGAATCTTCATATAATCATAATAAAATGGCTCCGTGCTCATGTAAGAAATATGCTTTTTGGATTCCACACCAATCGGCATATCCTGATAGGTAACGCTGCCGGTGTTTACCTTTACCAGACCGGCAGCAGCTTTCATCATTGTGCTTTTTCCGCTGCCGTTGGGACCGACCAGTGCATAGACATGACCGGACTGGAAAGAGATGCTCAGATCATTGAGAGCCTTTTTCCCGCCGTAAACTTTTGTAACATGTTCAAATTTCAGCATGATGTGCCTTCTTTCTCCTGTTGCTGTGCCTGTGCTTCCAGCAAGTGTATGATTTCTTCTTTGGAAAAATGATAAGTTGCCATCTGGGCGAGAAATTGTGCACTTAGTTTCTCGCCGATCTCCTGCCGCAGCTGCTCCGGCATTTCCGGATTTTCCATGAGGAACGTGCCGATGCCGCGTTTGGTATAGGAGATGCCCTCTGCCTCCAGCTGGCGATAGATTCGCTGTACCGTATTGGGGTTTACTTGGTAGGCAAGAGCAAGTTCTGCATTGGACGGCAGTTTATCGCCTGCCTTTAATTCGCCGATGACAATGCGACGCTTGATGTCTTCAGCGATTTGCAGATAAATGGGGTAGTTTGCCTGAAAGTTCATTTGCCTGCTCCTTTCCAATTGACTGGGTGACTAGTTCACTAGCTATATAGTACACTATATCCGTGGATTTGTCAAGAGGTTTTTGAAAAAAGTCTGTATTTGCCGGAAATTGCGTAAAAAAACAGCTGTTGCCGCCTGAAAGAACAGACAATAACAGCTGTAAATTACTCTATGTGATATACGTTGTACAGGGCAGTCTTAGGGAAACACTGCATAAAGCCAGCCTGACGGCTTTGCACGCAATCTGCCAAAAAATCTGACTACGCATCTTACGCACAAGCTTTATTCAGTGTTTCCCTATTGCACTTACTTCATATTCTTATAAATACTGCCGAAATCGTCCGGTGAGATCCGGAAGATCGCCTTGCCAAGGATCGCATCCCGCGGCACGAAGCCAACGAACTGCGAACGGCTGTCAGTAGAATTGTTCCGGTTGTCACCCATGACGAAATAGTAGCCTTCCGGTACTGTGACCGGATAGCTGGCGAAGCCGTCTTCCTGATTGGCTGTCAGTTCCCGAATGTAGGGTTCATCCAGTACCTCACCGTCTACTGTCACTTCGCCGGTGGCAAAGTCAATGTTGATCTCCTGTCCGCCGGTGGCAATGATCCGCTTGATCAGTCGCTTTTCCTGCGGCAGACCGTTGCCCTCTACCAGATTGCCGTCTTCATCATACAAATAGGAATGTGTATTGTTGACAATGACAATATCTCCGTATTCCGGCGTATACAGCAGGTCAGACATCAGCAGACGATCCTTGTCGTGCAGGGTTTCCCGCATGGAATCTCCGTCTACTGTGACCGGACGCACTACATAGGCAAACAGCAGAATGACTACGAAAATCGAAACGAATACGGTTTCCAGTATCTCTGCCACATCGCTCAGAAAAGAACTTTTCTGCGGCTCCTGCTGCTGCTTTTCTTCCTTTTGTATTGTCTGTTGTTCCATTCCGCCGTTCTCCATTTCTAACCGCTGGTGCTTTCGCCAGCCGGTTGCAGTCTTCCGATAATAAAAAAAGGACAATACTGTCCCTTTTTTACTGCCGACAGGCAGGTGTCATGAAGCAAACGACGACACGCACACCGATTCTGCCCGTCTTTGCATTTTGTGCATGATTCTTTTGATTATCGAATCTGTTCCTTAACCTTAGCAGCCTTACCAACTCTGTCACGCAGGTAGTACAGCTTAGCTCTGCGAACCTTACCCTTACGGATAACCTCTACGCGGTCAACGACCGGAGAGTGCAGCGGGAATACACGTTCGATACCGCAGCCGTGAGCTACGCGGCGAACGGTAAAGGTTTCGCTGATGCCGCCGTGCTTCTTTGCGATAACGGTGCCTTCGAATACCTGAATACGGCTCTTGTCGCCTTCCTTGATTCTTACGTGTACCTTTACGGTATCGCCGACTGCGAATGCCGGTACTTCCTGCTTCAGGCTTGCGTCGCTGATTGTTTTCAATGCATCCATGGTTAAATCCTCCTAAAATTTGCGAACATTCATTCACGTGTTCCTCTGCCGCCGTTCAGCATTGGGCGGTGGAACGCTGCCGTATTTTCTCACAGCATCGTCAGCGGACTGTCCGATTTAATGTCGTTCTGCTGAGCCGCCGATTCCCATCGGACGCACAGCCGGCATTAACCTCACACGTTACCGTGCGGATCATCTGCACCGCGGCTTTTTCAGCCGAATTCGGCACAAATTTCAAATGCTTTTATATCATACCACATTTCCGCAGAAAAAGCAAGTGTTTTTTCAAAAAAATTTTTGTTTTTCTTCTGTGAGCAGTTCCGTCCGGCAGATCTCCGGAGAAGCCCACATCTGTTCCGTCTGTTTTTTCCACGTTTCCAGCAGCAGCATGGGGTTCAGATTGGCAGTGCTCCCTGCCGGCAGGCAGAGCCGCAGTTCCAGTGCATCAGGCAACGCCTCGGCACCGGTCACCTCCAGCATAGGCTTCAGGTCTACTTCTTTGGTGCTACCTTTTTTGGTACGCTTTTCCGTGAGGATCTCCGGCTGTGCCGCAAACGCACAGAAAGAATCGTACAGTTCCCCGCTGTTTTCGCCGGGGATCCGCACAGTGTAATTGGCGTATGCCAGCTTTTTGAATGCCAGCGTGCCTTTCCACGCTTCCAGAATCCAGATCCCCTCCGGCAGGACGGCGTTCAGCCGTTCCATGACCGCATCACAGGGCAGCTCCTCTGTCAGTTCCAAGTCCATTTGTTCCGCGGTGCTGAAAAACCCCAGCGGCAGCGTGGTGGCAAAGGAAGTCTGCATATGCGGGTGAAAGCCCTCAGAATATGCCGCCGGCAGCTTTGCCCGACAGACGGCTCGCTGAAAGCAGCGGATCAGATCCAAGTGGGAAATATATCTGGCTCTGCCGGTTTTGGCAAAACGCATTCGAACGATGTTTTTCAAAAGCAAGCCCTCCCGATTCTCCGGTTTACGCCGCAGCCGGCACATTTGGCACGGCAGTGGGGTGTGGTTTCTGAAGCATGTGCCGTCTGGTTTTCCCGCACAAAAAAGGATTTCTCCACCAGATAATCCAGATGATCCCACGGAAAGATCTCGTCATAGGCTCTGGTGCGGTTGGCGTAAAAGGAAGCGGATACGCCGCAGTCTGCCATTGCCTGCTCCCAGATCTCATAATGAAAGCACTCGCTCCAGCTGTCAAATTTGCTGCCCAGCTGCCATGCCCGTTCAATAACTGGTGCCAGCCGCCGGTCGCCGCGGGCAAGCACTGCCTCCAGCAGGCTGATCTCGTAGGTGTGCCAGCTGACTTTGATCTTCTTCCGATGCCGCGGCTGGATACAACTTAAAAGGTGCTCCTGCCGTGCCAGCAGTTCCTCGCGGGAAACCTGCGGTTCAAACTCGAACGGTGTGAACGGCTTCGGCACAAAGGTGGCACAGCTGATGGAGATCTGTATGGTTTTGCCTTTGGAACGTTCCGGCGTATTATAATAGAGGTCGATCAGCTTTTCCGCCAGATGCACAATACCCTCTACGTCCTCCATAGTTTCTGTGGGCAGTCCCATCATGAAGTACAGCTTTACCGTAGCGAATCCGCCGGAAAAGGCAATGCCGGCAGTCCGCATCAGTTCTTCTTCGCTGACATTTTTGTTGATAACGTCCCGCAGCCGCTGGGTGCCTGCTTCCGGTGCGAAAGTCAGACTGCTTTTCCGCACGCCCTGAATCCGATCCATCAGTTCCTTGGAAAAGTTGTCCACCCGCAGAGAGGGCAGGGTGATGTTGATGCGGTTTTCGTCCAGATAGGGCAGCAGTTCGTTCAGCGTTTCTTCCAGCTGGCTGTGGTCGCTGGTACTCAGAGAGGACAGGGACAGTTCCTGATAGCCGGTGGTATCGCAGAGCGAACGGCACTGCCGGACGATGGTTTCCGGCGATTTCTCCCGAAACGGACGGTACAGGAAGCCTGCCTGACAGAAACGGCAGCCCCGTATACAGCCGCGAAGCACTTCTTCCACGGCACGGTCGTGCACCGTTTCCATAAAGGGTACCACAAATGTTTCCGGATAGAACGCCTTGTCCATGTCCTGTACGATCCGTTTGGTCACCTTTTCCGGTGCACCGTCTTTCGCCGTCACTGCGGCAATGGTACCGTCCGCCTGATAGGTCACCTCGTACAGAGAGGGCACATAGATCCCCTCGATCTGTGCCGCCGCACGGAGAAATGCAGAGCGGCCTGCTCCCTGCCGCTTCATTTGCAGATAGAGGTCCATGAGTTCCAGATTGACTTCCTCGCCCTCCCCCAGAATAAACAAGTCGAAAAAGTCCGCCAGCGGTTCCGGATTACAGACACAGGGACCGCCGGCAACTACCAGCGGTGCCAGTGCTTCGCCGCGATCACAGGCATGCAGCGGAATTCCTGCCAAGTCCAGCATATTCAGGATATTGGTATATGACAACTCATATTGCAGCGTAAAGCCCACGAAGTCAAATTCCCGCACCGGATCCAGACTTTCCAGTGCATACAGCGGAATCTGGTGTTCCCGCATCAGTGCTTCAAAGTCTGCACAGGGTGCAAAGACCCGTTCACACCAGAAGTTTTCCCGTGCATTAATTAAACTGTACAGAATTTTCATGCCCAGATGGGACATGCCGATTTCGTAAGTATCCGGAAAGCAGAACGCAAACCGAACATCGACTGATTCCCGCTCTTTGCAGATACTGCCCACCTCGCCGCCGATATACTGTGCCGGCTTCTGTGCCTGTAACAGCAGCGGCTCTATTTTTGCTCGTACATTCATAATTTTGTCCTCATTCATCAAGTGTTCTTCGGTATTGCCTGACAGGTTCTCAGTGCAAGAGAGCATTCAATGACACTTTCCGCACCAGCGGCAACCGTTGCAGCTGTGCTTTCTTTTGCAGTTCTGGCAACGTGGCTGCATGGGTACGTGGGTATCTCCTGCCGGATAGGACAAACCGGAACGCTGTGCCTGCACACGCTGATATGCTTTAGGAATGCAGTACACCTTTCCGTCCTTACAGAAATAGTTTCCGGTTCCGAGAAACCGAAACGGAATGTCTGCGTTCCGGCACTGGTCGTGCAGGGATCTGATCCACTCATAGCGGCAGGGGCGGTTGCCGTCGTAGTTTTCCCCGTCGCAGAGTACCTGTTCCACCTGTCCGGTGGCAAGGTACTTTTCGGCATGCACTTCAGAAAGAATCGGTGCGATCATGAACGCCTTGTGCTTTGCCGGAACTGCCAACAATAAGGGCAGCCGTTCCTCTGCACATTTCTGATTTTCCGTTGTCACACACAATGTCACGTTTTCCCAGCCGTCGCCCCAGTCTTCCGGCAGGTGGTCAGCCATACGTTCTGCCCGCTTCGTCTGAATCCAGAAGTGCACATCTCTGCGGCAGCGTATCATGTCCCATACTTCTTCCCGCCAGCCGTCTGCCTCTTGCAGAAAAAAGTCGCTGGTCATACAGACGTGCAGCATTGTCCCTGACGGAATCTTGTATGCACCCTGTCGGGTCTTTTTGACGGGCAGGTTGAAATTGGTCTTTGTCCGATAGATTTCGCTGCCATCTCTGTCACGCTGTGCGTCCAGATAATACATATAGCAATGTGCACAGCCTTCGCTGTATTTCTGGCAGCCGTGCCAAGGATTCCATGTCAGAAACGCTTCCTGCTCCACAGTCCAAACCCATTCCTTTCTTCAAAGGCAATACCGCACAAAGAGCGTCTGGCGACTTTGCACGCCATCTGCTTACAAATTTCCCGTCATATTTCACAAAAATGCTCGTGAATACATCAAGTATTCACTCTGCTTTTTGTTTCATCTGACGAAAAATTTGACGACGCATCTGTCGCACAATCTTTGTGCGATATTGCCCAAAATGTATTCACATGATTGATATTCCTGATCTCGCCGTCACGAAATTTCTGCATCATCTCATTGGTCAGACTGGCATCGTCCGGCTGTAAAATGATGTTCTCCCGCTTGACCCACTGGGCATATTTCAGCTCAGAGGTGTCCATTTGAATGGTAGGGTCACCATCCACTTCGCAGTAAAATCCCGCCAGAATATCGTTGGCAATGCCCCACGGCTGGGATTTATAGTAGCGGATATTCCGCACGTGCAGACCGGTTTCTTCCATAACTTCCCGTTCTACAGTTTCCTCCAGCGTTTCGCCGATTTCGGTGAAGCCGGCAACCAGTGCGAAATAGGGAAATCCGGTGCGGTATTTGGTCAGCAGCAGCGAATCCCCTGAGATCACGCCCACAATTACAGCCGGCATGATCTTCGGATAAATGCTTTTATGGCAGTGATCGCAGACCATGGCACGCTGTTCCGCAGAGTGGTGCAGAACGCCGCCGCAGCTGCCGCAATAGCGAGTACTTTTGTACCAGTCCGCCAGATGCTTTCCGGTCATGATCGCATATCGCTGAAACTGCGGTATCGCCTGTGCTCCGCGAATCCGGCGGATCTTCTCGTACTGCATGGCATCGTTCTCCGAAACCGGTGTTTCCGGCAGGAAATAGCTGCGGTTATCGATTTGGAACAAATAGCGATAATGCTCAGCAAAGACTTCCGAAACCGTAGGGAGCATCTCTCCGTCTTTCAGCAAAACTTCTGCACCACGATAACAGAGCACATAGCTGTCCTGCTCCGGCTGTGCCTCCGGACGGTACTGATTCTCCAGCTTATGCGGAAAAATATCCTGAATCATGATAATCCCTTCTTTCCATTGTCATTATATTCTCAATTGCGGTGAATTTCAATCGATTTTCATGAACAATGAAAACAGCCGCAGAGAAATTCTGCACGCAGATTGCATGGCGAACTTCATGTAGCGTTTCTTTAGCTTGCTTTTCGGAAAATGTGTGATATAATTGTACTAAGGAATGTATATTCTCGCAAGGCAAAATCTGACACCAAGACAGGAGTTTTTGATATGTATCCATTTCGAAAAATTGCCGTGCTGCTCGCCGCAGTGCTGGCTATGGGAACAGTACCCTTTTCCGGTTCTGCCGCGTCTGCCGAAACCTTTACCAACAATGCCCTTTACATGGACAGGCCATATGTTGAAATCGACACCAGCCGCAGAATGTATGTGGTGGACGGCTGGTATAGTGACTTCAAAGTCAAGCAGAATCTGGTGGACTATGACAGCGGATTGCAGGAGGCAACGGCGGAATGGTATCATTCCGATCAGGTTGCCTTTTGCAGTGAAACGGAGGTGCAAACAGAATGGTACAGATCAACTATATGCGATCTTTCTCTGGTAATTCGAACTGTTTCTCGCTGCTCTTTCCGTTGAAAGAGTTTACTTCGGAATCCATAAGCGAACGGGAATTTTATCTTTCTCTGCTTCAAAAAGCAGGATATTTTGACGGTAAGAAAGAACATTGTCACACCATGATTTGGAGCGTACATTATGACTGCATCTGTGACGGGATTCCATTTACCATGGTATATGATGAAGATTATGACGACATCACCTTTGCTATAGGCTTGGAGAATTTACAGCAGATGCCTAAAATTGCCGAGCAACTTCAAGCCCTTGTAGAATCGGAGAGACGTGCTTGCGGTATCTGAATATAACTGAATATAAAAGAAAGCGTGCTCCGGTGAATGGAACACGCTTTTGTTTTGGTTGTTTTTCCAACAAAAAAAGAGGACCTTCACAGTCCTCTTTCCAATCACAGCAATTCTAAGACAACAACTCCTGCCGCAGCTGTGTCAGCAGTTTTTTCTCCCGCCGCGACACCTGCACCTGTGTCATTCCCAGGATCGCCGCCGTTTTGCTCTGTGTCAGTTCCCGAAAATACCGCAGTTCCAACAGCATGCGGTCTTTTTCCGGCAATGCTCCCATCAGCTGCCGCAGGGACAGCAGATCGCCAATTTGCCGGTCTGGGGCTTCCACCGGAATGTCGAACTGCCCGTCGTCATCCTCGTCGCTGTCCCGTGTCAGGGAAAGGGGTGTCTGCGTTACGCACAGTGCCTCCCCGCATTCCTCCACGGAGTCCCCGCTCAGGGCACTCAACTCTGAAACCGTAGGCGAACGCCCGTGCTGCTGCTCAAATGTTTCCTGTAACTTTTGCAGCCTTGTTGCCCGTTCCCGCAGACTGCGGCTGATGTGCACAATGCCGCCGTCCCGGAACAGCCGCTTGATCTCGCCCAGAATCACCGGCACTGCGTAAGTGGAAAACTGCACACCGCGGGTACAGTCGAACGCCTTTACAGCTTTCAGCAAGCCCACGCAACCTGCGGAGTACAACTCGTCGTAATCGATCCCCCGATTCCGAAAGCGGTTGGCACAAAGGTGCACCAGTCCCAGATGTTCCTCTGCACGGGGCGTTGTTACTTCACCCGACATGGCAGGCTCCCCAGCTTTTTCCGCATGGTCACAGTCGTTCCCTTTTCCGGTGCACTCTTGACTTGCAGCTTGTCCATGAAGCTTTCCATGACCGCAAAGCCCAGTCCGGCACGTTCTTCTTCCGGTGCCGTGGTAAACAGAGGCTGCATCGCCTGTGTGATGTCCGCAATGCCGCAGCCGTGATCTTTGATTCGCAGATAGACCTCCCGATCTTCCAGCAGCTTCATATGTAATTCCACGTCACCCCTGCTTTTCCGGTAACCGTGGACAATGGCATTGGTCACCGCCTCGGAAACTGCCGTGCGAATATCTGCCAGTTCCTCTACCGTAGGATCCAGCTGTACCAGAAAAGCGGAAACCACTGCCCGTGCGGTGCGTTCGTTTTCGGAGATGCCAGGGAAAATGAATTTTACTGCATTTACCACCTTCATACATTTTCACCTCCTCCGATGCCAAAATCTCCCTCGCGGCAGGACGGTTTCTGTATCTGAATCTGTGCGATTCGCTCCATGCCGGACAGCCGAATGACCCGGCGGATATGGGGCGGCGGATCCCGCACGATCACGCTTCCGCCGATCGCCTCCATTGTCCGGTGTCTGCCCATAATCAACCCGATACCGGAGCTGTCCATAAATGTCACACCGGCAAAATCCAATACCAGCACGGACGGCTGAAGATCGTCGATTTTTGCATCGATCTCCGCACGCATCGGCTGGGCACAGTGGTGATCGATCTCGCCGCTGAGAATCGCGATCAGTGTTTTTTCCTGCGTTTGCAGTTCTACTGCCATATGACCATTTCCTTTCCCGACGGCTTCGCCCCAGCGAATTCGCCGTTTTGTGAGAAATCACTCCCTCCGAAAACAGTATACCACAAACCTATACAGGATTTTTGTCGAACGGAAAACATGGTGTAAAGCGTTTTCCCAGTTTTATCATTACAGAAATTCTTTGTTAAGGACAATGTCCCCATATCTCATGCACTGAGCCAATCCCGCATTTTTTCCATTGCCCGCTGTTCCAGCTGGCGAACCCGTTCTTTGGTGATATGCAGCTTCTGCCCCACCTCCAGCAGTGTCATGCTCTCGTTGTTCTGCAAGCCGTACCGCATGAAGATCACTTCCCGTTCACGCGGATTCAGCTGTTCCAGACACTGCTCCAGAAACAAATGGTTCTCCACTTCTTCATCCGGCGTTCTGGCATCTGGCTCGGCGAGCATCTCCTGTCGTTCGGTTTCTCCGTCCAGCTTCAGCATTTCGTTCAGGCTCCGCAGGGACACCATGGGTTCTACCCGACACAGAAACTCCTTGACCTCCGAAGCCGTCATGCCGTGTCCGGTTCGTTCTTCTGAGGTAACACGCTCTGCCAACGCTTCATAGTTCACACTGCCGTTTGGTTCCCGATATACGGACAGCTTGTGCATTCTGTCGTGCAGGTGCACAGGGATCCGGATAATGGTTCCGCCGGAAATGATTTCCCGCTGGATTGCCTGCCGCACGTGAGGCCACGCATAGGTGGCAAACTGGTTTCCGGTTTCCGGACGGAACAGCCTTGCCGCACGGAGCATGCCCAGCTGTCCCGCTGCCCAGAGGTCTTCCAGTTCCAGTGCAAGATACGCATACCGCCGGCGTTCCCGCCATGCAACCGCATGGATCATACCTTCATTCTGCTGCAATAGCTGGCTCTTTGCCTGTTCGTCGCCCTGCTGTATCCGAATGCACAGTGCCTCGTTACTGTCCGGGCTCATCGTCTTTATGTTTTGTTCCTGTTTCTGCATTTGCAATTCCTCCTGTCTAAGGAAATACTGCACAAAGCACGTCTGACAGCTTTGCACGCAATCTGCTTGCAGATTTTCCGTCATATTACCCAGAAATCCCTTGCCATACGGCAGTATGCCTGCGGAATTTCTGGGCAATCTGCCGAAAAATCTGACAACGCACCTTACGCACAAGCTTTGTGCAGTGTTGCCCTAAGAACTTGTTCCGAATTTCTGATTCTATTATAGCAGTTTAGTTTTTCAGAAGTGATATAACTGCAAAATTTTTTTAGGGCAATATTGCTGTTTCTATCAAGTTGCACAGTTTTTACAGCATCGCATTTGTCTAATTTTCCTCTGGCTTTTTGTCGCAAAATATGCTATAATATGATTATGCTATATGATAAAACGATAAACGCACCTCAACAACGCTGCGGCAGTGCGGCTTTGCTTACAAATTCCAATGGAGGGAATATGATGGAAAACCATTCGAACAATGAAAAAACAGTATATACCCTGAACGAATATGTTTCTTACGGAACATCCGGAGTATGCAAGATCGAATCTCTGGAACAGCGTTCCTTCGATGGGGAACATGAGGAATCCTATTACAAGCTCCGTCCGCTGGACAACTCCAATTCTACATTTTATGTGCCCATAGACCGTGCTGCGGAACGGCTGCGTCCACTGCTCACCAAGGAGCAGATCTACCAGCTGATCGACGAAATGGCAGAAGGAAAACTGGAAGAAACAGAATGGTGCAGCAACAGTCGGGAACGACGCGGCATTTTTCAGAACATTCTGCACGGCGACGACTATCGGGAAATGATTCAAATGATGCGTTCTCTGTATCACCAGCAGGAACGCAAACGGAAAACCGGTCACCGGCTATCCTCCGCAGATGTGGCAGCCATGCATGCGGCGGAAAACCGCATGTATCAGGAATTCGGCGTTGTTCTGAACATTCGTCCGGAACAGGTACATAACTTTATCCTGAAACGCATGGAGGGCAGCACTGCTCCCGCAAAATAAGAACAACAAAAAATCCTTGCAGTATTTCACTCCGAGATACTGCAAGGATTTTTTTGTTTAGGGCAATACCGCACAAAGTCGCCAGACGCTCTTTGTGCGGTATTGTCTATAGTACTACACTATCGGCATTGTGTGAAACTCTCATAAAACATTTCGCGAAAACGGGTGCGACATTGTAAATTCAAAATCAATTTTTCGGAGAATCTGACAGTTTGGGTTAATCCTGCGTAATATGGAAAATGACAGAAAAAAGCAGCCTGCCTTTCCAAAACATCTCGCAATTGCGAAATTGTTTTGAAAAGGCAGACTGCTGATAACGATTCACAAAAAGTTTGAGCAGACCTACAAAAATCATATTTTTGCAAAGTATCCGATGACATCTTTTCGGGTAATAATTCCCACAAACACGTTTCGATCATCGATCACCGGCACAAAATTCTGATCCATGACACGCTGCAAAAGATCGTCCATAGTTGCAGAAACTTTCACCGGCGGATTAAAATCCGGGCGAAGCAAATCCGAAACAGACTGATGTTCCAGACTGCGAATATCCTGCTGCAACGCTGCATTGACAGGATTTTTTCCGAGCACGTTCCAGAGAAAATCCCCTTCTGTAATCGTACCACAATAGATTCCGTCATGATCAATTACAGGAATCGCGGTATACTTATGATAGTACATTTTTTCCAGACCCTGCCGCACAGAATCACCGGTATACAAATAGGCAGTATCACATTTCGGCTTGATCAAAAAGATAATATTCATCACAGTACCCTTTCTTCCAAAAATATAACGAAAAAAGGTTCGTTCCGTAAGAACGAACCTTTTGAAAAGAGCCGGCATT
>OGRU01001816.1_pt1 | contig 15179 bp, 9 predicted proteins | sample 1553541 | NCBI WGS metagenome assembly OGRU01 (sample SAMEA2580068, study PRJEB22360) | human gut metagenome | biome: human gut; feature: human-associated habitat; material: faeces | place: Denmark | collected 2008/2010
CCGAACTGGTCTACCGCAATGATATCCTTTGCTCCGGCGGTCATCAGCATCTTGATGATGGCCGTGCCGGCGGCACCGGGGCCGTTCAGGACGATGTGGACATCCTCCATCTTCTTGCCCACCACGCGCAGGGCGTTGATGAGTGCAGCCGTCACGACGATGGCGGTGCCGTGCTGGTCGTCATGGAAGACGGGAATGTCCAGCTCACGCTCCAACGTTTCTTCGATCTCGAAGCACTCCGGGCTTTTGATGTCCTCCAGATTGATGCCGCCGAAGGTCGGGGCGATGGCCTTGCAGGCCGCGATGACGCTGGCGGCGTCGTGGGCGTCGATGCAGATGGGGAAGGCATCCACGCCGCCGAATTCCTTGAACAGCACGGCCTTGCCCTCCATGACCGGCAGACCGGCTTCGGGGCCGATGTCGCCCAGGCCCAGCACGGCGGTGCCGTTGGACACGACGGCCACCATGTTGCTCTTGAAGGTGTACTTGTACACGTCGTCGGGGTTCTCTTTGATCTTGCGGCAGGGCTCGGCGACGCCGGGGGTGTAAGCCGTGGACAGGTCGTCGCGGGTCCTGACCTCGACCTTGCTCACGATGCCGACTTTGCCGTGGTGGCTCTCGTGCATTTCGAGAGCGGCTTTGTTGTAATCCATGGATGTTCCTCCTTGTGTTGATGTGCTTCTCTTATTATAATAAAGCCGCAGGCCCCGCAGCGCAAGAGGCTGCGTGAAACTTGTGGAAATTTCGCAAAATCCTTTTCTTTTTCATTTTTACCCTTTATAATAGGATTTGTCTGAAAAAATTGCAGTTCCCGGCGGCGTCCGGGATACAGGAGGTATCCACTTGAAACGAATCATCTCGAAGGCAGTCTGCCTTCTCTGCGCCGGTGCGCTGGCGCTGACGGCTGCGGGCTGCTCGAAGTCTGCGGCGTCCTCTTCCACATCGACCAGCTCGGAAGCGTCTGTCTACGGCAGCGCTTCGGATTATGACTACCAGAATTTTGCTTACAGTGACGGTCTGGACGAGAACGGCTACTGGTCCGGCATCCGCGCACTGGACTATGTGACCCTGCCGGAGGACTACGCTTCCATCCCGCTGAAGAAGGCGGACATCGAGCCGACCGAGGAGGACGTGCAGTCCCAGATCGACAGCCTGCTCAGTCAGAACACCACCACGCAGCAGATCACCGACCGTGCCGCTGCCGATGGCGACACCGTCAACATCGACTATGTGGGCACCGTGGATGGCGTGGCCTTTACCGGCGGCACCTACAGCGGCTATAGCCTGACGCTGGGCAGCGGTTCCTTCATCGACGGCTTTGAAGACCAGATCGTGGGCCACAAGCCCGGCGAGACCTTTGAGGTCAACGTCACCTTCCCGGACGGCTACAGCGACTCCACCGATGCCGAGGGCAATGCGGTGGTCCTGAGCAACGAAAAGGCGGTCTTCTCCGTCACGTTGAACTACATCAGCGAGGAGATCCTGCCGGAACTGACCGACGCCTGGGTCGAGGAGAATTTCAGCAGCACCGACGGCGTCCACACCGTGGAAGATCTGCGGGCCGAATACCAGAAGATGCTGTATCAGAACAACCTGAACACTGCGGTGATGGATTATCTGCTGGCCAACTCCACCTTCAAGGACCTGCCCAAAGAAGTGACGGATTATCAGGTCAACCAGTGCCTGAACTACTACTACACCATGGCCCAGTATTACGGCTATGATCTCGACAGCTTCCTGCAGGCTGCTGCCGGTTACAACAGTGCCGACGACCTGCTGGATGCCATGAGCGACAGCATCACCGAGTATGCCCGCGAAGCGCTGCTCTACCAGGCAGTGGCTGAGGCGATGGACATCGCCCCCACCCAGGAGCAGATCGACACCTACTCTGCCTACACCGAGACCTACGGTGCCAACTACTGCACCATGGTCGCGCTGATGGACGCCGTGTCCGAGGCGCTGACCACCGGGGCACAGGTGAAGTAAAAAAGCCAAAAAGAAAATACCGCTGCACAGAAGATAGCTGTGCAGCGGTATTTTTTATGCTTTTACCCAGATCGTAATGCTTTTTCGGAGAGCGACGCGGCCGAATTTGGCCATTTGCTGGCTGCTGTTGCCTTTCTTTTGTTTGAGACAGTAGACTTTTTTGACGGTAAAGCCAAACTGCTCGGCAAGAGAACAACTCAAAAAATCAACTGGGATGACTTCACCGCCATAACGGACATTGTCGTTGACGAACGCGACCATGGCGCCCTTTTTGCAGACGCGGAAAAGTTCGGCATAGATAAAGGCCAGCTCTGTAAAGTATCCTTCTACCATTCGGACGATGCCGCTGTTGTTCAAATCACCATGCTGTTCGCGCTTGTGTAAGGCATCCAGCACCTCACAAAAAGCAGGGTTGGAACAAAGTGTCTGATGGATCGTATGGAAACGGTCGATTTGACCGATCTTGGTATAGAAGAGCTTCAACTGTTCCAGTTTGGATCGGCTTTCAACGGTGCAGGAAAGCAAGTCCTGCCGCAGCTGTTTGATCGAATCGTTATCAAGCCCAAGGTAAACAAGTTCCAGTGCATAGGTGCGGGTATAATCGTATCGGTTGCAATACGGCGGCGAGGTAATAACGCCTTTCAGAATGTTATCTGGAAGCCTGGGCAGTTCGAACAGAACGCTGTTCTGTTTGTAGGTGATCTGTGCTTTTTCGTGCGTCTGGCTGGAATGCTGGATCACCTCAAGGTCGTGAATCACATGCGATAGTTCCAATAGAACGGTATCACGGCTGTCGAGGATATTTGAACGGACTGTTTTAGCGGACAACGGCTTTTTGCCTTTAGCTGCGCGAAGCTCATTGGCATGGATCACCTTTGGGGAACGGCTGTCCCAGCCGAGATATTGGCCGCTCTTTACGGTGTAGCTGCACGGTTCCAGAGAATTGAGAATGCAGAGCCGAAGAAGATTTTTGGCATTCTCTGAATAGATACAGTGGATACGCCAGTCTTCGATGAACTGAAGGTAGCGTTCGTTGTATTCCGGGTAGGCATCCTGTGTGATGGGAATACAAGGTGTTTTCAAGGAATAGCTGTCTGGCATGTGGAGAGACTTCAGCTCTTCCAGCATGGCACGAAGTTCAGGAAGATCGTACTCCATGCAGGCAGCCTTTGCTTTTAAGGAGACGTCCGCAATGGGCATCACATCGTAGCCAATGCTGTTGATGCCCTGCATCTGGCAGACGAGCGCCGTGGTGCCGGAGCCCATGAAAGGGTCCATGACGAGATCGCCGGGGTGAGCCCCCATCTCATGGAGCAACAGTTGGACAAGGTCCGCTGAAAAACCTTCTTTGTATTTGAGCCAGCTGTGGAGGATCTCGTTCTTGCTGAGCTGATAGCTGACGCTTCGCCTGTCGAAACGGTCAGTGACCTCGAGAAGGGGAGCATAACGAGATTCGAGCATTTTGCGCTCAATGTCGCTGCATAAGGCGTCAGAAGAAAACTGCTCGATCAGATAATCTTGGGAGGAAGGATTCAAAAAGGATAATTGTTCCATTCGGTTCTCACTTGTCTGCGTTAAAGATTCAGCAGCCAGTTGCAATAAGCGACCAGCTGGTTGTCGTTGGTAAGGTTGGCGGCGTTGGTCATGACCCCGGCTTGAAGCTGCGAATAGATTTCCTCCGCCATGGCGGTTTCAATGGCGGCTCCAACGAACGAGGTCTGAACGGGATGACCAGCAGAAGCGAAGGTCGTCCGGATACGTTCCAAGGCGGTGTTGGCCGTTTTCCAGTGTTCGTCTGCCCCGGCGGGGTCGATTCCGCCTTTGAGCTCGCCCATCATAAGGGCTTTGTCTGGTTCAAAAGCGATTTTTCCATTTCGGAATCCGACTGCATCGGAATCGAACAGGCAAATATCCACATTTTTCCGGACTGTGGAAATGTTCATATTGAAAGCAAGCAGCCGCTTTTTCCCTGCGGCGGTCTGCCAGCAGAGGGCTTTCATCCGACGCTCAATGTCAAGGTCGTTGTCTGTCTGATCGTACCACGGAAATTTGCCGGAGATGTTTTCTGCCCACTGGTAGGAGATGTTCTGTACAGCCATACACGATAAGATGCAGCGGATCAGACGTTCCTGCCCTAGGGCCCCGATACGGTTCCGCATCGACCCGCCTACGGCGTCTCCTTTAATAAGAAGATATCGGTAGATCGTTTCGTCAATGAAATGTTTACCTGCGGGCTTCAAAAAATTCTTGATGAGCTCTTCAATGGCTTTGGTTTGGTCAGATTCGTCGAGGTAATTCAGACTTTTATCAGACAAACCGGAGGCACTCAGGAGAAATGGCCGCACTTCGGGTATGGAAAGAAGGGCTTCCGGACAAGTCGCGTCGGAGACCATACTCTTGAAGGCAAGTGAATTTTTTATGTAAGGGTCACCGAGACGATTCTTTTCCAGCGCGATTTTCAAAAATCCCGCGCGTGTCTGCTCGTGAGAGGTGACCAGATCGCCTGCGTTCCGGATATATTTGTTGAAAGCCATTGCGTTCTCCTTTTGTCTGAGAGAGGCTATAAAAGTGGAAAACTTATATTTCTCAGTATAACATACTTTGAGGGGGATTGCAAAAAGGAAGCCGCCCCCAAAACCGAATAAGACCACAAACGGCCTGAACCCTGTGCGACACAGAGTTCAGGCCGTTTCGGCTTTTTTGGGGGTTATTTTTTCAGGGCATCTGCGAGGACGCGCAGCAGGTGCGGGACGTCCAGCGGCTTTGCGATATGGCCGTTCATACCGGCCTCCAGCGCGTTCTGACGGTCTTCTTCAAAGGCATTCGCCGTCATCGCAAAGATGGGGATGTTGGCCTTCTCGGCGTCCGGCAGGGCGCGGATCTGCCGCGTGGCCTCGTAACCGTCCAGATTGGGCATCTGGATGTCCATCAGGATCAGGTCATACTGGCCGGGGGCCGCCTGCTTTATCTTCTGGACGGCGACCGCGCCGTCCTCGGCGGTATCCACCACAAAACCGGCTTCTTTCAGGATCTCCAGTGCGATCTCGCGGTTCAGCTCGTTGTCTTCCACCAGCAGGAGCTTTTTTCCCTTGAGGTCGGCCGCAGTGGGTTGAGCGGGCTTGGAGGCAGGCTCTGCACGGAACGGTTCGGCCAGAACGCGGCGCAGCTCCGAGAGGAAGAGCGGCTTTTCGCAGAACGCGGTCACTCCGGCGGCGCGGGCCTCGTCCTCGATGTCCGCCCAGTCGTAGGCGGTCAGGATGATGATGGGGCAGCGGTTCCCGATCACCTTGCGGATCTGGCGCACGATCTCGATGCCGTTCATGTCGGGGATCAGCCAGTCGATGATGTAGACGCTGAACTCATCGCCCTGCTCCACCGCGTATTTGGTGCGGATGACCGCTTCCTTGCCGGAGATCGTCCACTCCGGCCGCATCCCGATCTTGGACAGCATGGTGCTGACGTTCAGGCAGGTGTTGGTATCGTCGTCTGCCACCAGTGCGCGCAGCCCCTCCAGCTGGGGGAGCTGCTTGGGCTCTGCTTTCTGCCCGCTGCGTGTGAAGCAGAGGGTCACGATGAACTCGCTGCCCTTGCCCGGCTCGCTCGTGAGGGCGATGGTGCCGCCCATCAGATCCACGATGTTCTTGGTGATGGACATTCCCAGGCCGGTGCCCTGAATGCCGCTGACGGTGGAGCTTTCCTCCCGGCTGAACTCCTCGAAGATGTGCTTCTGGAACTCTTCGCTCATGCCGATGCCGTTGTCCTTGATGCGGAACTCATAGCAGATGCAGCCCTTGGGCGCACCGTTCTTCTGGGCGATGCGGATGCTGATCATGCCGCCGGTGGGGGTGAACTTGATGGCGTTGGACAGGATGTTCAGCAGGATCTGGTTCAGCCGCAGCGGGTCGGTGATGATGTCCTCATCCTCAATGTCCATGGTATCAATGAAGAGCGACAGCCGTTTGGCTGCAACATTGGGCTGGATGATGGAGCGCACATCGTGGACAAGGTCGGGCAGATGCACCGCCTTTTCCTCGATCTTGACCTTGCCGCTCTCGATGCGGCTCATATCCAGCACATCGTTGATGAGGGAGAGCAGATGCTGGCTGGAGGTGGAGATCTTTTTCAGGTAGTCCAGCACCTGCTCGCGGTTGTCGATGTGGGTCGCCGCCAGCGAGGTGAAGCCGATGATGGCGTTCATCGGGGTGCGGATATCATGGCTCATGTTGAACAGAAACTCCCGCTTGGCGCGGTTGGCCGCGCCCTCGTGCCGGAGCGCGATCTCCAGTTTGCGGTTCTGCTCTTCCAGCTGGGTCTGATACTTCTTCTCCTGCTCCTTTTTCTGCTGCTCCATCTCCTGCACCGAGCGCCGGCGCAGCATCTGCAAGACCGAAACGAGCAGGATGTAACAGACCAGCGCCGTTAAGACCAGCGTGAGCGACTCGTGGAACACGGCTTTTTCATCCGTGTACGCATAGAGGTCGAACGACTGGCCGTGGCTGTACATGCCGAAATAGCAGCCGGAGCCGTTCCAGCCGTGGGTGTGCGTCAGCTTTTCCGCAAGCCCAGTGGTGCGGATCTCCTGCACCGGCGGGCTGTCGGTGGTGTCCTGCCCGATCAGCTCCGGGCGGTTGGACGCGATGACCTGATTGTTCTGCACGATGAACAGGGTGCCGCTGGTCTCTTCCGGGTAGCCGTCCAGAATGCTCTGGACCGACAGTGCCGTCCCCTCGACAAATTTGGCCGGGGTGCAGCGATAGGCCAGCAGGATGACCTCCTGGTGGTCGGCCCGGTGTGCCGCTACATCCACGGCAGACCCGTCTGCCAGCAGAACGCGCTTCAGGTAGGTCTTCTGCGGGAAGCGGAAGACGTCCAGCGCGGTCTCCTTTTTGAGCTGGTCTTCCAGCTGGGCATAGCCGATGCCGTTCGCTGTGTACTCACACAGGAGCGTGCCGTCCGGGCGCAGCACGGAAATGCCGGTGAGCCAGAGCGTCTCGGTCTGCTGTTTCAGGCAGTGCGGGTCGGAGAGGTCGAGTGCGTCGTCACCGGCCAGCTGGTGCACCGAGACCGCCGTGCGGCGGAGTGTTTTGGCCGTGACGGTATCGTTGTACCGCTCAAAACTGGTGGACTGCGATTTGACGAACTCGATCGTCTGGCAGAAATGCTCTTCGGTCACATGCAGGGCTTTCCAGCCGGAGGCCAGGACGACCCCCGCCATGAGGAGCACACCAACGAGAACGTAGAGCACCCAGGTCCGCGTGTTCGGAGTGGTTTTGTTGTTACGCGTCAATGGTGTCCACCTCCAGATACTGCGAAGCATGTTCCAGGTATTTGCCGACGATCCGTTCCAGTGTGCCGTCCTCGCGCATCTGCGCGAAAGTATCGTTCAGCTGGTGGTCCAGCCCGCGGCTGTCGTTTTTGGCAAAGGCAACGCCCAGCCCGGTGACCAGCAGCGGCTCTTCAAGGATGCGGAACGCCGCGTTGCTGTCTTTCATGTATTGCAGGATGGCCGTCTCGTGGGCGGCGATGGCGTCCACATAGCCGCAGGCCAGCATGGCATACTGCACACTGCGGTCTTCGATGCTGAACACCTCGACGGTCTGCGGGATGCGCGGGTCGGAGCCGCTGAGGAAGATGCCCTCTGGCTTGGAGGTGCTCTGCACCATAACGGTCTTCCCGGCAAGGTCGCTGAGGGACTGGATGCTGCTGTCGGCGTTCACGGCCACGACCTGACGGCTCACCATGTAAGGCCCGGCCCACCGGTAGAGCGTTTCGCGGCCCTGCATGGAAAAGCAGCCCCAGATGCAGTCGATGGCGCCGCTTTCCACAAGGGCGGTCTTCTGCTCCCAGTCGATGACTTCAAATCGTACAGCGTATCCCATGCGGCGGAACGCCTCGGTGGCGATCTCCACATCGATCCCGGCCGGGGTGCCGTCATTGTTCAGATAAATATAGGGCGGGTAGGTGTCGCTTCCGATGAGGATCTGCGGCAGATCGCTGTTCTTCGCGTCCGTTCCGCCGCAGGCGGTCAGGCCGCCGAGGGCCGCCGAGGCCGCCAGCAGGGTGCATCCGTTCAGGAATGCACGGCGTGAGAGGATGTGTTTCATGGGGGCTTTCGTTCTCCTGTTGTTATTGCGTCCGCTGCTGCAACTGGACTTTCAGGTCGGTCTGCATATCCGTCAGGCATTGCAGCAGCAAGGGGTTGAACGCTCCGCACTCGCCGTTCAGGATCATCTGCACGGCTTTTTCGTGGGAGAAGGCTTTTTTGTAGCAGCGTTCGCTGGTCAGTGCATCGTACACATCGGCCAGAGCGACCAGCTGTGCGCTGATGGGGATCTCATCGCCCTTCAGCCCATCCGGGTAGCCGCGCCCATCCCAGCGTTCGTGGTGCCAGCGGGCGATCTCGTAGGCCGTTTGCAGCAGCGGCTGCTCTGCAAAATTATCCAGATCATGCAGCATCTTGGCTCCCAGCATACTGTGGGTCTTCATGACCTCGAATTCCTCCGGGGTCAGCCTGCCGGGCTTGTTGAGGATCTTTTCGTCAATGCCGATTTTTCCGATGTCGTGCAGGGCAGAAGCCAGCGGGATCATATCCTGCTGTTCCGCAGTGATAGAGTATTTGCTGCTGATCTCCAACAGACGGTGGAGCAGCAGCTCGGTGATGATACGGATGTGCCGCACATGGGCGCCGCTTTCGCCGTTGCGGAATTCTACGATATGGCTCAGTACACCCACCAGCGTATCCGTATTATTTTCACGCGCGCGGATCTGGTCCGACACCATCTGCACCAGCCGCCGCTGCTTGGCGTACAGCTTGATGGTGTTGGTCACGCGGCGGTATACGATGCGTGCATCAAAGGGACGATTGACATAATCACTCGCCCCCAGCTCATAGGAACGCCGGATCGCCGCATCAGAGTCCTCGCTGGAGATCATGATGACCGGGATGTCCTCGATGGTGTGGTTGACGTTCATAGCCTTGAGTACCTCGAAGCCGTCCATGACCGGCATATTGATGTCCAGCAGCACCAGCGCGATGTTCCCGGCCTCCGCCTGCATTTTTTCCAGGCATTCTTGTCCGTTTTCTGCTTCAAGAATGCTGTAATCGCCGCCCAGGATCTCCTTTAGTATCATGCGGCTCATTGCGGAGTCATCCACAAGTAAGATCTGTGACTTCTTCTGTAAAAGTTTTTCCAGCGCTGCAAGGCTATGCCCCGGAACCTCCACCATGACGGCATTCTTGCGGCCCTTTGCCTGATACATCAGCCGGTCTGCCCGGCGAACCGCATTCTCCATCGAGTCGGTGATGGCCTGCATCGTTCCGCCGATGCTCAGTGAGAGGCGAAAATGCGGATAGCCGGGTACAGTAGCCTGCTGCACGGCGGCTCGGATCTGCTCCAGCTTGGCTTGCAGGATGTCGCTCGGAATGCCGGGCAGCACCAGCAGAAATTCATCCCCGCCGTAGCGGATGAGCAGGTCGGCGTTTCGGATGCAGGAGCGGATGGCATTTGCCGCTGCCTCCAGCGCCAGATCTCCGGCGTGATGCCCATAGGTGTCGTTGCAGATTTTGAAATCGTCCACATCGATCAGCGCGATGCCTGCGGGGCCGACGATACGGGATGCGATATCCTCATAGTAGCGGCGGTTGTATGTGCCAGTCAAGACATCGTGGTAAAGTTTTGCACGGTAGCTCTCTGTTGTTTCTTGAAGCTTTTCCTCGGTTTCGGCCTGCATCTTTTCCATGTTGGAGCGCTCGAACTGCCTTTGCAGGTGACCGATCAGCAGAATGTTCGCAGCGATACCAAGGCCGATCACGATGAGCTTTTGAAGGTTCAAAGAGGTGTAAAGAAAAAAGCTGTGGTCGGTAGAAAAGAAAAACGCGGAGTATAGGAATGCAATGAGGCCGCTTACGATTCCTGCTGCATAGCCGCATTTCACGAGCACAGCAGAAAGAACAACAAAAAGCACGATATTTGGATTTGGAATATGAAAATTCCAGACGATCAGGCAGGCGCTCAATTGGGCAAGTGCCGATAGCAACATAGGCTGAATTTTATTTGGTTGTCGTTCCATACGCAATACCATCCAATCCTTTGATTCATTAGGATTGCTCTCTCACAAAAAAGAGCAGGGCCGCAAATGGGCGGCCCTGCCAGGTCGTGGGTGTCGGTCATCTGCGAAACCGTGCGATTCCACTATTTATTTTCGGGGGGGGGTAACGCGGAAGCGCTTGACGGTCTGTTCCAGCGCGTCGATGTCCACGGGCTTGGACAGATGCTCGTCCATCCCGGCTTCCTTGCTCTTCTGCATATCTTCCAAAAAGGCGTTGGCCGTCATGGCGAGGATGGGGATGACCTGGCCCAGCGGGTTTTCGCTGCTGCGGATGCGGCGGGTGGCCTCCAAGCCATCCATCACCGGCATCTGCACGTCCATCAGGATCATGTCGTAATCGCCGGGCTTGACGCGGACGAACGCATCCACAAGTTCCTGCCCGTTGGGGTAAATTTTGCAGTGTGCGCCCTTGGATTCCAGCAACAGCTCCAGAATCTCGGCGTTGATGGCGTTGTCCTCGGCGCAGAGGAAGTTCATCCCGCACAGGGGAGAGACGTCCTCCGGCTCCTCCGGGAGCGCCTGCGCCTTTGGCACCGCGTCCGCTTCGGTGTCGATGGGAAATTCCAGCACGACCTCAAAGCGGGTGCCCTTGCCGGTGGCACTCTCCACGCTGATGGAGCCGCCCATCAGGTCCACGATGTTCTTGGTGATGGCCATGCCCAGACCCGTGCCCTGCACCTTGTTGGTGCCGGAGCGCTCTTCGCGGGTAAAGGGGTCAAAAAGGGTCTTCTGGTAAGCCTCGCTCATGCCGATGCCGTCATCCTGCACCACAAAGCGGTATTTGGCGTAGTGCGCGTTCCGGGGCAGCTCTTCGACCTCGAACCGGATGTGCCCGCCGCGGGGGGTATACTTGACCGCATTGGAGAGGATGTTCATCAGCACCTGATTCAGGCGGGTGGGGTCGGCCAGCAGGTTTTCGTGCCGGAGATGGGTGGAGACGGTGAAGGTCTGCGCCTTTTCGCTGGCCTGTGCGCGGATCATCGTGCTGAGCTGGTCGAGTTGCTGGGAAAGGTGCATCGGCTCAACGCTCAGGGTGGTCTTGCCGCTCTCGATGCGGCTCATATCCAGAATGTTGTTGATGATGCCCAGCAGCAGCTGGCCGGAGCTTTCCAGCTTGTGCAGGTGTTCGGCCAGCTTTTCCGGCTGGTCCAGCTCGTTCTCCATCAGGGTCGTCAACCCGACGATGGCGTTCATGGGGGTGCGGATATCGTGGCTCATGTTGGAGAGAAAGTCGGTCTTGGCCTGGCTGGCGCGCTCAGCCGCGTGCAGCGCCTCGGCGGCAATGGTCTGCGCCCGCTTCATCTCGTCGTTTGCCTGCGTCAGCTGGATGTTATACTGCTCCAGACGGAGGTTCGCTTCTTTTTCTGCTTGCAGCTCCTGCTGCTGCTTTTGCCGCAGGAGAAACCAGCCGACGAAAACCGCTGTGACCGAGAACACCACGGCAAAGCTGACCATGACGAGTGTGACGAGATTGACCAGCTTTTGGGTGTTGACGGCCACGTACTCTGCCGGGACGAGGAACGCCAGCGTCCACCGGGCGTTTTTCATCTGCTTGAGCGCATAGTAATACTCGGTCCCGTCCAGCACGGCGTTGGAATAGCAGGAGCCTGTGCGGGCGAGCCGCTCCTTTGCTGCTGCAAAGGAAGAACCGTGCAGATAGGACATCTGGGAGAGCACGGTGTATACGTTGTGCCCCTTCAGCAGCTCGGCATCGTTGGCGTTGAACAGCTTGAAGCCGTCGTTGTCCAGCACATAGACGCTGTTGTTATTTTCGTAGGCGTCGCAGCGGAAATAATCGTTCAGCTGGGTCATGCACTGGGCGATGCCGAAGTAGCGCAGGGTGATCTCGCCGGTCTCGCTTTGCAGGGTGATGGGGGTGGAGAGCTGTTCCAGAAACACCATCCGGGAGTCGTCCACGGTCAGGGAGTTGGAAACATAGCTGACCCGCTCCGGTGCGCTTTCCAGATAGGTCATTCCTCGCAGCAGCCCCATGCGGCCATGCGCGGTATAATAATGTCCGGCAGCATCCACGGCAACCAGCTCGATCTGCTTTTCTTTGTAATTGGCAAGCTCGGACAGCTTTTCCAGATAGGAAAACAGATCATCGGTCGTCTCCATGGACGTATAGGCCAGATAATTGCACTGTACGTCCACATCGTCCCAGTGGTTGTCGATCACATCCTCCAGACTACGGAACATCTGGTGGGTGACTTCCTCCATCTGGCTCAGCCGCTCGTGGTAGACAAGGTTTTGGATGTAGGTCTGGCTCATGACAAAAAGGGTCAGGGTCAACACGATGATGACAAAGCCGAAGCCCACAAACAGCAGGCCCGCCTGCCAGAAGAGGGGCAGCTTCTGCACGGTCTCCCGAATGCCCCCGCCCATCCAGCGGAAGAACCGGCCGAAGGGGTGGAGAATGCGGCGGAAGAGCAGGTTTTCACCCAGCGCCCCCTCCCGCCCCCGGCGGACCAGGGAGCAGAGAGTGGGAAGGAAGACGAGGCTGCCCACCAGCGCCGCCGCGATCGTATTGCCCGGCATGAATTGGTAATTCAAATCGTCGGAGAGCGCCGCCGCACAGCACAGCAGGACGATCCCGGCCACGATCACCAGCAGGTCCGTGGGCACAGCCCGGTCCAGCCAGGGGCGACGGCGGCAAAGACCGGGCAGATCGCCCGCTTCGTCCGTCTCCTCCTCCACGCCCGGCCAAACGGGGTCCGGCCAGAGTAGGAAGAGCAGGCACAGCAGAGCCAGCACACCACCAAAGATCGTCCCGGCGACCAAGGTGCTGCTCTGGGCCAGCAGGGTACTCAGATTGTCCAGCGTCTCATAGGCATAGCCCTCGCTTACCATGTCAGAGAGCAGGGAACCGGTCACTTCTACAAAGCGCTCGTCACCGTAGGTGATACACTCAGCAACGAGACCGTAGTAAGTGCTGGACGTAGGAGACTCACTTGTACTATCCTCCGTTGAAGCAACATCATCATCCGCTGAGTATTGCTCTCGAATCTGGACATCATCGTAGGTTTGGTAGAGCTTGTTGATATACTCCTGCATCTCCCGCTCGGTGTCAAAGGTCTGACGGACGACCTTGCTCCGCTCGCCGTTGTCCAGGCGGACATATTCTGACCAGCTGGCCTGAGCTTCGCCCTTTTGTCCACCGGAAGCGATCTCATTCCCGCTCTCATCCTGGATCACATAGAAAAAATTCGTCTTCTCGACGACATGATTCAGCGTGGACTCTTCCGGCGGGACAGATAGGGCATACGCCTGGGCTACCACGTCTTGCGTGTATTCCATCGCCAACGTTTGCGCGGCCTGCTGCCGCATCTGTTGAGAGCCATTGGTCCGGAATGCGCCGCCTTGGGCCAGCAGAAGCACCTGGCTGCCGCAGGCGGCGAGCAGGGTCAAGGCCAGGACACAGACGAGGCCGACCACGATCCTGGCCCAGGGCCGCTGACGTAAGTTTGGTTTCATGGTTTTCCCCCTTCCATCTTGTACCCCTGGCCCCAGACTACCTTAATATAACGGGGGTCGGAGGGGTCGATCTCCAATTTTTCCCGGAGGTGACGGATGTGGACGGCCACGGCGTTTTCCACCCCGAACGGCTCTTCGCCCCACACGGCGCGGTAGATGCGCTTGGGAGAGAACACGGTGCCGGGGGACCCCATGAGCAGGTGCAGGATGTCATACTCCCTGGGGGTGAGCGACACGGGGTCGCCGTCCAGGGTGACTTCCTTCGTCCGGTCGTCCAGGGCGATGCCCCCCAGCCGCAGGGCCGTGGGGCGGACGGTGCCGCCGCCCAGCTGCAAATACCGGCGAAGCTGGGACTTGACCCGCGCCAGGACCTCCACGGGGTTGAAGGGCTTGGTGACATAGTCGTCCGCCCCCAGGTTCAGGCCCTGAATTTTGTCCGTGTCCTCGGATTTGGCCGTGAGCAGGATCACCGGCACGTTGGACGCTTCCCGCAGGCGGGTCAGGGCGGCGATGCCGTCCAGCGTGGGCATCATGATGTCCAGCAGGACCAGGTGGATGTCCTCCCGGCGAAGCAGGTCCAGGGCCTCCGTCCCGTCGTAGGCGGGAAAGACCTGATACCCGGCGGTGGTCAGATAGATGGTCAATGCGGACACAATGTCCTTTTCGTCGTCGCAGACTAGGATGTTGTACATGGTCGTCACCTCTTGGGTCTAGCATAGCGTTTGGGGGATTAAGATACAAGGTGGGGAAGGGTTAAGATTTTCTTAAGACGGCAGAAGCTCCCACCGCCGCAGGGGACGGTGGGAGCGGAAAACCAGAAGAATCAAAGCGAGCAGAGCTTACTTGTATTCTGCCGCCAGCTGTTCAAATTTGTGCAGGGCACGCTGGATCTGCTCGTTCGGCACGCAGTAAGAGATGCGGACGTGGCCGGGGCAGCCGAAGCTGTCGCCGGGGACCAGGACCAGGTCATACTTCCTGGCCCGCTCGCAGAAGGCGCGGGCGTCCGGCTCTAAGCTGCGGGGGAAGAGGTAGAAGGCCCCGTCCGGCTGGGCGCAGGTGTAGCCCATGTCCCGCAGAGCGTTGAGCAGCAGGTCGCGGTTCTTGTGATAGATCTCGATGTCCGCCGTCTGGCCGGTGCATTCCGCCGCCACCAGCTGGAAGAGGCTGGGGGCGCAGACATAGCCCAGGGCGCGGCCCGCGCCGCACACGGCGGCGTAGACGATGTCCGCATCCTCCGCCTGGGGAGGCACGAGCACATAGCCGATGCGCTGGCCGGGCAGGGAGAGGGACTTACTGTACGAATAGCAGACCAGGGTGTTGGGATAGTAATTGGGCACCCAGGGCAGGGGGGTATCCCGGTAGACGATCTCCCGGTACGGCTCGTCGGAGATGAGCCAGATCGTGTGGCCGTATTCCTTCGACTTCTCGGTCAAGACCTGGGCCAGTTTTTGGATCGTGGCCTCGGAGTAGACGACGCCGGTGGGGTTGTTGGGGCTGTTGATGATGACGCCCTTGGTGTTCGGCGTGAGGGCTTGGTCAAAGGCGGCAAAGTCGATCTGGAAGTCCTCGATGTCGGCGGGGACCGCCCCCCAATCCACACGACCCCATCA
>OGRU01001827.1_pt1 | contig 15098 bp, 10 predicted proteins | sample 1553541 | NCBI WGS metagenome assembly OGRU01 (sample SAMEA2580068, study PRJEB22360) | human gut metagenome | biome: human gut; feature: human-associated habitat; material: faeces | place: Denmark | collected 2008/2010
TCAGCCATATCGACAATGACAATGACACAGGCAACGCTTCCGGTCGTTATGATGCAGACCGAAGAAGGCCAGTTGTTTAACCGGTTATACGGTTATACACAGAAAGTCGATGCTTCAATGATGGGAGAAACACTGACACCGCTGCCGACAGATAAGAAATTGTCCGTTGTAGTGGATTTGTATGGACAGGAATTAGAGGGTGTTTCGTACAAGGTAAGAGATTTAAGCGATTTATCGCTGATTGAAAATACAAAAGTAGAAGATTATACGCAGGACGAAAGCCGTGCAGATGTTGTGCTTAATATTAAGAATCTGATTGATAACAATAAAGAATATCTGTTAGAGGTTACGATATCGACAAAAAAGCAGGAAGAAATTTATTATTACACGCGGATTATCAGCGGTACGGATTTTCAGGTGCAGGATAAATTGAATTATGTGCTGGAACTCAACAGCTATGCGTATGACCAGACACAGTTGAAAAATCTGACACAGTATCTGGAAACGACATCTTCCGGAGATAATTCCAATTTCGGAAAGGTCAATATTCACAGTAAGCAGTCACAGGTTGGCTGGGGTGAATTAGGACCGTTTATTGAAAGTGACAGAATTCCTTCAATTACACAGATTGGTCAGGAAACGGCAGAAATTACAATAGATTATATGGTGGGTGCAGAAAATGATAATAATTCCTATGATACATATCGTGTAAAAGATTACTATAAAATACGCCAGTCCGGCAGTAAATTGTATCTGCTCGATTATGAGCGTGAGGCAGGGCAGTATTTTGACGGTCAGAATGATTTTCTGTCATCCTCCAAAATTAATCTGGGTATACAGCCGGATACGGATGTGATGGCGCAGGCAAGTGATAATGGGCAGTATACGGCATTTGTCAGCCGGAATACACTCTGGGAACTGGATTCGGACAATTCAGAATTAACAAAGGTCTTTTCATTTGATGCAGAGGATTCGGACAATATCCGGGAACGCGGCAGCCAGCATGAAATCCGCATTATGAGCGTATCGGACGAAGGCAGCCTTTATTTTCTGATCTGCGGCTACATGAGCCGTGGCGCGCACGAAGGGGAAATGGGTATTTCGCTGTGTTCGTATAATTATGGGGAAAATGTGGTGCAGGAAGAACTGTATCTGCCGGTAGATGTTTCCTATGAGAGTATGGAAGAACGCATTGGCGGCATTGCTTATGTGAATGACAACAATTTGTTTTATATTTTAATTGACGATACATTGTATGCCATTAATTTAATCAGCCGTGAAGTCATGACAGAAGTTTCAGGGCTGGCACAGGGAACGTATGCCGTTTCTAAAGGCAGAAATATGATTGCATACAGCGAAAATCATTCGCAATATGATACGGACAGTATCCGCATTTTCAATATGCAGGATGGCACGGATTATACCATTCGTGCAGATGCGGGTGAAAAGCTCAAGGTGCTGGGCTACATTAATTCAGATTTTATTTATGGCATTGCTGATGCAGAGGACATTGTATCCGAAGGCGACGGCAATACTTTTTTCCCGATGTATCAGGTGAATATTATGGCATCGGATTATACGATGCAGAAAGAATATAATGAGCCGGGCATTTATGTGTCTAATGCGATTGTCGATAAGCTGCGTGTGAATCTGTACCGTGTTGTGAAAAATGCAGACGGCAGTTTTTCAGAAACAACGATGGATCAGCTGATTAACCGGGAAGAAAACAGCACCAGTGACGGTCTGGTTATTGATACCATTTCAACGACCAACCGAAAGACCGAGGTGATTCTTGTGTTAAAAAAAGCGATTTCTAATGTGAATAATATCACGGTGCGTTACTCAGATAAGATGATTTTTAAGAAGGATGAAACATCGGATTTATTAATGAAACACTAATGAGAGGTTTGCATGAAAAAGTTTAAGAAAATCATACGGGCAGTTTTGGTGCTTGCGGTGCTTGCGGGACTCATTTATCTGATTCCAAAAGTGATTACGGTTGTGCGTTTAAAACGTGCGGCGGATTCTTATGTAGCGGCAAGCTCGGTCAGTACCTTTAAAGATTCAAAGACAACGATTATCTATGATACGAATGACCAGGAACTCTGTACAATGAAGAATACAAAGGATATGTATTATGTGTCGTATCAGGAGATTCCGGTGACACTGGTCAATTCCTTTGTCGTCATGGAAGACCGCCAGTTTTATAAACATTCCGGTTATGATATCAAGGCAATTCTGCGTGCCATTGTGATTAATCAGAAAAGCAATGATATTGCGCAGGGGGCAAGTACCATTACCCAGCAGCTTGCAAGAAATATTTTCCTGTCGCAGGAAGTGACATGGCAGCGTAAGGTTGAGGAGATTTTTATTGCGGTCGGTCTTGAAAAGAAGTACAGTAAGAATCAGATTCTGGAATTTTACCTGAACAATATTTATTTCGGAAACGGATATTATGGTGTGGAAGCTGCGGCAAGAGGATATTTTGACAAATCCGTGTCAGAGCTTACGCTTGCGGAACAGACTTTTATCGCGGCGATTCCCAACAATCCGACACGCTATAATCCGCTGACAAATTATGACAATACCGTCCAGCGTAAAAACCTCATTTTACAGCAGCTTTACGAGGCGGATGATATTGGTTCGCTCGACCGCTATATGGCTGAAACAGAAGAGGTTGTCTTAAATCCGCATCAGACAGAGGAGATTAACAATTCGGTTGTAACGTATGCAAGGCACTGTGCAACCGAATCGCTGATGAGTGTATCGGGCTTTACCTTCCGTTATAATTTCAGTTCGGAAGACGATTATAATGCATATGAAGCTACGTATGATACATTTTACAATATGTGTCAGCAGAAGCTTTTAAGCGGTGGTTACAGCATTTACACCTCCATTGATATGAATATACAAAATCAGTTACAGCAGGCAGTAGATAACAATCTGGCGGCATATACGGAAAAGTCTTCGGAAGGTGTATACAGTATGCAGGGAGCGGCAACGTGTGTGGATAACAGCACCGGAAATGTGGTGGCGATTGTCGGTTCGCGCAGTCAGGAAGACATCAAGGGCTATGTTTTAAATCGTGCGTATCAGAGTTACCGCCAGCCGGGCAGTTGTATTAAGCCGTTAAATGTCTACACACCGTATTTGCAGCTTGGCAATACGCCGGATACGAAGGTTACCGATTCGCAGATTGACGGCGGCCCTGCCAATGCCGATGCAAGCTATGCCGGAGAGATGACGTTGACAGATGCCGTAAAATGGTCTAAAAATACGGTTGCATGGAACATTTATCAGCAGATTACGCCAAAGACGGGAAGTTCCTTTTTAATAAAAATGGGATTTCATAAAATCTGGGTGGATAAAGATTACAATGCCGGTGCATTAGGCGGTTTTACGTATGGTGTGACAACGGAAGAAATGGCAGGCGGATATGCAGCACTTGCCAATGACGGTGTATACAGAAAAGCAACCTGTATCCGTCTTATTGTAAATGCTTCCAATAAAACGGTTGTCAATGAAACGAACCGTGACAGCAAGGTTTATGATAAAAGTGCATCGCGCATGATGACACAGATGTTAAGGGAAGTTGTATTAAGCGGTACGGGAACATCAGCAAATGTGGAAAATGCAGTTGTTGCCGGAAAAACGGGAACGACAAATGCCAGCAAAGATGTATGGTTCTGCGGATACAGCAAGTATTACACCACAACGGTATGGGCAGGATACGATTATCCAAAAGAAATGTCCGGTGTCAACAGCCGTGTCAATGCAATCTTTAAAGATTTTATGACGGCGGTGCATACCAATCTGCCTGTAACAGATTTCAGTACGGTTACACAGCAGACAACACAACCGGAGACGACAGCGGCAGTACAGGAGGAAACGCAATCCTTACCGCAGGAAACTACAGCAATTGTGCCGGAAACGACAGGTATTGAACAGGTAACACCGCAGCAGGTTCCGTCCACGACAGCACAGGTGCCAACAACAACACCGTATCAGCGATGGACGACAGCACCGGCACAGCCAAAGACAACGGCACCGATGCAGTATGGCGATATTGACGCCACGACAAGAACCGATCCCGATGCAACGGCACGCGGAGAGTGGTAAATGTGAACAAGCCATAAATCAAAGTTTGTTCACATAACACTTTGTGCCGACAGCGGCACAAAGTCGTCCGTTGATGCGGGTAGATGAGAAATCGAACAAGCCATAAATTAAAGGGATAGGAAAATGTGAATCAACATTTTCCTATCCCTTTTTGCCGGGCAGCGCCCAAAGCCTGCATACATTAATATTACTTGCCGTAATGTGTTTCGTTGTATTCCTTAACACGCTGCTGGATTCTTTCAACAGGGCTTAATAAGTTGCTGATAGAAGAATCGTGGTTTAACGTATCAACTAATAAAGCAATGTATTTGCTCATATCTACATTGATATACCAAGGCTTAGAAAGCAGTTCCTCCGGCTGGTATACAAGGTTCGTTGTAAGAACACGGTCGATAACGCCGTTTTCATAAGCTTCATCAAATTTCTTAAATCCATTTGTGAACAGACCAAAGGTTGCAACGGTAAAGATACGGTTTGCTTTTCTCTTCTTTAATTCAGTTGCAACGTCGATCATACTTTCTCCAGAGGAGATCATATCGTCGATAATGATCACGTCCTTGCCCTCTACGGAAGAGCCTAAGAATTCGTGTGCTACGATCGGGTTACGTCCGTCTACGATACGGCTGTAATCACGGCGTTTATAGAACATACCCATATCCAGACCTAAAACGTTGGCAAGATATACGGCACGGTTTGTACCGCCTTCATCCGGGCTGATGATCATCATGTGATCGGAATCGATCTGTAAATCCTTAATGTGTTTGCAGATACCTTTGATAAACTGGTAAGCCGGCTGAACGGTCTCAAATCCGTGCAGCGGAATGGAGTTCTGAACTCTAGGGTCATGAGCATCGAAAGTAATGATATTTTCTACACCCATGGCAGTCAGTTCCTGTAAAGCGATTGCACAGTCGAGAGATTCTCTGGAACTTCTCTTATGCTGACGGCTTTCATACAGGAATGGCATGATGACCGTGATACGGCGTGCCTTACCACCAACGGCTGCGATGATACGTTTTACATCAGCGTAGTGGTCGTCCGGAGACATGTGGTTTGTCTGTCCGCACAGAGAGTAAGTCATGCTGTAGTTGGTCACATCCACCATGATATAGAGGTCATAACCACGAACGGAATCTTTGATCACACCTTTGGCTTCACCGGAACCAAAACGAGGGGTATCTGCATTTACAATATAAGATGCGCGGTGATAATCCTTGAATGCAATGTTATCCTTGTGTGCATTGTGACGTGTGTCTCTCCATTTTACAAGATACTGGTTCACCTTCTCCCCGAGTTCCGTGCAGCTTGCTAATGGAATCAGACCGAGAGCACCGGTTGGAATCGTTTCCAAGTTTCTTTCATCATTTGCCATGATAGAGTTCCTCCATATGTTCATTTATTGTAATTATAATAAGTTCTTAAAAAATACCACAAAAGATTATAGCAAAGATATACTGTTATTGCAATTTCTTTTTAATGCGGATATCGTCTCCGAAAAGTTTGATCATCGTATAATTAGAAGAAATACGCGAAAAAGTCCGTTCGGAATAAATTTCTGCAAGCTGGTTTAAACCAAGGTTTGTAGATATTATGGTTGATTTTTTTCTTAAAATACGTTCATTCAGACATAAAAATAGCTGAGAGACCGTAAAGGAGTTCGAAAGCTCCGTGCCAAGGTCATCAATGATCAGTAAGTCACAGTCAAAAATATTCTGATACGGAAGTGCCATATCCTGTGCGCGTTCAAAAACATTTTTTTCAAAAACATGGAAAAGTTCAAACGCCGTAAAATAAATGACTGAATGACCGCGGTCTAATAATTCTTTTGCAACACAATTAGATAAAAAAGTCTTGCCGACACCGGTATCACCATACAGAAAGAGATTAGAAAACTCTTTCGTAAAGCCGGCAATAAAATTCCGGCATTCCGCAACGGCATTCTGTGCAGTCTCTCTTGCGGAAAGTCCGGTAGCAGGATTGGTCTGCTCATCGGAATAATAGGAAAAAGAAAAAGTGGAAAAATTCTCTTTTTCTAACACCGACTTTAAGTTCGACTGTGTATACACTAGATCAATGGCTGCCTGCTTAAAGCAGTGGCAGCGTTCGTTGCCGATATATCCGGTATCCTTGCAGTCTGCACAGGTATAAGTCGGTGCGAGATAGTCCTTCGGATATCCGAGGGATGCGATCAGACCGGATTTTTCCTTTTGCAAAAGGGTAAGACGTTCCCGTAATTTTTGGGATTCTGCTTCATCACCGGATAACAACAGTCTGGCACTCGAAACAGAAGTAGAAGAAATCTCGTCATCTAAAAGTGTCAGCCGTGGTTCTTTTTCATAAATCTCTTTGGTGCGGAGTTCTAATCTGTGCCGGTTTTCGGTCTGACGCTGTTCATAACCCCGCATGATCTCATCATATTGAGCATTTGTTAAAGCCATAGCCTCTCCTTTACTGAATTGAACGGTTTAAAAGCTGACGTTCTAATTGGTCATAGTTATAATTTCTCTGGGAGAAATTGTTGAATTTACTTCCGGTATTTTTCGGTGGTGCCGGATGCTTCTTTGCTTTCTTATCCTTATAGGAAGCATCTAAAACTGCAATATCCTCTAAATGATGGATCTTATTATCTTTCCAGCTGTGCAGGATCGTATCGGTATATTCAAAGCTCGGCTGGTGAATTGCCTGAATGGTACGTTTGCAGGCTTCCGTGATAATATCAAGGGTAAAGCCATACTCCTTCATCCATTTTTCAATAAAATCCATCTCATACGGTACCAGGTTGCGGTTGCTGATGCCAAGGGATTTGATCACTGCATAATAAGCCTGATTATGTACGGTAGAAAGCTGCTTTGCCTGTTCCACAGTGTGGATCTTTAAGTCTGCCCAGGAAAGAGCGACCTTGTCCATATAGCGGAGACTCGGATGACCTTTTACAATGCAGTGCTCGATCAGATATTCTACTAACTCGGCAGAAAATCCAAGGCTATCGTACCAGTAGAGGATCATCTGCATATCGGTCGGAGTCAGAGGACGTTTTAAATATTTCTCTGCAACAAACAGCATCGTACGGACATCTTCTTTTTCGCGGAAATTGTCCATCTCATCAGTAGAATATTCGCGTCTGCCGTTCTCTTTTTCCTCTGTGGCAGGTGCTGCGGTATTGTCTGTTGCAGCATTTTGCGGCATATGCGTTGTGCTGCCGGTTACAGTATTCGGAATCCTTTGTGCAGTGACAAGTTCCGGAGCACTTACCTCCTGTGGTTGTGGCATATTTCCGGAATCTAAAAAATAAATACCGGACAGATCTCCCTCATTATCGTATTCTAAGCGGAGAAGGTTCAGTTTTTCCCAATAGCACAGCGCACGTTTGATATCCTTTTCCGTATGTTCAAATTTGTCTGCCATTTTAGAAATGGACAGTTCGCTTTTATTGCCGTTGATACAGCGGAGCAGATAGAGATAAATCTTCACGAACTCACCACTCGCGTGAACCATATACCGGTCAATAAAGACATTAGGAACACAGGTAGTCGTAGCAGGACTATCTGTGTGTAGTGTAATATTTGACATGAAAGCTCCCTCTTTCGTTTTCTCTCTCAATTTGATATGTTGTGAATTATAGCACAGTTTTTTTGAAAAGAGAAGTGCTATATTTCCCACAAAGCCCCTGTTTATCAAGGGTTTCGGGATTGTGGATAATGTGGATAATTTTGTGCAAAACCGTTATGGTTAACTCACAAAAAAATAGTTTTCCCCAAAAATCGGGACAAACCGTAACTCGCAAAAAATATTATGTAAATAAAAAAAATCCACATGGAAAAGCGGAAAATTATTCGCTACTCCATGTGGACAATGTGGATAACTACTGTCCAAGCAGATGTTCACCCACGTTTACAATGTCTCCGGCACCCATAGTTATCAACAGGTCTCCGTTCATACATTTTTTTAATAAAAATTGTTCAATCTCATCAAAGGAGTGGAAATAATAAGCCGTTGTTCCGGCATCCTGAAGTCTCTTCTGGATATCACCGGAGCTGATCCCTAAGGTATCGGTTTCTCTTGCAGCATAAATATCTGCAAGCACAACGATATCCGCTAAAGACAGGGCATCGGCAAAATCTTCTAAAAATGCTTTGGTGCGCGTGTAGGTATGTGGCTGGAAAACACAGACGATACGTTCATGAGGATAATTTTTTGCAGCCTCTAAGGTTGCGCGGATCTCCGTCGGATGATGGGCGTAATCGTCGATGATCGTAATGCCGCCGACCGTACCTTTTTTTTCAAAACGGCGTTTGGTTCCATGGAAAGCAGACAAACCACTTATAATAGAAGTAACCGGAATCTTCATCTGTGTGCAAAGAGCGATCGCCGCAAGGGCATTCTGTACATTGTGCTCTCCAGGAATGGAAAGCGTGATCTGTCCGATCGTCGTATCTCCTTCATGAGCAAGAAAACTTGCACATCCCTTTTCATTATAAGAAATATCAGAAGCATAGAAATCATTGTCAGCAGACAGACCATAGGTAACGATCTTCGCGGAAAGTCCCTCTGTAATAGCCTCATGCTGTTCAATGGCACCATTTAGAACGATCACACCGTCAGGAGCCGTATTTTCCGCAAACAGACGGAAAGAATGACGGATATCGTGGATATCCTTAAAAAAGTCTAAATGGTCTTCTTCTATATTTAATATCAGACAGTATTTTGGGCGGAAATTCAAAAAGCTGTTCGTGTATTCACATGCCTCCGTCACAAACAGGTTGGATTTTCCAACGCGGATGTTGCCACCGATCGCATCTAAGATACCGCCAACGGAAATGGTCGGGTCCATTCGGGCATCTAAAAAAATCTGGGAGACCATAGAAGTCGTAGTGGTCTTTCCGTGCGTACCTGCGATCGCAACAGAATCCGAATAATTATCCATGATCTGTCCTAACAGCTCAGCTCTGGTCAGTGTCGGAATGCCTGCAGCCTTCGCGGCGGCAAGTTCCGGGTTATCTTCGTGGATCGCTGCCGTATAGACGACTAAATCCGTACCTTCTTCAATATTAGAAGCGCGTTGTCCGTAAAAAATCTTCGCTCCGGCATTCGTAAGTTTTTCGGTTAAAGGTGACTTCTGCGAGTCGGAACCGGAGATCGTAAAATGTTCTTCAAGTAAAATCTCGGCAAGACCGCTCATACTGATACCGCCAATGCCGATAAAGTGAATATGAATTGGTTTTTTAAAATTAATCTGATACATTTTTTACCTGTCCATTCTATCTAGAAATCTTAGTGCATATTTATCTAATATATTATAACCCTATCTTTCAAAATTGCAAACGAATTTGAGCGAAGTTCAAAAATATCAGGAAATCATAAAAAGTTATAAAATAAATCTACATTATACTAAATTTTACAAAAATATACACAAATTATCAGAAGAATTGTGAAAGCTGTTGAAATGCCGAGACGGGGTATGGTATAATTATTAAGAAATAAAAGCAAGGTTAAAAGGGGTGATGAGAATGGCAAAGAAAGAAATGATTGCGATGCTGTTAGCGGGAGGTCAGGGAAGCAGATTAGGCGTTCTGACAGCCAAAGTGGCAAAACCGGCGGTAACTTTCGGAGGAAAGTATCGTATTATAGATTTTCCGTTAAGTAACTGTATCAACTCAGGGATTGATACAGTCGGAGTTCTGACACAGTATCAGCCGTTGCGGCTGAATACTCACATAGGAATAGGTATTCCGTGGGATTTAGATCGGAACAATGGTGGAGTAACCGTACTTCCTCCATATGAAAAGAGCAATAACAGTGAATGGTATACAGGAACGGCGAATGCCATTTACCAGAATATGAATTACATTGATACCTATGATCCGGAATATGTCCTGATCTTATCCGGTGACCATATTTATAAGATGGATTATGAGGTTATGTTGGATTTCCATAAGGAAAACAATGCAGATGTAACCATTGCAGCAATGCCGGTACCGATCGAAGAGGCAAGCCGTTTTGGAATCGTTATTACAGATGAAGAAAGACGTATTACGGAATTTGAGGAAAAACCGGAGAAGCCGAGAAGTAATCTGGCATCCATGGGAATCTACATCTTCACATGGAAAGTTTTAAAGGAAGCCCTGATCTCTATGAAGGATCAGAGCAACTGTGACTTCGGAAAGCATGTAATTCCGTATTGCCACAGCAAGCAGCAGAGACTGTTTGCTTATGAATACAACGGATACTGGAAAGATGTTGGAACCTTAGGCTCTTATTGGGAAGCCAATATGGAACTGATCGATCTGATCCCGGAATTCAATCTCTACGAGGAATACTGGAGAATCTATACCAAGAGTGAGATTTTTGAACCACAGTATTTATCAGAAGATGCCGTAGTGGAAAAGAGTATCATCGGGGAAGGCAGCGAGATTTACGGAGAAGTACATAGTTCCGTGATCGGAGCAAATGTACGGATCGGCAAAGGCAGTGTTGTCCGTGATTCCATTATTATGGCAAATACCACGATCGGCGAGAATGTCATTATCGATAAATCCATCGTGGCAGAGAATACCGAGATTGCAGACCGTGTGGTTTTAGGTGAAGGCGAAGAAGCACCGAGCAAATTAAATGAGAGTATTTATGCATTCGGACTTGTTACGGTAGGAGAGAATTCCTATATACCGGAAGGAGTAAAGATTGGTAAGAATACGGCAATTTCCGGTGTAACAGAACTTTCCGATTATACAGAAGGAGAGTTGAAGGCAGGCGAATACATCATTAAGGCAGGTGAGATACAATGAAAGCATTAGGGTTAATTTTAGCAGGCGGAAACAATAACCGGATGAGAGAGCTTTCAAATAAGAGAGCAATCGCGGCAATGCCGGTCGGAGGAAGTTTCCGTTGTATAGATTTTGCACTGAGCAATATGTCAAATTCACATATTCAGAAAGTTGCAGTGCTGACACAGTATAATGCCCGTTCTCTGAACGAACATTTAAGTTCTTCAAAATGGTGGGATTTCGGAAGAAAACAGGGAGGACTCTATGTCTTTACACCAACGGTTACATCGGATAACAGCTGGTGGTATCGTGGAACGGCAGATGCGATTTACCGAAACATTGATTTCTTAAAGAGATGCCATGAACCATATGTGATCATTACCAGTGGTGACTGTGTCTACAAGATGGACTACAATGAAGTCTTAGATTACCACATCAGCAAGAAAGCCGACATCACGGTAGTATGCAGGGATATGGGACCGGAAGAAGATGATGTGTGCCGTTTCGGAATCGTTCGGATGAATGAGGATTCAAGGATCGTAGAGTTTGAAGAAAAACCGATGGTAGCACGTTCTAATACCGTATCTACCGGCATTTATGTCATCCGCAGAAGAGCATTGATCGAGATGTTAGAAAAGTGTGCAGAAGAAGCACGTTGGGACTTCGTTACGGATATCCTGATCCGCTATAAGAATCTGAAACGTATCTATGGATATAAAATGACCGGTTACTGGAGCAACATCGCAACTGTAGAATCTTATTACAAGACCAATATGGATTTCTTAAAAGAAGATGTGCGTAACTATATGTTCCGCAGTGAACCAAAGATTTATTCTAAGATCGATGATCTGCCGCCGGCAAAATATAATACCGGTTCCGTTGTAAAGAACAGTCTGGTATCGAGTGGATGTATCTTAAACAGCAAGGTAGAGAATTCTGTATTGTTTAAGAATGTCTTTGTCGGAAAGAATTGTGTGATCAAGAATTCGATCATCTTAAATGATGTTTATATCGGAGACAATACACATATAGAGAATTGTATCGTAGAGAGCAGAGGAACACTTAATGCAAACACATACTATTGCGGTGACAATGGTGTGAAGGTGGTTGTAGAGCATAACGAGAGATATGTGTTCTAAATAATTCTGTACATAGATAAGTATTCATAAAATGAACCTATCAGCAGGGCAGTTTCGCAAGTCGGGACTGTCCTGTCTGTGATTTAAAAAAGTAGTGAAATAAAAATGGGAAAGGTTACATTTTTGCCACAAAATATACAAAAAGTTTTTGTAAAATATAAAGTATTGTAATATAATGGGAAAAGCAAATTAAAACGCGGAGGATATTATGGAACAGTTAAGAGCCATTATACTGGCAGCAGGAAAAGGAACCCGGATGAAATCAGAACTTCCAAAGGTGGTACACCGTATAGACGGACAATGTCTGGTAGACTATGTGATTGATGCGGCAAAAGGTGCAGGTGCTAAGGATATCTGTCTGGTAGTCGGTTATAAACATGAAGTGGTGGAGGCAGAGATTTCTCATCAGGATGTTCAGTATGTATTGCAGACAGAGCAGCTTGGAACCGGTCACGCTGTAAAATGTGCGGGTGATTTTCTGACCGGAGAGGGAGAAACCTTAATCTTGTTTGGCGATACTCCGCTGATTACGGCAGGCACATTAAAGAGATTAAAGGAATATCACAGAGAAAAAGGAAATACCGTAACGGTATTGTCTGCAATGGTAGACGATCCGACCGGATATGGACGAATTATCCGCGATGAAAATGGGAACTTTATTAAGAGTGTAGAGCATAAAGATGCAAATGAGGCAGAACTGGCATCACATGAGATCAATTCCGGCATGTACATCTTTGATACAAAAGAGCTGCGACAGGCATTGGATCTATTGACCACGGATAATGCACAGGGCGAATATTATCTGCCGGATACACTGACGATCATAAAGGATAAAGGATTAAAGGCAGATGCATTTGCATTAGAAAATGCTGAAGATATTACAGGAGTCAATGATCAGCAGCAGCTTGCAGAAGCAGCAGAGATCATTGAAAAGAGAAAGCAGACACATTCTTAACAGGAGAAATACACGAAATGTACTTAATTGCAGGTTTAGGAAATCCTACCAGACAATATGAACATACCAGACATAATGTAGGATTTGATGTCATTGATGCTTTAGCAGAGAAGTATCATATCAGTATCAATGAAAAAAAACACAAAGCTCTGCTTGGAAAAGGAGTTATAAACGGTCAGAAGGTCATACTCGCAAAACCGCAGACCTATATGAATTTAAGTGGTGAGAGCCTTGTGGAACTGGTGAACTATTATAAATTAGACCCGGAAAGTGAATTAATCGTCATCTATGATGATATCAGTTTTTCACCGGGAAATCTGCGTATTCGTGAGAGCGGAAGTGCAGGCGGCCATAATGGTGTGAAGAGCATTATTAAGTGTTTAAATACGCAGAGATTTATGCGAATCAAAGTGGGAGTTGGTGAAAAGCCAAAGGACTGGGATTTAGCAGACTTTGTATTAGGACGATTTACAAAAGAGGAGCGGGAACATTTAGAAGGTGCCATGGAAAGAGCGGCTGAAGCTGTCTGCTATATGGTAAACGGCGAAGTGGCAAAGGCAATGAATGAATATAATAAGAAGGTAACAGATTAAAATGAAGGCAATCGAAGAAGTCTTACATGGCTGGGCGGATTATGAAAAAATCCGGGAATTCCTAAAGAAAGAAAAGGGAATCATTCAGATTTCCGGTTGCGTTGACGCAGGAAAAGCACATATGGTATACGGAGTTGGCAATGGTTTTGGAAAGAAGATCATTGCTACTTTTAGCGAACAAAAAGCCAGAGAATTGTATGAGGACTGTCGTTTTTTTGATGGCAATACCGTGTACTATCCGGCAAAAGATATTTTATTTTACCAGTCAGACTTACGGGGAAATCAGCTGACCAAAGAGCGGATGAATGCCATGAAGGTACTGTTAGAAGAAGAACAGATGACTTTAGTTACGACATTTGATGGTCTGATGAACCGCCTGATACGTCCTGAAAAACTGGAACGATTCATCTTACAGCTCTCGCTGGGAGAGGAACTGATCTTAACGGATTTTACAAAGCAGTTAGTAGCCATGGGCTATGAGAAAAACTATCAGGCAGAGGCAGGCGGACAGTTTGCAGTCCGGGGCGGGATCATAGATATTTATCCATTGACAGAGGAAAATCCATATCGTATTGAATTGTGGGGCGATGAGATCGATTCGATTCGCAGCTTTGATGCCGAGAGTCAGCGGTCGATCGAGAACCTGGAGGAGATCCGGATCTATCCGGCGGCGGAGCTCCTCCCGGATGAACGGCAGTCCGACGGCGCTCTGTCTTGTGTGGTGCGTGATCGTATAAGCTACCAATCCAATCTCACATTCTCTTGCGATCTGTTCCATGATCTGTGTTTTTCCAATTCCCGGAGGGCCCATCAAAAGGATCGGACGCTGTCTGATGGATGGTATTTTATATTCTCCATAATTATCCTTTGTAAGATAAGCTTCAATGGAATCTTTGATTTCCTGTTTTGCTCTTTTAATATTCATGTTCTTCTTCTCCTTCATCAAGATCTTCGGCATCGACGATCAATTTAACTGCCCATGGCGGTACATCCACATCTTCGTATTCTTCCTGCATAAAAATAAATGCTGTCTGATATGGTGGTTTCTTCTTTGGATAGGTTCCTTTTCCATCTGTGAAATAGATCAATCCCTTCAGATGATAAAATTCTCCCTGTTCGATCAGATGATTCACATATTCAAACGCCGGACGGAAATCCGTCCCACCTTCTCCGATCAGTTCCAAATGCTCCATATATTCTTTTAATTCTTTTTCGTCTGTGATCTTCTGGTCGTTTTGTACCATCTCATCACACTGAATGATATGAATATTTACCTTATGAAAAAAGCTCTCTGCTTCCGTTAACACACCATATGTTTCTTCCAGAAATTTCTTTACCAGATCACCAGAACATGACATTGATGTATCGATCACGATGGCAAAGTCTTCCACTTTCTTTACTTCTTTCCACTCCTGCGGCTCGATCAATGGCATATTTCCATACATAGAAAGCCCATAACTGTAAAATATATAGTCAAACGAATCTGGGTCCACACTGACTTCTTCTCTTAAAACCGAAAATTTTCTTAAAA
>OGRU01001837.1_pt1 | contig 15052 bp, 17 predicted proteins | sample 1553541 | NCBI WGS metagenome assembly OGRU01 (sample SAMEA2580068, study PRJEB22360) | human gut metagenome | biome: human gut; feature: human-associated habitat; material: faeces | place: Denmark | collected 2008/2010
AAAATTACCTGTCAAAACTTTTGGAGGCGAACGCATTTTGATGCGTCCGCCCTGTAGTTTAGAACATAGATTTTTGTAGGCTTGAGAAAGTTTAGTTACATAAAAAAAACTTCGTTCCATGTACGGAACGAAGTTTTCTGTTATTATCGTGGAACTTTATTCTGTGGTTTACTTGACAAAGATTTTAGTTTTCTTATCTTTTGATGTTAGGATGTAGAGTCCACTCGTCGGAGCTTCGATGACGTCGCTCGTGCTTTGTGACACCAGTGTGCGGCAAGTTGGGCACTCGTTCCAAGGGATTGATCAAGGAGTATCACTGCGATTGGACAGAAGACACGCCTTTCACTCTCAAGATGACCTACAAGAAGCTGACCAGTGATGAGGTCATTGTGGAAGTAAACCATTATGAAGGAAATCATCTTAGCTTTGGTCATAAGTGGACTATCAAGCGTTCTTGATCAATTAGCGAGAAATGAAATATGAAAAAGCGGACATCGGAGTCAATTCCAATGTCCGCTTTTTGGTTAAAGCCAATAATAGTATCTGTTTCTATACTCAGCACCGTTTTCGGTGTCGCCTGACGGTACTGGAGTTTTTCTTAAGTGGTACTGGAGCAGCTGGCTGATACAGGAGTAACTCTTATGTGTTACAGGTCGGTTACTCCGATGGATGTTTTTTATGAGTTTTGCCCGTCATGCCGGTAGCTCAGCTTTAATGTTATTGAAATCAAACAGCAAAGTTACATAATTAAGTTTGTTTCATTTTAAACACCACTTGACTAGAGCGTATTTAATTAAGCTCTTCTGGATTGTATTTCAAACTGACAGTGCCATCAATCGTGTGAGATCTTTTTTTCTCATGATGCTCACACTTGAAATTTTTGAACTTAAGTGTAATCTCTTTTTCTGTAATGGAAACAATTGTTATACTACCACTTATAATATCCCAACAATACGTTTGTGGAGCTACTAATGCAACGGCAAAATTACGAACCGTTAAATTGTCTGCATCAAAAGTTTGTCCTTTTTTCAGGTCAAAGACATTAGAATAGCCATTCAGTATTAAACCTACTGTCCACCCCTCTAAACTCGTTGTTGAGTTTTTAAAAGCATTTATTTCGAAATATAAACGACCAGAACCTTCTCGGTTGAAGGAACCAAAATTATCATGTGAATAACCATGTCTTGTATAATAAGCAACGCCATCTATGTAAAGAGTTGCTTTTTCACTGCCATTATAGTCATTGTCGTCTTCGCTACCTTCACCACCCTCACTGTCTTCATATCCATCACCATTAGCATCATTTGTACAAGATGACAGATTAAATCCAGCTAACATGAGACAAAGGAATAGGAATATTGGATATGTTTTTTTCATATTTATTTTTATTTAGTTAGTTTTGAATTGCGATTTTATATTAATGAGTCCACTTGAAAAATTTTACGAAAATCAGCTATTGCTAATCAATAAGTTGCAAAGAAAAAATGCGATTTTCGACTTTTTCAAGTGGGCTCATTAATTTTTATGAAAATCATCAGGAAAATGAGCTCTATGATTTTAGCATTTACTCATTAATCCGGGATACGTATTTTGTATGAGCCAGACACGGTTTGTCTGTCTGAATTTAGTTTGAATGAAGCCGTAAAGCTACCTTCTACATAGACAGCATTTTCTGCACCACTTATTCTCTTAACTTGGTGAGTTCCTCTTTCAAAGTCATATTCATCTCCATCAAGGTGAAAATTCGGAACAAAGGTTAAATTGTTGTAAAAACTATCATCAAGTATGTCCTTGGCGCAAGGATAGCTACCAGATGCAGATTTTAACAATTCGCTTCTATTTCTAAAGTGAACAATACCTAACATAAAGGAGAATCCTTTGTTTTCGAAGTGCGACTGCATATCATAAGTAAATGTGAGTTTTCTGTCTTGGTCATCCTTTCCTACTGGGTCAATTTGGGCATACTCCCAATTATTAATCGCTTCTCTGTAAGTTTTTCCATTGAATTTAACTTCAATATAACCTTCTGACGAATCACCACCAGTCGCATCGTCACCATTATCGCTTCCGCAAGCGGTAAAACTCAATGCCGCAAACATTATTGCAAACATCGTAATCATAAAATTAACTTTCTTCATAATCATTCAAATTTAAGTATTAATAAATTGTTGCTGTAAGAAACAGATATAAAAGGCTAGGTACAATAGTCTTTACAACTTTTATAGTTTCCTTCTCCGTCATCATCGTCACTTGTGAAAGATGAAATCCTAAATTCTGCTAATGTGAGATAAAGTAACAGGAAGATTAAATACGTTTTTATGTTTATTAAGTTAGTAAATTTATAGGAAGTCCAAATAAACGTGGATATAGACAATGAAAAAGCGTGGACTTTTTAGCTTCGTCTATACACTCTGAGGATATTGGGGATAACCTATGTTGCTATATACGAGTAAAAGCCCACGCCCAAAGGACGTGAGCACTAACTTTTACTCTTTGCAACATTCGTCCAATTCCCCAATTTTCAGAGTGCAAGAATATAAGCTAACGCTTTATATCTTAAATGTCTTTATTTTCTTTTTATATCATAGGCATTAATATTTTATTTATCGGCGGTAAAATTACAAAAAACTATTTCAAACACAAAACATTTTGCCTGAAAAATGAACAAAAAGAGAAAATCTCCCAATTTATAGCTGTCTTAGATGGAAAAATATTATGGTGATAATGAATATAAGGTAAAAACGCAAACAGAATTCTGTGAAGGTACAATTCTGTTTGCGTTTTCTAAATAAATGTATAGGTGTGCCCTCTAACTGCTATACCCCTCTTTCAGCCCAGTCGCCACGGTCGAGGGTGCGATAACCGATGGCCTCTGCCAAGTGGTGCGACTCTACATGTTCGCAGCCTTCCAGGTCGGCAATGGTGCGTGCTACCTTCAGGATGCGGTTGTAGGCGCGGGCAGAGAGAGACAGACGTTCCATCGCCATTCTCAACATGCTGATGCCAGCCTCGTCGGGTTCGGCATACTGATGTATCATGCGCTCGCTCATTTGTGCATTGCAGTGGATTCCTTTTTGTCCGCTGAAGCGTGCCGCCTGGATTTCCCTTGCCCTTATCACACGTTTGCGTATCTCGGCACTTGGCTCACCTTGTGCCGCTTTCGAGATGTCTTTGAAGGGAACGGGAGTTATCTCGCACTGGATGTCGATGCGGTCGAGCAGGGGACCAGAGATTTTGTTCATGTAGCGTTGTATCTGTCCTGGGGTACAGACACAGTTGTGGGTTGGATCGCCATAATAGCCGCAGGGACAAGGGTTCATACTTGCCACAAACATGAAAGAACAAGGATAGTCGATGGTGTATTTGGCGCGGCTGATGTTGATGTGCCGGTCTTCCAAAGGCTGGCGCAGCACCTCGAGGGTCGTCTTGTTGAACTCGGGCAGCTCGTCGCAGAAGAGCACGCCATTGTGTGCCAACGAGATTTCGCCAGGCTGAGGAGTTGCTCCTCCACCTACTAAAGCCACTTGAGATATGGTGTGATGGGGAGAGCGGAAAGGACGTTGCGAGATGAGCGATACGTTCTTGCCCAACTTGCCGGCAATGGAATGTATCTGTGTGGTTTCCAAACTCTCAGAGAGCGTGAGAGGAGGAAGAATGGAAGGCAGACGCTTAGCCATCATCGACTTACCCGAACCAGGAGGTCCTACCATGATAAGGTTGTGTCCGCCTGCAGCAGCTACTTCCAAGGCACGCTTCACATTCTCCTGACCTCGCACGTCAGCATAGTCGAGGTCGAAATGACTTTGGTTCTCGTAGAATTCCTTGCGGGTATCGACGATGGTGGGAGAAGGATTGCTCTGGTCGTTCATGAACTGGATGACCTCGAGCAAGTTTTTCATGCCGTACACCTCTAAGTTGTTGACCACGGCAGCCTCGCGCACATTCTGTTCGGGTACGATGAGTCCCTTGAAATGTTCGGCTCTTGCCCTTATGGCAATAGGCAGTGCGCCCCTGATGGGCTGCAAGGTTCCGTCGAGACTCAGCTCGCCCACCATCATATATTCCTTGAGATGATCTTCTATGATGTTGCTGTTGGCTCCCAATATGCCGATAGCTAAGGGCAGATCGAAACTGCTTCCTTCCTTGCGAAGGTCGGCTGGAGCCATGTTGATGGTAATGTCGGCCACGGGAAACTTGAAGCCACTATACTGCAGGGCGGCGGCTATTCGGTCGCGGCTTTCTCTTACAGCCTCGTCGCCAAGACCCGTGAGATGATACTGTACGCCTCGGTTGAGGCTTACTTCTATGGTTACGGTGGTTACTTCCAGACCGTTTACGGCTGCGCAATAGGTTTTTACTAACATGTCTTCAGGTTTTAGATGGTGATGAAGATTGTTGTCGTTTCGGGGGTGTTGATATGCTTTATTTCAGCAGTTGGTCCAACTTGCTGTTCAGCTCATTCTTCTTCAGGCTCCGCGCCACGATTTTGCCATTCTTCAGCACGATGTTGTCGGGGATTCCTATCAGTCCGAGTTTCAGGAGAGTCTTGTCGGCAAGCAAGTCTCCGTTGCATATGTTGGGCCATGAGATGGAGTCGCGCTCCAGGTTTCTTTTACAGTCGGCCTTATTGCCGTCTATACAGATACTCATCAGTTTGAGTTTTCCCTGCGAGCTACGCTGGCGCTTCTTGAGTTCACGCAAGAGGTCCATGCTGTCGAAGACAGAGGTCGACCAGGTGGTGATGACGGCTACGGGTGCCGAGGCAAGAGATGTGCTTGATATGAGTTTCCCGTTGGTGTCGTAGGCTGTGAATACAGGCAGTTGTGAGCCGATGCCTGCGCTCTTGAGCCATTTGAGCTGCTGTGTCAGTCTTGCGAGATTGCCGTTGCCGGGCTGTTCCTTGCTCAGAATGCTGAGCAGTTGTGAAGCCTTGGAGTAATCGGGCGAAAGAGCAGCCACGAAGTATTTTCTGACGAGGAATACGCTTACTACCGAGGCAGGGTTGTCTTTGATAAACTGCTCGGCTATTCGGGTTTCTTCGGGAGGTGAGACGTTGAGAATCTGTTCGCGGAACGAGTTCATGAGCTCATTGTCCTTGCTTCCCTTTACAGTAAGTTCCTTGAGGTGAGAGGCGTCAGCCTTGATGTCTACCGACTTTCCCGGCTCAGCGAATACAGGCTGCTCGGAGAAGTTGGGGAACACAATCATCAGGGTAAATTTGTCTTTGCAGGGAGCCTCGTAGGTGAAACGTCCGTCTATCACCTTGATGGTGTCGACACCTTCGATGCCGCCATCAGGACTGTAAACATAAAATTCACCTTGGTCCATGTGAAGAAATCTGCCTTCGAGCTGAAATCTGTTGCCGCTTACCCCACAGGCGGTAAGTGTAAGACTTGCTATTAGAATAAAAAAATAAGCAAATTTTTTCATATGTAGGAGGAAAGTGCCGCGAGCGGGACTCGAACCCGCACAGCCATTACTGGCCAAGGGATTTTAAGTCCCTCGTGTCTACCAATTCCACCATTGCGGCATGGTAAACAATAAAAGAGAGCGGAAAACGGGACTCGAACCCGCGACCCCGACCTTGGCAAGGTCGTGCTCTACCAACTGAGCTATTTCCGCAAAATGTGAGTGCAAAGATAGTGCTATTTCTTGGAACAGCCAAAAAAAATCACATTTTTTTAGATGAAAAGTTGTTTTTTCTTGGCTTCTTGCTTTGTTTATAGTCTATTTTTAGCACTTATGACCATTCCTTTGTCCACAGCATTATAATAACTAATTGGGTATTTCATTAATTTAACATCACCCTCCTGTTTGTTTTCGACAATCCCGTTTTCTAACTCATAGGTACGATGACATTTTTTGCATACGACTTTACTATAGTCTTTTGTATTCCACTCTAATGGATAATTAGTTCCGCCATAATTTTTTATACAGTTAGGACATTGACGGTCATAAGCGACAATACCACCGAAGTTTGTGTGACCAATAATGATTCCATTATTAGCTCCCAAACAAGTTTTTTTGAGTTCTTGTATTTCGATTGCTGTCGTAATCTTGATTTTCTCAGTGTAGTTTCTTTTATCGTTTGGTGAAGATTTTATATACCAGCCTTTGTCGTATAAAACGGAGACAAAAGTATATGAACCAAGCCCTTTGAGTGCTATCTCTAATGTATTTCCAGAATGGTTTTGGCAAAAAAATGTAAATTGGCAGAGGTAATCTTTGCTGATGTTGTTTTCCGCATCGCATGAAGTGAGACACTGTAAGGTTGTTCCGAGAATGCCCCAATAGATGAAGAGCATAACCATGTTAGCCATGCTTTTCACCTTATTATATATATAGAAATGTTTTTGCTTCATCCTTTTTCGTTTGGTCTTGAGAGTTTAAAGCAATCGAATTCTTCCCTCTTCACTTACTTCAATAGTTCCTTTTCAGCATTCTCCATGCGCTCAAAGTGGAACTCGGAGAGAGTGTTCTCCATCAGTTCCTGAATCTTGTCGTTGCACAGGTTGCCGATGCTTCCCTCGTGGGTGTGGTGAATGTCCTTGTTGGGCTTAAACTCGCCAGCCTCGATTTCCAGTCCTACTTTCTTGTAAGCATCACGGAAAGGAGTTCCGTTGGCAGCCAACTGGTTTACTTCTTCTACCGAGAACATAGGGTCGTAGCGAGGATCGTCGAGGATGTGCTCGTTCACCTCCATCTTGTTGATGATGTAGGCAGCCATCTGCAGGCAGTCTTTCAGCTCGCCGAAGGCAGGGAGGAACACCTCCTTGATGATCTGCAGGTCGCGGAAGTAGCCCACTGGCAGGTTGTTCATGATGAGCATTACCTGTTGTGGCAGGCTCTGCAACTTGTTGCTCTTGGCGCGAATCAGCTCGAACACGTCAGGGTTTTTCTTGTGAGGCATGATGCTCGAGCCAGTGGTGCATTCCTTAGGCAGCTTGACGAATCCGAAGTTCTGACAGTTGAACATACATGCATCGAAAGCCATCTTGGCGAGAGTTCCCGCCACGGTAGCCATGGCGAAAGCCACGTTGCGCTCCATCTTTCCTCTTCCCATCTGGGCATAAACCACGTTGTAGTCCATGCTGTCGAAGCCGAGCAACTGGGTTGTCATGGTTCGGTTGAGCGGGAAACTGCTTCCGTAGCCGGCAGCGCTTCCCAAGGGGTTGCGGTTGGTCATGCGATAGGCAGCCTGCAGGAAGAGCATGTCGTCGGCAAGGCTCTCGGCATAAGCGCCAAACCACAGGCCGAAGGACGATGGCATGGCTACTTGCAGATGTGTGTAGCCAGGCATCAGCACGTTCTTGTACTGTTCGCTCTTCTGTATGAGTTCATCGAAGAGAATCTTCACGGCATCGACGATTTCCTTCAGTTCGTGGCGTGTGAAGAGCTTCAGGTCTACCAGCACCTGGTCGTTGCGCGAGCGTCCGGAGTGTATCTTCTTTCCCATGTCGCCCAACTTCTGTGTCAGCATCAGTTCCACTTGGGAGTGTACGTCCTCTACGCCGTCTTCAATTACGAACTCGCCTTTTTCGGCTATGGCGTAGATGTTCTTGAGTTCAGCAAGGAGTTGTGGCAGCTCTTCCTTGCCGAGCAGTCCGATGCTTTCGAGCATGGTGATGTGCGCCATGCTTCCCAGTACGTCATACTTGGCGAGATAGAGGTCCAGTTCTCTGTCGCGTCCTACGGTGAAGCGTTCTATCTCCTTGTTCACTTCAAAGTTTTTTTCCCAAAGTTTTTGTGCCATTTTCTTATGTTGATTTACTTCATGTTACTAAAGTTCCTCTTGCCTGGAATCGTCTTGTTGCTTATTCCTCTTGAGGGGAAATGTCGTTGTTTTAATCTTCGTATGAAATCATTGCCAGGGCATTGGCAATCTTCTCTATTCCTTCTTCGAGCGGCTTCTTCACCATGCCTTTGATAAATGGGTTGAGATCGGCCTTGATGGTAAGCTTCATCTTGCAGGCTGTGTCGCTTGTAGGCAGCAGCTGAATCCAGAAGTTGAAAGGAACGGGGCTGTTTTCTGTTTCAAACTTGATGGTCTTAGGCTCCTCGCGGTCGATAATTCGCATCTTGATTTCGCCCACCATAGGTGCGGTAATAGAGATGCTGTCGCTATCAAACTTGAGGTCCTTCAGCTTTTCCATTTCCTTTCTCTTGTCCTCAGGAATCTGGTCTTTCACCTGCTCGAATTTGTCTTTGAGTCGCTGCAGGTTGTTCAGATCGCTCAATGTACGATAAACAGATTCCTGCTTGTGAGGAATCTGCTTGATGCTGCTTTCAAATGTCGTTGTGCTCATGTTGTAGGAGTTGTAGGAAATATTACTTCTTCCAGTTGGCTGGGTCTTTGCGCCAGTCGTGGAGCAGTTCTACGTCTTCCTGTGCGATGTATCCAGTCTCCAAAGCCTCGGCTACAACGTGCTCATAGTCGGTAAGAGTTACCAGCTTGACACCAGCATCGGCAAATGCTTTCTCGGCAACAGGGAAACCGTAAGTGTAGCTTGCCACCATGCCGATAACCTCGTTTCCGTTCTTTCGGAGAGCCTCTACGGCTTTGAGTGAGCTTCCGCCGGTAGAGATCAAGTCTTCTACAACCACAACTTTAGCGTCAGACTTCAGTTCGCCCTCGATGAGGTTCTGCATACCATGGTCCTTGGGTTTAGAACGAACGTAAACGAAAGGCAAGTTCAGTTCGTCGGCCACCAATGCGCCTTGTGCGATGGCACCAGTTGCCACACCTGCTACGGCGTCAGCCTCTGGGAACTGTTCGAGGATGGTGTGTACGAGTTCGAGCTTCACGTAGTTGCGCAGCTCTGGGAACGACAATGTCTTGCGGTTGTCACAATAGAAAGGAGACTTCCAGCCAGAAGCCCATGTGAAAGGATCGTTAGGCTGCAGTTTGATAGCCTTGACGTTTAATAACTTTGATGCGAAATCTTTCTTCAGTTTGTCCATAATCATTAAAGGATTAAAGTTTTGTTTGCAAAGGTACGTTAAAACGCAGACAAAACCAAATTTATTATTTATTTTTTGAACTTATTGTCCTTTGGCGTATCCTATGGTGAGGATGCTGAACTTCATCGAGTCTGTTGCCTTCATGAGTTCCCGGCAGCATGAAATGATGGTGGCTCCTGTTGTGCACACGTCGTCTACGATGAGCAGATGTTTGTGTTCGAGGCTTTCGGCCTTGCTTCCTCCTGGTGCGTAGTCGGGCGACAGGGCAAAGACATCCTGCACATTGATGTTGCGTTCCCATCGGTTCTTGTGTGTCTGGCTTTCGACGAAAGTCTTTCTTCTGACGAGCTTGTTGAGTATGGGAATCTTTGTGGCTTCGTGCAGTCCTCGCGCTATGGCTTCGCTCTGGTTGTAGCCCCGCTCTCTTTTTCGTCTGGGCGCCAGAGGGATAGGCACGATGGCGTCTATGCCATCAAAGAACTGTATGCGGAGGGCTTCGTTGGCCAGTAGGTGTCCCATGCCTACGCCTACTTCCTCATGCTGGTTGTATTTGAGCTGGTAGAGCAGGTTGCTGGCAGGAGCGTGCCCGTGATAATGAAACAGGGCGCAGCATTTCTCTACGGGAATACTGTGCCAGAAGAGTTTTGCCATGTCGTTGTCTTCTGGCTGTTGCCAGGTGTTGGTGCGTGGCAGATGCAGATTGCACGCTATGCAGATGATTTCCTCCTCGCCCAGCAGTCGTTGGCCGCAGATAAGGCAATGGCGTGGACAGAGCAGGTCGAGAATCTGGGCTAATAGGCTGAGTCGCATAGGCCGGTTGTATTTTAGAATTGTTCCTCTTCGAAGTCTTCGTCTTCAGCTTCCATTCCCATCTTGTCGATGCACTTGTGTATGAGGTCTATGCTGAAGCCTCTTCCCATGGCAAACCGTATGAGCTTCATCGAACGCTCATAGTCGTTTTTCGCCTTGATGGTTTTGTATTTGCTCTTCATCAGGGGCAGCAGGGTTTCCATGTAGAGTCCGTCTTCTATCTCCTCGAAGATGGGGTCGGATATTTCCTTAGGTATGTGTTTCATCCAGAGAGCCTGTTCCACCTTGCGCCGTCCCCACTTGTTGTATTTTATCTTGTCGTTGATAAAGAAGCGGGCGAATCGTTCGTCGTCGACAAACTTCTTCTGTGTCAGGAACTCCATGTTTCGTGCAATGGCTTCCTCGCTCAGTTCCCACTTCTTCATCTTGTCGAGCATTTCCTGCGAGCAATGTTCGGCTTGGGTGCAGAGAGTGGTGAGCTTCAGCAGGGCTTGTTGCTCGGTCATGGGTTTCTTGGGTCGCTTGGGCTTGTTGTAGTTGCTGTATTCCATACTCATTCTTCTGTTTTCCTATGAAAAGTTGAGGCTTTTCAGTCTCCTCGGTTATTTCTTCATCGCTCGCATCATTCTCTTCTTGCCATAGAAATCTTGTTTGGTCTCTATGTTCTCGAATCCGAATCCTTCGAGCATTTCCCTTGTTTCCTTCTCGTAGATGGGATTGATTTCGAAGTAGAGCCTTCCTCCGTTGACAAGCTCCAGGGCGGCAATCTCTGCGATGGCCCGATAGAATCTCAGCGGGTCTTCATCGGGAACGAAGAGGGCGAGGCCGGGTTCGTAGTTCAATACATTCTTCGCCATGTCTGCTTTCTCTTTCTCGCAGATATAGGGTGGGTTGCTCACGATGATGTCGAGGCTGGGCTCGTTCTTTGTGCCTTCTTTTGTCATCTTGAGCAAGTCGAACACATCAGCATGCTTTATTTTTGTGTTGGAATTCAACTTCTTGGCGTTTTCTGTAGCTGTGGCAATGGCTTTCTCCGAGATGTCTATTCCTGTTACCGTCGATTGTGGAATGTCGAGACTTAGTGTGATGGCAATGCAGCCGGAGCCTGTGCAGATGTCTAAGATGTTGGGGTGAGGAACAGCTGGCTTTCCTGTTGCAGCCTCCTTCTCCTTTTGTGTGTCGACTATCCACTTGCAAAGTTCGGCAGTCTCGGGACGTGGGATAAGAACTCCCGGCTCTACACGAAACTTTCTTCCGCCAAAGTCGGCTTCGCCCAATACATACTGTACAGGCTCAGCTTTTTGCAGTCGAGCCATAATTTCTTCGAGTTTTATGCTCTCGTCTGCAGATAATTCAGTAATTTTGCCACAGATTATGTCGGTCAGCGTCATTCCGTATTTCACTTCCAGTACGGTGCGGACGATAGCTCTTGCTTCATCTGCATCGTAGAGAGGGGTGAGTGATTGCCAAAGTTGCTGATACGTATTCATGTCAGTCTACAATGATTTGATTTATTTTTTGAGAACAAAGATACGACATTTTATCGAAAGCAAGTAAAAAACAACGAAGAAATTGTGATATGGAGCAGAATAATATATCTTTTGGAAACCCTCTTGCGAGCAAACCTTCCCCTTCTCAGCAGGAGATAGACGAACACTTCATGCGCCGCTGTCTGCAACTGGCTAAGAATGGCCGTCAGAATGCGAAGCCCAATCCCATGGTGGGAGCCGTTATCGTAAGTGAGGATGGCAGAATCCTGGGCGAGGGCTATCATGTGCGCTGTGGAGAGGGCCATGCCGAGGTCAATGCCTTTGCATCGGTCAAGCCCGAGGACGAGCATCTGTTGGCAGGAGCTACAATCTATGTGAGCCTTGAGCCTTGTTCGCATTATGGCAAGACGCCTCCCTGCGCCGACCTCATCGTGAGCAAGCGGGTGAAAAGATGTGTCTGTGGGTGTGTCGATCCTTTTGCCAAGGTACAGGGCCGTGGCATTCAGAAGATTCGTGAGGCAGGCATCGAGGTGACGGTTGGCGTCTTGGAGTCGGAATGTCTCGAACTGAACAAGCGCTTCATCACCTACAACACGCATCAGCGTCCTTACATCATACTGAAATGGGCGCAGACTGCCAATGGATTCCTCGACAATGAAGGCAAGGGAATGGCTGTCTCTTCGGCCTTTACCAAGATGCTTTCTCATAAGCTCAGGGCTGAGAACGACGCCATCCTGGTGGGACGTGTTACCGATGAGCGCGACCACAGTCAGCTGAATGTTCGCGATTGGTATGGTAAGAATCCAGTGCGCTTGGTGATAGACCGCCATCATCCTTGTTTCGAGGGCTTGGACTTCTCTAAGGGCAACGAGGCGGTGCTGCGCCAGATTATGAGCTTCCTATATATTAATAAGGTGCAATCGCTGATTGTGGAGGGTGGAGCCATCACTCACCAGTCTTTCCTTGATGCCGGTCTTTGGGATGAAATCAGGATAGAGACAGCTACGTCAAAGTTTGTCAAGACAGGTACTGAGGCACCGAGGCTTCCTCACGATGTGAAGCCGATAAGTCATGAGGAATACGATGGCAATGTCATTGATACCTATGAGCGAGTATAAACACATTAAACACTACACATTAAACATTGACAATCGATGAGCAATAGATTTACATCACGCCTGAGCGATAATGACGATTACAAGCGGGACGAGTTGATTCGCAAGATAGAACATGCCGTGGAGCACATGACGCTCTCCGAGCTGGAAGCTTTGTCTTACGATATGTTTACCAAGGGATATATGGCAGATTGTTAAAGATGTTAGGCAACATATTTTTCACATTAGCAAATCGAGTAGGAGGTAAACACTAATTATAGGTGTTTGTCTCCTACTTTCGTGTTTACCGACCTCTTACACCACCGTATATGCGGTTCCGCATACGGCGGTTCCTATTTTGGGTGTCATTCGAGATACCTCTACTAGGGCTCGTTAGGGACTTGCACCCATTAGACAACACACATGCTAGTCAAACAAGGGGGGGGACTACACAAAGAAACAGTCTCCTCCTTTTAAATTCACAGCATAAGAGGACTTATTTGTTTTTTGAGAATCCAACAACCCTAGGCATTAAATAGTATTCTCCATTATTAATAAAAACCATTACGGTTTTATCAAAATAACCATCTATCTTTTTGAGATTTAATTTTATAAATACATGAAACGTATCATCTGGCATAACAACTCTTTTTGTTGCTTCTGCGGATAAACAATTACAACCAACCTTGACGTTATTGACTATGATTCTGCTATCAGTAGGATTCCTAAAAATAAATTGGTGCTCTATCATTGTCTTGTATTTAACAACTCCAAAATTGTATGTTGTATTTTCATGAAACAACAACTTTGATTCCGTTGATTTGGACTGCTGTTTAGTTGCACATGTTCCCAAAACGAAAAAAGTAAGTATATACAATATAGACTTCATATAAGAAAATCAATAGGAAGCCTAACTTCCTATTGAATAAAATTTATAGTTTGACGTATAATATAAACTAAAGATACCGTAGACCAAAATGCATACTTAAGCATTGTTGATTTTTCAGTATCTTGAGTTAAGTTTAAGAAGATTACATTCTTCCCTATAGCAAAACTGGATACACTAAAGATACAAACCGCTAATATGTCAGTCAGTAATGCAAGAATTTTAGGAAATCCACATTCTACACATACGACAAAGCACCCAAAAGTTGCAAACAACAATAAATTAAGAATATTATGTAATTTCATCCTTCCATGCATTTTTGGTATTCCCAAACTGCCCAAGCAACAAACAAAGCTCCTCCTACAAAGCCTCCAATTCCAGCAAGCAAAACTCTTTTACATACTGCTTTTGATATAGTTTTTGCACCCCACTTCATGAATCCACCACCTGTACTGACACCAGCAATTGCATTAAATAGACAGGTTTCACTTCTTGAGGCAGACACTCTTGTTTCATTAGAATTGCTAAGTAATAAATTAATGGTAAGTGAAGCAAGTGCCAATTCCGAAGGAGTCATATTTAATAAACTATCCTTCTCAACTGCACTTATAGACTCATCAGTTAGAATTAAATCACGAAGTTTTTCTCCATCTTCAGTCAAAGGAGCAATTAATAATTCTGCATCATTCTCTGTAAGCTGCAAGCTTGAGCGTGTTTGTTTCTTTTCCATCCCATTTGAGATAGTTGTTAAAACAGACGCAAACTCATCCTGAGAAAAAGAAGTTCTAACTTCTGTATTATTCGTGTTCTCCGCCCCGACAATTGTAGAAGTTTCATCTAAAGATGATGTACATGAATTGAGTATACCCAACATCAAAAAAAAAGCTACAAACAATTTTATAAATCTCATAATTTTTAAATATTTAGTTAGTATTAATAATAAAATCTGTTACGAAAATAAACAAATTTAAGCTAACACACAAAAAAAACAACTATTTTTAGATGTTTTTGCAATAAATTATAACTTTTCGGGCAAGAATCCTGTGCGCTTGGTGATAGACCGCCATCATCCTTGTTTCGATGGGCTTGACTTCTCTAAGGGCAACGAGGCGGTGCTGCGCCAGATTATGAGCTTCCTATTTATTAATAAGGTGCAATCGCTGATTGTGGAGGGTGGAGCCATCACTCACCAGTCTTTCCTTGATGCCGGTCTTTGGGATGAAATCAGAATAGAGACAGCCACGTCAAAGTTTGTCAAGACAGGTACTGAGGCTCCTCGGCTTCCTCACGATGTGAAGCCGATAAGTCATGAGGAATACGATGACAACGTCATTGATACCTATGAGCGAGCATAAACACATTAAACACTACACATTAAACATTGACAATCGATGAGTAATAGATTTACATCACGCCTGAGCGATAATGACGATTACAAGCGAGACGAGTTGATTCGCAAGATAGAGCATGCCGTGGAGCACATGACGCTCTCCGAACTGGAAGCTTTGTCTTACGATATGTTTACCAAAGGGTATATTACGGATTGAAGTTTCGCAAATAATCTCTACACGCCCTGAAGGGGCAGAAGCTCTTAGCCCAGGGCAGCGCCCTGGGTTATCATGTTCGCAAACTTGACGCCCTGTAAGGGCAAAAGCTTTATAAATTTCCGTGTGAGTTTTAAAGCTTTTGCCCTTACAGGTAGGGTGTTCAAAATTCGAATCAAAAATCCGGTATAAAAAATGGTGTTATTTCGGTGCAGCTAAGTTACTGATTTTTAACACTTTAATATACGAAATAGTTCTTTGAAAATT
>OGRU01001838.1_pt1 | contig 15047 bp, 8 predicted proteins | sample 1553541 | NCBI WGS metagenome assembly OGRU01 (sample SAMEA2580068, study PRJEB22360) | human gut metagenome | biome: human gut; feature: human-associated habitat; material: faeces | place: Denmark | collected 2008/2010
CGACACCGCCGGGTTGCGCCGCAAGGTCGGCAAGAACCAGACAAAAGCCATCCGTGTCATCCTGACCGGAACACATGAACAGATGATGGAGATTGCCAATGGCGGCAGGCTGGACAGTTGGATTGATGCCAACCTCAAATGGCTAAGGGAGACTTTTGGAAACGAGAACCTTGTATCGTGCGTGCTGCACATGGACGAGAAAACGCCACACCTGCACGCCACCGTCGTTCCCATTGTCGCCGGGGAGCGCGTCCGCAGGAAGCGGGAGGGCGAGAGGAAGTATGAAACGAAATCCGGTCCCCGTCTGTCTGCAGACGATGTGATGCGGCGCACCAAACTGCATGAATACCAGAACAGCTATGCAGCGGCCATGGAACCATTCGGGCTGCAACGGGGTATCGTCGGTTCCACGGCAAAGCATCAGGCCAACTCGGATTATTACAGGCAGCAGGTAATCCGGTACGAGGAGGACATTGCCAAGTTGCAGGCAGATGTGGAGAAGGCACAGGAGGGCAGGAACACCATCCTCTCGTGGTTCGGCAAGGGCGACCTTGCCAAAGCAAAAAAGGAACTCTCGGACAAGGACGAAGAGATTGCCGGACTCAACAAGCGGCTCAAGGAGCTTCAGGCGGAAAAGGCGCGGTTGCAGGAGCGGCATAAGTTGGAAATAGGGAAACTGCGGGACGGTTACCAGAAAGAGATAGAGACAGCCATCCGCAGGGCGGAAACCGCCGAGCGTCAGTCAAAAGAGAAAGATGCCGTCATAGAAAGGCAACGGAAACAGATAGACCGACTTGACCGCAAGGCAAACCCCCAGCGTTACAGCCTCTCGTCCGGTGCCGAACTGGTGCGTCTCAATGTTCCCAATTACCGGAATCCGTCGCTCCATATTTGGACACGGGTCGGAGAGGAACTTTTTGAGGACACCAAGTTCCAGATAGACTATGATGTGGCACAAAGGCATTTCAACGGCCAGATCACGGACGAGGAGTTTGTCAATGCTGTTTTCGAACCGCAGGAACAGGTAAGCGGGAAGCAGGCGGAACTATTGGGGGCAGCTTTCACCCTTGCCGTCGGTGGCCCGGCACAGAATCATGTCGGTACCGGCGGTGGTGACTCTTCTTCTGAATTACCGTGGAATGATAACATAGCAAAGAGACATACCGCAGCAAAACGAAGATAGTTGATTGATAGTAAACATATTTATTGTAGATTCTTATCCGTGCTTGCAAGCCTTTTCAATATTTTATGTACTTTTGTAGTCAAAAACTGACAATTCTTCACCGGAAAAGTCAGCGAAAAATGATGACTATTTAGTTTACAAAAATAATTTTTTTTGCAATGGGTGGACTTTTAGCATTCAGAGTAGGAAATTTTGATACAACTGCAGAGCGTGAGCAGTTTCGGTTTCTCTGTGAGCGACTTAAAGCTCACTATGAGGATTCGAATGAATTCTGTGTGTTCGCAGGCAACTATAATATTGGATGCGAGTTAGATGCTCTCTTTATAAAGAAAGACGCTATTATTTCTATAGAATTCAAAAATTATGGGGGTAAAGTTGTTGCCAATGAAAATGGAGAATGGACATGCAATGGTAAAATTATTAAGGGAGGCTCGAGAAAAACAGTCCTCCAACAAGCACGAATAAACCATTCGATAGTTAAGAAAGAACTTAAAGTCTTGGGGGTTGAAAAGAATCAAATCAAGGATGTCCCCCATCTTATTATATTTCATCAACCTATTGAATTGGAAAACAATTTAAGTGCCACCAACAAGTCTTGGCTTCACATTACTGATAGTGAACATTTCATTGAAAAGTTGGATGACATCACTTGTCCTCATACCGACCTTGATCCACTCGGAATTGTTAATCTTACGGAAACTCTCAACCTAAATCCCTTCTACCTGACGGAATTCAGCAATGCTACTTATGATAAACCAGTAGAGCCAATTGAGAAAATAGAGTTGTTCGAAGATATAAAGAAGTACGAGCCCCACACTGAAGAGAAGGAAAAAGAGGACGTGCCAAACTTTGAATCTTTTGTAATCGAAGACGAAAATAGTATAGTACTTTTGAATTTTGTAAAAAAGGTAATAAAATCATCGCTTAAGCTCGATAATTTTACTGTCATGGTGCTTGATGGCAAAAGGGCATCTTCATCTTTTGCTGCATACGGAATAAAATTAACTCGAGAATATGTTGTGATAATAAGTGCAGATGGCATAGACGAATATTGTTCAAAACTAACAAGATTCACTAATCATGATGTTAAAGCCGTTTTGCCTTCTACAATCTTTTGGGAAGAAGGTAAGGAACTTGTAGTTGAAGATGACAGCTCGTTTAGTGTTGTCGAAGAGCATCAATCAAAAGAACTATCAAATACTAATTCGAACGTTTCTTTCCGGAAGTCAAAGACAATCCTGCCACATTGGCTTGACAAAAAGATCTTCAACGACCACCGAGCTATTTATGCCCCAGAACATGAACGTTATGAGTATAATCTTGATCTCAACGAAGAAGAACTTAAAGTCTATCTTGGTACTTACTTTCCTCGCAGTTATGCAGAGATGTTTTGTGTTGTTGATAATCTTATGCAAAATAAACATCTGAAGGAAATGTTGGAACGGGATAAGATTAACGTATTGGATTGCGGTTGCGGTACAGGTGGTGAAATTCTCGGCTTTATTACAGCAATTGGAAAGCATTTAACACATGCAAAAATAAACATCACAGCAATAGACGGTAATGATGGTGCTTTAGTCATACTCAAGGATTTGATAGAGAGTAATCCAAATAAAAAAGTACAAGTCGAACTGAGTATATTAAACCAGACGTTAAACAATGGTGAAGACGTGGAAAATCTTGCATTCGGCGAGAAAAATTTTCATTTCATCCTTTGTGATAAGATTGTTTGTGAGTTGATTTCGAAAGAAGTGCTACCAATCAATGCATACGCAATAATGGCAAAGAAGCTTGCGACCTATCTTCATGAAAACGGTTTGCTGATAATGCTTGATGTAACAACTAAAGACGAACATTCAGGATATTTCTATCCTCAGTTAATGAATAGCTCAATAAATGACTATGTTCGTGAAAGCAGAACCATAGAGACGCTTCTGCCGTTGTCATGCGCTTGTTATTACGAGTGTAGAGACCTTTGTTTTATGCAGCAAACATTTAGCGTAAGTCACTCCCATAAATCAAATGACGAAAGCCGAGTGTGTTATCGAGTGCTATGTAGGAAACCTCTTAAAACAACTATCATGCAAGAGATAGAAATAGAAAACTTTGCCCATGTCATACACCCCACTAAATATAAGCAAAATGACGATTCGGCGATTTGCAGCCGATCTAAGAACAATAAAATAACAATTGATAGTTTCAACATAAATCTATAAATTTAATCATGGCTAAAAGAAGTTTTTACGTTAAAGACTCAGAACTTGATGATTATCAAGTAAAGGTAATCAACAAGAAGACGGACAATTCATACATAGTTAAGGGTTGTGCTGGTAGCGGAAAGTCCATTCTTGCCTTGTGGAAGGCAAAACAAATACAGGATGAGCACAAGGGCACCTATCTTTACATTGTGTTCACTAAAGCACTCATGCAATATATGGCTGATGGCATTTCACAGGTGGGCATTCCACAACGGAATGTTGACTATCATTGGCATTGGCAGAATAAAGCTGGATGTCCAAGTGCCGATTACATCATTGTGGACGAAGCGCAAGATTTTTCGAAAGAGGATATTGAACTATTCCGTTCAAAAGCAAGGAAAGCATTATTGTTGTATGGCGATTCAGCTCAACAACTTTATACTTTTATTAAAGATAAGCAAACTGTTTCAATGGAGGATATACAGTATTTTACAAAGTTCCCTGTTGAACAACTTGTGTTCAATCACCGATTACCAAAAAAAATAGCTCGTTTTGCTCAATATCTAAATTCGGAAAGTGATGAACTTGAAGAACGTTGCACTGAAGAGGGTGTTGAAAAACCAAAGATCATCAAATACAATAACATTACAGAACAGTATGACGCTATCATTTCGCTTATTCAAAACAAAAATATGGAGGATGTCGGTATTCTGTTTAGACACAATGATGAGGTAGAACACGCATATGAATATTTCAAGAATCATGGTGTAAACGTTGAAGCTAAGTTTGGAACGTTTATGGATCTGGATTTTTCTTCGGACAATCCAAAGATGATGACATACCATAGTTCAAAAGGGCTTCAATTTGAACACGTTTTTATTCCCGAATGTACTGTTGAGGATGATGATAACCGGAATCCATTGTATGTGGCAGTAACGAGAACCTATCGTGCTTTGTATATCATGCACTCAGGCAATCTTTCCAGTCTTTTTGATGATATTCCTACTTCACTTTATGATACGAGTCTTGCAAGTGGTTCAAAATTAACATTATAAGGCTTATTAACTCCTAAAAAACAAGGATAATTATGAGATTATATATACCAACCTGTACTCTGAATTTCAATAATATATTGTCTTCTGAGTCAATTTCGCCCTTAGGATTTTACGCAAGACGTGGTTTTGGTAACAAACGCTTCTATCCTGTTTTCGCGAACGACAAGGAGCAAGTAATTTTATTGTATAGCAAATATCCAAGGTTCAAAGTTGAAGAAAATGACCTTGAAAACTATCCTATGGTTATCGAGATAGAATCTGAAGATTATAAAGAAGGATTCTTTGAAAAGGCTAAGGAACATGATGGAGTAGATACCTATCTCTGCTATCATACCATTAACCTCAACCCTTTCCATTGTCGTATTTATTTCAATAGTTATCAAGAGCGTCAGGGAGTCCTGGTAAAGGCAGAACAAAGTCTTGAGAATAAGTTCTATAAACTTTACGATGCCAATATCAATGTTAAACCAGAGGAGAAAAAAACATTTTTGGGTGTTGCCAAAGACCTATTCACTCAATCTGAAAAAGATGATTTCTTATGGAACTCTTCATATGCAAATTGCAAGATAAAGGATGAATCTATAGATGTTGGTAGAGACGTTCTGCTAGACAAAATTAAAGGTTTCATTTATTGCTACCTAATAGGTGCTAATAGTTCGGTCAGCAACGAGATTGGCAGATTGAAAGCTTTATCGCGAAAACTTCGTAACACACTTTCTGCTGTTGTAAATTCTCCTGATAAAAGACCTACTCAAGCACAAGACGATGCTATCTTGAATGGAATCAGAGAATTTAACGAAATCTATTCCTCAATGGATGAAGATACTATTTGGAACAAAAATTTGTTAGAGTTAAAATTGTCAGACAATCCTCAAGGCCTTTCTGCAAAAGATGCCAAGAATCTTTTGCAACATTGGGGTGTTTATGACACATTCTGTAACAAACTTCATCTTCGTAGAGTTTATGATGCAAACGATTTGTGGAGTTGTTTAGAGTATGCTTCCCCAGAGGCGTTTACTCGTGTCACAGACAGTATGAATAGAGCTGTTCGTAAATTGGAAGCAAAAGAAAATGCTCAACGTGAGAAGTATGCTATTGAGTCATTGCTGAATGTTGATGATGATCTTTCTTTGCATATTTTGGACACATCTTACCAAAGTTCTTTCTACAGGGAACTTATTTGCTCCCAATTTAAGGCAGAGTACAAATCTGTAATGGAAAAGAATGGTGTAGAGGAGCCTTTGGCACAAGCATATAATGGAGGTATGATTCTAAAGAATATGCTTGGAGATAAATGGGACTCAAATCCTGCATCTGCTTATGTTGGAGCATTACTTAATCATTTTCAGGAGAACACCGCCTTTGATCTATTTGCTATTGATAATGATGTACTTTCATCATTTGCTGCATTCTGTCAAAAGGGTGATAACATTGACCGTTTGGTAGAGTACCTTGTACAAACGGGATTCTGTAATTATAAATTAGCTTATGGCATTTATGGTGCCACAAGAGGTTTTGCGTCTCTGCCTAAGACCTTTACATCCATACTGATTAATGGCAATAAGGATTATTATCAGTCATTTGCAAGTAATGTTTGGCGAATGCTTAATGGAGTAGAAATAAAAGATGCTGTCTTGCCAAAAACGAGCACGAATGCTTCGGTTATTGTGGAAAGTCAGTTGGGATCAAAGATCATTGAGAATATAAATAATGTAGAGTCAAAAGTTGTTGGGGTGGTAAATAAGGATGTTGAATTTGAAAATGCCGTACAAAGTCCTAAAACTTTCATGTATATATTAGAAAACATTCCTAATTTTACACGCACAAAAGCATATAAGAATCTTCTTCAAGCAAATTTTGCGGGAGATATTGGAGATTATACTCCAGAAGAATTCAAAGAAAAAATATATCAAACAATCGGGCAGAAGGATCTGAAGGCTCAGAAAGACAAAATTGATATTGCAATTAAATTAGAAGCAAAGCGACAGGATCCCGAGGCTTTCTTATGTATACTTGATAACTACTTTCCAGATCAGTCATCTAATGCATACAAGAAAATTGCCGCTTATAAAGACTAATGGCATTTCAACTTCTAAGCTATCTACGCAAACTCCCGTAACAGAGAATAGATTTACTATTTCTGGCGCTTCAGAAGGACAACGTAAGCTCTGTCCTGTCAATGCGACTTCAGCTAATTTTGTTGATGATATCAATGCCAGTAATTTCATATTGTCTAGATCTTATCTTCCAAAAGAAGTTCGTGATGTCTTAGCAAAAAAAATAATCTCTTTCCAGAAGGATTATGCTCCCAATGGTTATTATTATGGTCGGGAAGATAGTCCTCGAACAAATAATAATACGATAAAGCATTTTATCAATAAATGTACATTTACAAAAGGAAATAATCCTTCATGGATACCTTCAACAATGGAGAATAAGGCTTTGTTAGAAAGACTTAAACAAGAATTATACGATAGATATGCCAACAGATAAGATACTTATCACGAACGATGCTGGCGAGCAAGTTGAAGCTACTGCCCCTGTTATCATTTCAGCAAGTCGTTCTACAGATATACCAGCTTTTTATGCCAAATGGTTCTTCAATCGCTTGGCTAAAGGTTATTGCGCTTGGTACAATCCTTTTAACCAGCAAAAAATGTATATCTCTTTCAAGAATTGCAAAGTGATAGTATTTTGGACAAAGAATCCAAAACCTATTCTACCTTATTTGCATATCCTTGATGAAATGAGAATACACTATTATTTCCAAGTTACATTGAATGATTATGTTAATGAAAGATTTGAACCTAATGTGGCATCTGTTGAAGAAAGAGTCGAAACATTTAGGCAATTATCTCAAATGATAGGTAAAGAGAGAGTGATATGGAGATTTGATCCACTTATAATCACATTATCTATAAGTCCAAGAGAATTGCTTAAAAGAATATGGAATGTTGGCAATAAACTGAAAGGATATACTGATAAGCTCGTGTTCAGTTTCGTAGATGTAAAGGCGTATCGTAAGGTACAGAACAATCTTATAAAAGAGACGAATTGCTTTACGAAAGAGGATGTGGAAACCGCTGAGATGAATGCGATGCAACGTCAAGAAACTGTAGAGGGATTGGTGAAGTTGAGGGAAATTTGGGCTTCTACTGGTTGGAATGTGACACTCGCTACTTGTGCCGAGGATATTGACCTTACGGTTTATGGCATTGAGCATAACCGGTGTATCGACGGTGATTTAATGGAGCGTGTGTTTGGGGAGGATTATGAATTGGTTTATTATCTTCGAACAGGCCAATTACCCGAACCGGATCTTTTTGGTACGTTTCCCGCTTTACCCGACAAACGCAAAGAGCTAAAAGACAAAGGCCAACGGAAAGCCTGTGGTTGCATGATAAGCAAAGATATCGGTATGTATAACACTTGCCGCCATTTCTGTGTCTATTGTTATGCCAATACAAGTAGGGAATGCGTACGAAAGAATGTGGCTCAGTGTTCAGAACGCTCGGGTTCGGGCAATTGCTCCGGTGAGAGCAGGGAGAGATAACCGATTTTTCCAGTTCGTCACGAACTCGCAAGACCGTGTACCCGCAGTCTTTGTGCCGTAGGCGGAACAGGCGAAGCGGTCGCTATGGTTATTACGGAATATTCCACCAAACTTTCTATTGCATGCATTGACATAACTACAGTAATTTATTAAAGATTGGCTGATTCAATATGAGATTCATGGCAATTCGGAAAGATACTGCTTGATCGCTTTGTCTTTTACCACATCCGCTACATTCTTTTTGCCGACCTGTAAACCGGCTCCATGTTCCACTAAGTACTTCACGATTTCAAGCCCTCCTTTTTTGCAGGCATTCCCCAATGGGGTCTTGCCTTTCTTGTCTTTTGCGTTTAAATCTGCCCCTTTCTCTACCAGCAAAGGTATGATTTTCGGCTTGAGCAAATGGCAGGCATACAGCAAAGGGGTGAAACCTTTATATCGTTCGCGAGCTTCTAGGTTAGCTCCGTTTTCTATCAACATTTGGGCAGCTTCGACATTATCGTGTGTGGCAGCATACAACAATGGGGTCATTCCCATCGTATCGACATTATTGACATCCGCGCCATGCTCAATTAACAGTTGCACAATCTCCGCGTTAGCCCAACGGGCGGCTTCTCCCAACACGCAACAGTTGTTTTCAGTTGTCCGTATCTTCACATCGGCACCTCGTTCTATGAGAAAACGTACCATTTCCGGGTCGTTTCTTGTTACCGCGTCCATCAGTACGGTTCGGCCGCCATCGTTCTTATCGTTGGCGTCCGCACCTTTATCTACCAAGTATCGGACATCGGCAAGGCTTCCTTTTATCACGGCATAGAACAGGACTGTGTATCCCCAGTTGGCTCTTGCATGAATATTTGCGCCTTTTTCAACCAAAAAACGCATCATGTCGAAATGTTTGAAAGAAGCGGAAGTCATCAAGGCAGTCCAACCTTCCTCGTCACACGCGTCCAGCTCCGCCCCATTCTCCAGCAGGTATTCTGCAATGTCGATGACATTGTTTTTGGCCGCAGACATCAAGGGTGTCGCACCATCGGGCAACCTGTCATTCACGTCAAAGCCTTTTTCCACCAGTGTTTTGACCAGCTCCAGGCTTTTCCGATAAACGGCATGGAACAAGAGACTGCAATTGTATTGGTCCTTGTAAGACGGTTCTAGCATGTAGCCCGAACGAATCATAGACAAGGCTTTGTCAATGTCGTTTTCATCCCGTACGAGTCGAAAGAGTTCTTCCATAAGAAATATTTGTTGACAAATTAAATACCACTCTGTTACCGTAAGCAAAGTTACAGATATTTATTATTCAACCGATGATTTTCCCTAAGAATTTGCACCGGATGCTGTCTGCATTAAATTAAGCCGTCTTTTATAGTAATCGAGACCAATACTATCCTAGAATAGTGTTGTATAACATGCCGGATTTATCTATTTTTGCGCCCAATACGAAAGGTTAAGAATAGGAAGTTTTAGGTATGGCAAAAAAGAAAGGTAAGCCTCAACCCCGGAAAAGCAAGAAGAAGCGGGCATCATCATTCATGTCTTCTGTAAAGAAGATGCTTCTTGGCGCTTTTGCGGTAGTTGTTTGTTTTATCGGTGTATTATTCATATATAACTGGTTTTATCCGGTATCCAAGACACGGCCTGTAGAGAAGAAACAGGATCGGGCGGAGACAATAGTCCGTCCGAAGATCTCGGACAAGGGCGGTTCCGGAACATCGGGTAAGAAAGCTGCGCAAGCGACGAAAAACAAGCAAACGACGAACCCAAAGAAAGGAACCTCCGCTTATACTTTTCAAGAGGGAGCTGAGATACCGAGACTAAAGAATAAACAAAAAGAGCAGGTTATAAAGCATGAGGGCTATACGGTTTCTTATAATTCCGATTATAAGATCGCCAATTGGGTAGCCTATGAACTGACCTCGAAAGAGGCGACAAGTAAGAAGAACGAGCGGTCTAATAAGTTCGTCTCGGACCCCATGGTGAAAGGGGCTACCGCCATGAACGAGGACTATACCCGTTCCGGCTATGACCGAGGGCATATGGCGCCTGCCGGCGATATGAAATGGTCCGCCAAGGCCATGCGGGAATCGTTCTACCTAAGTAATATCTGTCCGCAAAAGCCCGGCTTGAACCGGGGTATCTGGAAAGATCTGGAAGAGCAGGCTCGTTTGTGGGCGAAAGAGAATGGCTCTTTGTTGATCGTGACCGGCCCGGTGATCACGGACGACCTGAAACGGTTAGGCAAGAATCGGGTGGGAATCCCGAAGACCTTTTATAAGGTAATCTGTACGATAACGAACGGTAAACCAGAAGGGGTAGGTTTTCTGTTTGATAATAAAGACTATGGAAAGACTCCGTTGAAATCGATGATGATCCCTATCGATAGCGTTGAGAAGGTTACCGGAATTGACTTTTTCCCTTCTTTGCCTGATTCGATAGAAAATCCGATGGAAGCATACGTGAATGATGGTAGTTGGTCTTTTTAAGGCACGTTATGCTCAACAATCTCTAGGCGAGAATGTTTTATATTTACTGTGAAGAAAAAGAAATCATAATTAAATAACAAAATGCAAGTTATCATGAAAGGAAAATTAATCCCTGTGTTTGTTTTGGCAGCATTGGTTTCCTGTAGTCAACCACCCGTTAAGGAGCAAGGTCCTCGTCCAGTTAAATTGGCGGACGTTACTTCTCTGAACATGGTTGAGAAATCATTCAGTGGAGTGGTATCGCCCGATCAATTCAGTGATTTGGCGTTTAAGATGTCCGGCCCGCTGATCTCATTAAACGTGGACGAAGGCCAGAAGGTCCGTACGGGACAGATCGTGGCCGAGATCGATCCGCTGGACTTTAAATGGGAATATGAGGCGAAGAAAGCGTCTTTCCAGACCGCTGAGGCGCAATTGCAACGTGCGAAGAAGTTATTGTCCAAACAAGCTATCTCCAAGCAAGAGTATGAGTCTACGGAAGCCTCTTACTCAAATGCCAAGGCGGCTTTCGAGTATGCGCAAAATACATTGAACCAGACAAAGCTTCGTGCGCCGTTCGATGGATTTATCCAGAAGAAATATGTGGAGAATTACCAGAAGGTACAGGCCGGACAAGGAATCGTTTGCTTGATCAACCCGAATAAGTTACAGGTCGTGTTTACGATGCCGGAGAGTAATATCAATTACTTCTCTTCTCCTTATTCTGTTTATGTGGAATTCGATAATTACAAGGGCGTTCGCTTCAAGGCGAAGGTGAAAGAATACGTGGAAGCCTCTCCCGATGGCTCCGGCGTTCCCGTATATCTGTATATCGATGATCCGAACTTTAATTTAGAGAAATATAAGGTAGCCGTAGGTTTCTCTTGCCGTGTGATCTTGAACGTGGATAGCGAGAGTTTCACGCAAGGCGCCGTATTGGTTCCGCTAGCCGCTGTAACTTTTTGCGCGCGGGGCGCCGTATGGGTCCCTTTAGCCGCTGTCGTGGCTGACGATGCCAATAGCGATAAGTATGTGTTTGTTTATAATGGGCAGTCTCAAAAGGTTGAGCGTCGCAAGATTACCGAGTCTATGCTGATCGGCAAGGATGGCGTGATCGTAACGGATGGCTTGCGACCCGGCGAACAGGTTGTCTCAGCCGGAGCCACTCGTTTGGTGGATGGACAACAGGTAAAAGTATTAACAGATTAAGAGATAAACAATGAATATTCCAAAATATTCCTTAGAGAATCAGAAGATTATATACTTTTTCCTAGCGGTCATGCTGATAGGTGGTATATATTCTTTCTTTAAATTGCCGAAGAAGGAAGATTCTCCCTTCGTAATCAAGCAAGCGGTTTTGGTTACCCAATATCCGGGAGCGACACCTCAGGAGGTGGAGAAGCTGGTGACTGAGCCGATCGAACGGGAGATTCAGGCTATGTCGGATGTGTTCCAGATCAAATCTGAGTCTTATTTCGGTATGTCCAAGATTTCTATTGAGTTGCAGCCTACCTTGTCTCCGGATTATATGCCGGTCAAGTGGGACGAGTTGCGTCGTAAGGTGGCGAATATACAGCCCCGCCTTCCGTCTGGCGCCTCCTCGATATCCGTTAGTGATGACTTCGGTGACGTATTCGGAATTTATTATGCCTTGACGGCCGATGAGGGATATACTTACGACGACCTGCGTAATTGGGCGCAAAAGATCAAGACGGAGCTATCTCCTGTACCGGGTGTACAGAAGGTCTACCTATTCGGTGAACAGACACAAGTTGTCAACGTAAAGATCTCTATCCCGAAACTGGCTAACCTAGGTATCGACCCGAACGCTATCCAGCAGGTGATGCAAACGCAGAACTTGTTGGTGAATACGGGAGATATCAATACCGGTAATTATCAATTGCGTTTGCGTGCGGAAGGTACGTATAAGGATATACAAGATATCCGGGACCAATTGATCGTGACGAAAAGTGGCGGTGAGGTTCGTTTGGGAGATATCGCTACGGTAGAGCGTGGTTATATGGACCCTCCCTCGAACCTGATGCGTGTGGACGGTAAGCGTGCCATCGGTATCGGTGTCGCTACCGGTTCGAAAGACGATGTGGTTGCCGTGGGTAACGCCGTGGCGGATCATTTAGCGGAGATGGAGCAGCTGTTCCCGGTGGGTATGGACCTGAAAACGATCTATCCGGAGAACAAGATCGCGGATGAGGCGAACAACGGTTTTATCTTGAACTTGATCGAATCGTTGTTGATCGTTATCGTGATTATCTTTATCGTGATGGGGTCCCGTGCCGGTATGTTGGTCGGTAGTTCGTTGTTGTTCTCGGTAGGTGGTACCTTATTGATCATGTTGATCTGGGGTGTCGGCTTGAACCGAACCTCGTTGGCGGCCTTTATTATCGCTATGGGTATGTTGGTGGATAACGCTATCGTGGTGACGGATAATGCCCAAGTCGGTATCAAGCGGGGACTTTCCCGTTATCAGGCGTTGATCGATGGCGCGACGAAACCGCAGTGGGCGTTGTTGGGCGCTACCTTTATCGCCGTATGTTCTTTCTTGCCGATGTACTTGGCACCGGCATCCGTGGCCGAGATCGTGAAACCGTTGTTTATCGTATTGGCGGTATCCTTGGGATTAAGCTGGGTCTTGGCCTTGACGCAAACGACTACCTTCGGTAATTTTATCTTGAAAGAGGCGAAACCGGGTGAGAGCAAAGACCCGTACGATACGAAGCTGTATCATAAATTTGAGTCGGTATTGGGCCGTTTGATCAAGCGTAGATATGTAACGATCTCTACCGTGGTAGCTACGTTATTCCTTTCCTTGTTCGTGATGAGCATCATGCCGCAGAGTTTCTTCCCGATCATGAGCAAGCCTTATTTCCGTGCGGACTTGATCTTCCCGGAAGGATATAGCATCTACGACGTGGAGACGAACGTGAAGAAGATAGAGGAGGAATATCTCAGCAAGAATGAGAATATCAAATCATACTCGTTTACCTTGGGAGGTTCGCCGGTACGTTATTACTTGGCCAGTTCTTCTATCGGTCCGAAGCCAAACTTCGCCAATGTGTTGATCGAGACACAAGATCCGGAGGATGCGCAAGCGGAAGAGGGTAAGTTCTACGATTATATGGTCGCTAACTATCCGAATATATTGACCCGTTCGGCTTTGTTCGCCTTGTCTCCGGTTCCGGATGCGGCGATCGAGATCGGTTTTATCGGCGATAACGTAGACACGTTGGTTGCCTTGACGCAAAGGGCGCAGGAGATCGCCCGGAATTATGATCAGGTGATGGAGGTTCGCAATAGTTGGGGTAACAAGGTTCCGGTATGGAAGCCGCTATATTCCCAAGAGAAAGGTTTGCGTCTGGGTATTACCCGTCAGCAGGTGGCTTATTCCTTGCGTTCGGCTACGAATGGCGTACCTTTGGGTGAGTATCGTGAGGGCGACGTGTTTATGCCGATCTTACTGAAAGATGCGGATAAGGATTCTATCAGTCTGAATGATATAAAGACTTTGCCGGTTTATAGCGCTAAAGGCCGTTCGGTAAAAGTGGAGCAGGTGATCGATGATTTCTCGCTGGATTATGAGTTTAACGTAGTGAGACGATTCAACCGTGAGCCGTGTATGCTTATGCAGTGTGAGCCGAAGCGTGGCGCCAATACGATGGCTGCTTTCAGTCATTTGTGGAAAGAGGTACAGGAGAAGATTCAGGTGCCGGAAGGATATAAGATGACGTATTTCGGTGAGCAATCCGAGCAAGATAAAGGTAATAAGGCGATCGCCGCTAATATCCCGTTGATGTTCGGTTTGATTTATGTCACCTTGTTATTCTTATTCCCGAAATATTACCGGAAACCGGTATTGATCATGGCGATGCTGCCGTTGATCTTCATTGGTGTGGTATTGGGATTGTTGGTGTTCGGTAAGTCTCTCGACTTCTTTGCTATGCTGGGTCTGTTGGGCTTGATCGGTATGAATATCAAGAATGCGATCGTGCTGGTGGACGAGATCGGTTTGCAATTGAACGCGGGCTTGTCTCCGGTGAATGCCGTGATAGAGGCAACGAAAACCCGTATCGTTCCGGTGACGATGGCTTCCGGTACGACGATCTTAGGTATGTTGCCGTTGTTGGGTGACGCTATGTTCGCCGGTATGGCGGCTACCATCATGGGTGGTCTGTTCGTATCTACGATCTTGACGATCTTCGTGCTTCCGGTTACTTATTGTGTTTTCTTTAAGATTAAATCAGAGTAAAAGGTATGAGAAATAAAATAATCATAGGTTGTTTATTGTTGGGTGCCTTGTCCGCTAAAGCGCAAGACGCCCGGCTATCGGCTGTGGAATATAAGGAACGGGTCCTTGAATACAGCCGTCAGATCAAGCAAAGCTCTGAGGAGCGTATCGCTATGCAGCATGCGATCAAGGCCGCTAAGACCGGTTTCTTCCCTTCGGTGGACTTCTCCGGCAGTTATCAGTACCGTATCAATAAATATGATTTGGATTTCGGACCGGGCATGTCCGTAGAGATGGACCATAATACGTATAGCCTAGGCGCTACGGTGAGCCAGCCCATCTATGCCGGC
>OGRU01001846.1_pt1 | contig 15024 bp, 19 predicted proteins | sample 1553541 | NCBI WGS metagenome assembly OGRU01 (sample SAMEA2580068, study PRJEB22360) | human gut metagenome | biome: human gut; feature: human-associated habitat; material: faeces | place: Denmark | collected 2008/2010
GAGGTGTAACCAATTTGGGATCTGTTGTTCATATCCTGTTAATAATTTTATGGTATTATATAGACAGTGAAGGGAAGCACATAAGGTGCAACCCATAGAGAGAAAGGACAGTAAACATGATGTACTACAATATGACCAACAAGGAATTGCTTGACGCTTACAACGCAAGCGCGGAGTATGACGAATCTATGTGCTGTGAAATCTGCACCCGTGTTGGGATGCACGAAGAATATTACATGGCAGATGGTGAGAACATTGACCGTGTGATGGAAGAGGCAGTTGACCAGCTCAAGGCCAGCTGTTAAGAAAGGGGATTTAACCATGATTCTCTACATCCGCAAGACAAGCAACTTTGAGCAGGTTGAAAATTTCTTGCTCAATCATCCCGATAAGGAATACAAAACAAGCCGGTTCGTCTACTACTTCAAACAGGTTGGTGATTGCGCGGGAATCTTCCGACGTGCAACAGAGACCTGCACCCGGAGAGGCCGCAAGGCCGGAGACGACGAAATCATAGCTTATTACCACGATGGGGAGTTTTAACAATGACAGCATATCAATTCTCTTGCGTCGCGCCGTTCGCGTCGCTGTTCTTTATCATCGGTGTTGTAATTTTCGTTTGTGAGTGGAAAGGATGGTTTTAATATGAGAATCGTGCATCTGATAGAATATGAATGGATTGACCCCAAGTCAGCCCATCCACGCAACGTGATGCCGGTCGCGGGCCCCAATGGGGCCCAGATGGCCTATAAGATGCTGGGCAAGTCGATGCAACGTATGAACAATGAATCTGTGCGGCAGTTATATAAGTATCTGCGGAACAACGGAAACGAACCGTACATGACCGAAAAGAACGGGTCAATCAGAATCCAATACTTCCGTTGGCCTCGCGGGTATCATTATGATAAGGTCAACCGCGAGTATGTGAGGGACGACGCATGAAAAAGATAAAGAATCAGTTGGGGCTTGTAAAGCCCGATAAACTGCCAGCCGGTGCGACGGCCAAGAGCGAACAAAAGCTGTCAAACCGCAAGGCCAAGCAGAGGAAAACGGCCAAGCTCAAAGAGAAGAAAGCCAGCAAGGCCAGCAAGCCGCCCAAGAAGCGCAAGCAGGGCGGCAAGGGCAGACCGTTCCAGCCCAAGCCGTGGGAAGCATACGCACCCAAGGGCCCGAATGCCACAAGCTACACCCGGGAAGAGCTGGAACAAATCGTGCGGCGTGCATCTGGTGCGGCAAATCGACGCTTGAAACGTCTGGAAGAGGCCGGAGAAACCAAGGGCATTTACAAGAGGGCCTTGGGGATGCTGGAAACGCAAGGCCGCACAAAGTTCAGCGGAGCCGTGAAGAGTATGACAAGAACGGAGCTTGTCGCGGAGTATCTGCGCCTGCGTGATTTCCTCAGTTCCAAAACGTCCACAATGCAAGGTATTAAAGACTGGAAGCGCAATGTTTATCAATCTCTTGTTGATAGAGGTTTTACCGGTTCTCAAGAAGAGCTTTCAGAGCTGTTTGACAAGTACATGACAAAAGAGCTTGAGGCGGCGTTGGGTTCTGATGTGGTTTACACGTTATTGCAGACAGACAACGGCAGACCCTTCTTGCAACGGGCAAAGGACGCGATAGACCGCGCAAAGCAGACGGGAGAGAGCCAAACAACGGCCTTTTCCCGTGAATTCAATATCACAACAGAAGAACAGGCGGCTCAAATTTTAGCAAAGTATTTTGGGGGGGTTAAATCATGCGGGAATGCAGGGGTGAACAGATAGCGGAGAGCAAAGCTGAGTTTTTGGCTATGCTGGGCACTCCCAAAACCGTGCAGGAGCGAACTAAAAAGAATGCCAGACCGAAACCCCGCTATTTAGATGTAACCTGTACATTTGATATTGAGACCACCAACACCGATACAGATGGCTTTGCGTACAGCTTTCAAACGTGCATCGGTGGCGCGGTCGTCGTGCCGCGATACTTTGAAGAGTGGGCCGATATTATAGAAACGCTGGTTGATAAGTGGAGTATCACAGAACGAAAGCGTCTTGTGATTTTCGTTCACAATCTTGGGTATGAGTATACGTACCTCATTCAGATGTTATGTGACCGGTGGGGAGATTGCAAGGCCCTTTACACCAAGAGCCGGAAACCCCTGTATTTGCAGTTCGACAACGGTATCGAATTCCGGGACAGTTTAAAGCTGTTCCAAAAGAGCCTTGCCAGAGCAACAGAAGGATGCAAGCACGAAAAGTTAAAAGGTGACTTGGATTATTCCGTTTACAGAACGGCAGATACTCCCCTTGATGATATCGAATTTGCATACTGCGTCAATGATGTTCTGGGCCTGTGGGAAGCAATCGAACGTTTGAAAGCAGAACGCAATTACAACGCGGCCACATTGCCCATGACCAATACGGCCCTTGTCATTAAAGAGGTCAACAAACATTTGACAGGAGACAGCCGGACACTGCAAAAGATGCAAGCTCTTGAGCTCAACCGGGAACAAATGGAAATCGCATATAAAGCAATGGCAGGCGGCGATACCCATGGCACCCGGTGGCGTGCCGGTCACACTTACCGCAATTGTAACTCCTATGATTTCAAGAGCGCCCACCCGTCTCAACAGCTTTTGTGGAAGTTTCCAGAGGGAAAACCCATGATGCTACCACAAGGCCAGCCCCAAGCAGTGATGGACAATATCGTATCCTGCAGTATGGGATGGATTGCAGAGATAGCAATAAAGGGCTTGCAAATCCGGCCCGAATGCCCAGACCCCGTGATATCTGTCAGCAAATGCGCGGGCCTCAAATGCGACGACGAAAACAAAGACAATGGCCGTGTGCTCCAAGCAGATGAAACATTACTGTATTGTGATTCCAATGATTGGCAGAGAATCAAAGAAGCATACACCTTTGAACGGGTGGTGATGCACCGGGGATTCTGTTTCCGTCTTGGGTATTTGCCCGATAGTTTCAGAATGGCTATTTTTGACAAGTTCAAAATCAAAGAGACCATGAAAGGCTCCCCCGATTATGCTTTTTCCAAAATCTGCGTCAACACGATTTTCGGAGCCTGCGCCCAAAAGACGATAAGGGACGAATACACGGCAGAAATCGGAGACAGCATTGATTTTGAGCGTATGAGTTGGGAAATCAACTTGGAAAAGAAAACCCCTTCGGAGATACAGAAGAGCCAAAAAGGAAAGTTCCCGTTTCTCTGGGGGTTGTGGACGGCCAGCTTGACGCGGCTCAAGCTCTGGCAACTGCTGAAAATCGTAGGTTGGGAGAAGGTGATTTACTGGGATACAGATTCCTGTAAATTTGAGGGTGCCAAGGTTCCAGCGGTCGAACAGTATAATAAAGAGGTTGCCGCCCAATGCGTCAAGCGCGGGGTGGTGGTCACGAAACCCAACGGGAAGAAAGTCTATATTGGTATCGCTGAGGACGAACACCCGCAAGCCGAATTTGGTTACACAGAATTCAGATTCTTGCACGCAAAATGCTACGCGGCCCGGACGTGTGAAGGTGTACTAGAAAGCACCATTGCAGGAGTAGGCAAGAAAGAAGGGCAGGCGGCATTAAAGGATAATATTGAAAATCTGAATGACTTCCTTATCATTGATGATGCTGGTGGGCAGATGCTTTCTTACCACGACAGCCCCATAAAAGAGCGCCACGATTTCCAGCGCGTGACGCATTCCGCAAGCTGGATTGTAATGACCCCACGTCGGTATGAGGTGGGCGGCATCAATAATTTTACTGAGGAACGATTGGGATAAATGTTCCACATGGAACAATAAAAGCCGCCCACGGCCTAGAGGCCGTGGGCGGCTTGTTTTAGGAAACGGTTGTGCTAACCGTCACGTCGAGAGGAATGCGAAGAACAAACGGTTTACCGACTTCGATATTGGGAATGCTGGTTGTGGAAATGTAGGCCATCAAATGAACAAATCCCGCTCCGAATTCTCCGCGTACAGAAACGGCACTCGGGGGAATTGTTCCGATCGTACCATCAAAGTAAACAACCTGTGCGTTGCTCGGAGTATTTACGGTGACGGTGGCTGTGGCGGACGTTTTTTCTTTGCGAAGGAACGGCAGATTGATACCAGTAATTACCACGGCATTTTCCTCAACGTAAGAAACGCCCGTGCTCATCTTGGTAATTTCAACGCTCGAAAATTCAACGGAATTTTGGAAAAGCCCATCGATAGCCACTTTGTTGTTTTCGAGCTCGGCAATGCGGTGATCCTGTGCGGTCTGTTCTGCGGTATAGGTGGTGCTGTCTACTTTTGTAGAAAGTCCGTTATCAACATAGATTTTTGTTGCGTAGTCGTCAAGGTCGGGAATGTCGGTTTTGTTGGCCTTGTTTGTTTCCAGCTTTGCAATCTGTCCCGCGTGCTCGGCCAGCTCGGTTTCCTGAGAGGTCGCGCACTCTGCGATAGTCTGCCCGGGGTGCGCGGTTGCCCAGTCGCCCACAATGTCGTCCTGCCGCTTCTGGTCTGCATTAAACTCGGTCTTGGTAACGTAGTCACCCAGAGCGGTTTTGTCGGCCTTGTTGGTTTCCAGATGCTGAATGGAATCGGTATTGCCGGAAATCGCGGTATCCTGCTGGGCGTTCTTGGCTTTGATATCCGCGATATCCTGTTTGCTGGTGGTGTTGTCACTTTCCAGAGTAGAAATGCGGGTTTCATGGTCTGCCAGCTCGGTGGCGTGGGTCGCCAGCTCTGCGGCGTTCTTGGCAATGAGTTGACCGTTCGCCAGCTCTGCGGCCTTGGCGCGGTCGATCTCGGCGGTCAGGGCCGTGTTGGTGTTGTCGGTCTTGGTATCCAGCTGGGTAAAGTGGGCCTTTGCCTGATCGCAACACTCTTCCAGTTTATCCAGCCGCCCGTCCTGCTGAACGTCCTTCTCCTGAATGTGAGCGATAGCGTCCCGGTTGGCCTCAATCTTTGCCTCGTCCTCGGTAAGGTCAGCCCGGAGCCCGTCCGTCACGCTGGTAAGACGCTCAATGGCCTCATGGTTTGCCGTGATTTCCTCATGCTGGGCGGTAAGACGGCCCTCATGGTCTGCCAGCTTTGCGGCATGGTCGGCCAGCTCGTGAGCGTTCTTGGCAATGTTCGCGGCGTTGTCCTGAATGTTCTTGGTATTCTTGGCAATGTCGGCGGTGTTCTGGGCAATGCTTGCGTCGTGGCTCTTGAGCTTGGTATCGATGCCGGTCAGCCGGGAATCCTGCTCCACGTCCTTTGCCTGAAGGGCGGCAATGTCGCCGTCATTGCTGGTGATTTGCCTCTGTAAATCCTCGTCCTTGGCGTGCAGGTCGGCAATCTCGGTGGTATGCTGGGCGGTGGTGGCCTGCAACCCGTCGATTTCGCTCTCGGCAGTCGCCACGCGCTCGGCCAGAGCGTCAACACGGGCCTTATCCTCGGCCACAGTGTTTTTCATCTCCGCGTTGTCCTTGGTGAACTGGGCGATTTTCTCCCGGAATTCCTCGTTGTCAGACGCGAAACCGGAGACCTGAGACGACAGGTCTTTCACCTCGTTCTTATACTGCTCCACCTGCGCATTATATGCGCCGGTCTTGGCCCAGTATCTCGTATTGGTGATATCCACGCCGGGGCCCACGTTGCACTTGCTGGTGTAGCTTTCGCCGTCGTGGGTCACAATGGTGAGGGATTCGTAGGAGCGGTGATTGTCCCACTCAATGGGGTCTGCGAAAATCGGCACATACCGACTGCCGATATACTGAGACGGGGGACACGGCGGGTGATGGGGGCCGCAAGGGCCCGGCCCACAGGGGCCGGGGTCAGCAGGCGCAAAGGGTGCGGGTTTGATGGGGAAACCACAATCATTCTTGCAACTCATATAGAAACTCCTTTCTTAATAGGTGATGATAAGATGACCATACTCGGGCTCTGTGATATCGGTGCCGGTGTTGAAAGTCAGCCAGCCCCAATTTGCAGGGACATAAGCACAGAAATGCCCGTCCGGGGTCAGACCAAACCACACAAAGCGAACCATTTCACAGACCATAGCAGGTAGATTTTTGTCTGCCCATTCCAGAAACTTGCCGTTCTCAAAGTCACCGTCGTTCAGACGGTCGTTGATACACTTATGAGCGGCGGCAAGGTCAGCCATTGCGGAATTGAGCGCGGTGATGTTGCCGCCCTGCGATTCCTGCCCTTTGGCAATGCCCTGCACCAGAGCTGTCAAGCTCTGAATCTGGGAGACCATCCAACGAAGGTCATACATCCCCGGGTCGCCGGGGACGTAGGGCGGGGACTGGCAAAACGGATAGTCCATAAATTCACCCCCTCATTTCTTTCAACAGCTCGTCGGCCCGGATTGCTTCCGGGGTAAAGCTGTTGTTTTTCCACCATGCCCAAAGAGCGGCGGCGGTCGTCAGACCGGTGGTCACCCAAGGCTCAAGGGTGGCGCTGTCGATGGGCAGGGGGCTCAGACCGGCCACGCTAAGAACCTGATTTGCCAGAGCCAGCGCGAGAACGGCGGTTCTTGCAATCGTTGCGGGCTTGATTTTCATATCAATCACCTTTCCTTTCTAAGTCGTCGATACGGTGGTTTACCACTTTGATTTTCTCTTCCAACACGGGGACACGGCGTGCAAAGTGGTTATGCTCCCGCACTTCCCGGGTCAATTCATCTAGTCTGGTATCGGTGACGGCCTGCGCTTTGCTGTTTGCGATAAGAACACCCGAAAGCGTCACAAGCCCGCCGATAAGAGCAACGATGATTTCCGATACCATGATACCACTCCTTTCAATAAACGTCAAGACAGAACGTGCGGTGAAAACTGTCTGCGATAACACGATACATATTGAAAAGCACAGTCTGCCGCTCTGCCTCTATCATCTCCTGCGTCGTGGTAACACCGATATTGCCGCCTCGTTTCCATTCGTGAACGGTGGTCACGGTCTCGGATTCCTTGCCCGTAACAGCGGCAAGGCCGTGTTCCTCATGTTTGCCGGTCTTAGAATCCTGCGCGGTTCCACGGTCTCCGGCCTGCCGCTCGGTGTGCCCGTGCCCATCAGTGCGGCCCGTGTCTCCATGAGTGCCGTGGGCCCGGTCGATGCTGTCCCGCTGGCCGGTGGTGACCCCCTCGGTGTCCTGCTTGGTCTCGGTGTCCGACGTGCTTTCTTGGTGGTCGGTCATGTTCTCGGTGGTTACATCGTCTTGGGTGCCGGTCGTGTTCTCGGTTTCCGTCCAGTCGGTTTTGCGGGTATCGTCTGCGGTGCCGGTCTCCTTATAAATAGTGGTGGATGCATCGAAAGGCTGATAGGTCGCCTCGTTCTCGGCTGAAACCTTGCCCTCAACGTCGGTCTGGCTGTCCTTGGTGGTCTTGAGTTTATCGGTCATTGTTTCACCATGGGTGGTGAGCCGGGTTCCGGTCGTATCCCGGTCAAGGGTGCCCTTGGTGTCCCGGGTCTCGTCTGCGCTGGTCTGGGTATGGGCAAAACCATGCTCTTTCCCGGCAGTACTGCCCACCGTTTTCTCCTGCCCTGCGGTGTTGTCCGTGGTGAAACCGTCCGCTTTGGTGTCCTCATGGTACAGGTTGCCGGTGGTCTCCATCTGGTGGCGGTCGTCGGCGTGCTGGCTCTGCTCGTCGGCTCCACCGTGGGAGTGGGTGGCCGTGTTCTCGGCGGTATCCTTGGCCCTTTCGGTGGTGTCCTTGGTCAGCTCGTATACATCGGTATTCCAGATGGGATTATATTCCAGCTGGGTTGTGTCAAACAGCTTTTTCCAGATGGGGAGATTTTCCCTGCTCCACCAGTACAATTCCGATTTCATCCAAATGGGGTCGGGGTGGTACAGCGGAGCCAGACCGTGAGCCCTGCGTATTGCCTGAATCACTCCCGCTTTCTCCATGCCCTCGGGAACAATCATATTTGCAAAAAGGTTTGGGTCAGCCATCAACAGCGCTTCCAGATTGCAAGAGGATACTAACTCATTCACCAACATTGTTATTCACCTCTTCCCCTTCGTTGTTGGTCTCGGTCTCGTCGGCCTCGCCTGCGTCAAAATCGGGCTCAACCATTTTAAAGGTAATGTTTGTATCGTACATCTCATTCACGATTGCAAGGGATTTTTCCAACGTGATGCGCCAGACCTCGCGCCGGTTGAAGGTCTCCGCGTCTGCCGCTTTCGATTCCGTCACCACCATGCGCTCCTTCTTGTTGGGCTGAACAGAAACACCCAGTTCCCTGTAAAAGTCGCACAGGATGTTCCGACGATACTCCATCAAATCGGGAAGAATAAAGTTTTTGGAAAGGTCGCGGTCAAACTGCATGATGGGCAGGGTAAAATCTCCATCGGCCTTTGTGGTCAACTGCTGTTTCAAATCGGCATTGATAACAACAGCGGGGGCACCGTTTGCCAGCTTGCTGAAAATCCCTTCCATGGTGCGCTTTCCCTTATCGTCCTTGGCGATAGCCGCATAGGCGAAACGGGCATTGATTGCACTTTGCCGGATTGCGATTTCTGCCAGTTGCATTTCCCGCGCATACTTGGTCACCAAATCCCACGTTCCTTGATAGTCGGGTGTGAGCTTGATAACAGCGCACTCTTTGCCGATTTCCAGAGGGCGCGGAAAATTAAAGAACGTCGTTGAAATCTGCATTCCGCGCGGCTGGTATTGCAGGCCGTAGCCGGTCGGAAATGCAGGTTGTACAACAAGCCCGTAAGTTTTCGACTTGAAAACGGTCGCAAAACCGGTGCGGAACAGCTGGTAAAGAAATGCGTCATAATCCCACCCGATTTGACCGGGTCCGTTCTCGGGGAGCCCGTTGAATTCAATGAGACCGCGCAACCGCTGGAAGAAAGAGCGTTCCCAATAGTTCATTGCATCGGTGGAAAACGTTGCATCGAAATTCCCGCACAGCGTGCCGCCGTCGTAGTATCCGCTATAACACTGGTACATTCAAATCACCTCTCATTCAATGAAAACGCCGCTGTCCATTGCGGCGTTGATGTAAGAAATCTCGTCGGGCTTGGCGTTCAGCGGAGCACAGGAGAAACCACGGGTCTTGCAATAACCCTGCACAGGCTTTGCAACTTTCATCACCGGATAGCCGTAAACCTTTTGAAAACCGGCATCATCTACCGGGGGATAATACAGAAGGGTCAACTTTGCCTCAAGTGGAAGTTGTACCTGCGACGCACCCCCCAACGTTCCGGCTGTGCAGTTGATGGGGGAAACCGTTTGCTGTACACCCTGCGCAACTTGGGCCATACCTTGCGCGGCCTGAGATACTCCGCCTGTGAATCCTGCCACGGTGGACAGGAGACCCCCGCCGAAATTCATTGCGCCGGTGACTGTGTTGATTGCGCCGGTCAGCGCACGCACCGGGTCAATGTTGCTGGTGCCGATTCCGTAGGGACTGGCTATGCTGGTGCTTCCCGCGTATACCGTGTAATCTCCGGCCCGGACTAGTGTTGTTACACTGCCGTCCACGAAACACACAGACCAATCAATATCAATGTTTGCCGCCGTGTTGCATTGGTCAACGGGAACCGCCAAAGTGCCGACAAAAGGCACATAGAGCTGTATTTGACAGTTCATGCGCTTCCAATCGTCTGCGGGCCACGGTATCGCTATTGTGGTATGAACACTCCGGGAACTTGACGGTGTGACCTGCTGTGCAAAAACGGTGGTGTTGAACTGTCCTAGGGTGATTTCCGTTTGCCGCCCTGCGCCGTATCGGGAAAGCTTTATGGGAATCCAGATGCAAGAGCGGACGCACTCCAACGCATTGCCGCCAAACAGAAGTTTATTCATAAACTCCGGCAATGCCAATTCCCAACGAACCATAGGCTTGGTAAGGGTCTCCCACGTCAAGGAAACTGCCGTTAACAAACTTTCCAACGTGGCCGCGCTCATTGCATAGGCGTGCAGGCCCGACTTACCAACACAGGACAGCACAAAGGTGCCACCAGAGGCATCAATATTTCCGTCCGTGATATCTGCCGACGCGGTAGAAATCTTGGGAGCCATTCCAACGGCCTGCCGGGTATCCTGCAAACGGAACGTCGCTCCGCTGGAATCTTGATTGAAACCGTATTCGATAAAAGCGTCTGTTTTAAGAATGGTATCACGGTAGGTTGCCAGCGGGTCAAGCTCCAACGTGAATTGCCAGATGTTCGCGGTTCCCCTGCCTCGGATACCGATTGAAATATCGCGTATCCAATAGAAACTTGCTGTCTCTTCGCATTGGCAATAATTCCATTGGGGGGAAATATTGATGCTGTTCAGCGTGACGTAAATCACGGGCCGCTCCATGCTGGTGGTCTGCTTGAAATCACAACGCTCCTCGTCGGGGAGCTTGGTATAATCAAATGCTTTGGTTGAATTCACGCGCTTCTCAACGTTTCCAAAGTGAAAGTGATATCCATGTTCCACGCTAGGCGCGGGAACCGCGCCGTTAAATTCGCCTCGTGCCATTAAATCATCTCACTTTCTCACCGCTAAGGCGGTGTCGTTCGATTTGTGTTTAATGTATCCCTTGGTCGGCGGTCAGTATGCCGCCCACCCTGCGGGGACGGGTGCGCTAAAACGTGCCGCTGGCACGTTTCTTAACGCTTCACCTCTTTCTAACAATAAAGGCCCGGCCTTTTACGGTCGGGCCTTCGCGGCTGTTTTACGGTTCGTCACTCATATAGAAAAGAATCGCGTTCTCGGTGGGGTCGGCGATATAGTTCATCTTCCAGTGGTGCTCCGTATTGTAGTACTCGCCTTTCGTGTTGAAAGGAGTAATATCAACACTGTCCATCATGTAGACGGTCGCCAGCGCCCTGCGGTCATACAGCAGGCCCACCACCATGGACAGGTCAACCGGTTTACCCTTCTCCTGCGTGGCAGTGTTCACATTGAACTGGGCGGGGATAACAGAAACGCGGCTCTTGTCGTTGATGTTCTGCCAGAAGTTGACCCCCTCATAGTTACCAAAGGACAGATAACTGGGGCCAAAGATAGCGGGGAACACCCACGATTTTGCATCGTTAATGAGGGGCTGGTACAGGAGAAGTTTCTGCTCGCTCTTGGGAGTGTGCCGGAGCAGGGTCAGCGGGTCGCCGTTGTCGTCGGTGCAGGCGGGAACCAGATGATAAAGGTCGGTACTTTCCTCAAGCAGGGCCGTCTGGGTTTCCAGCAGGGAGACAAAGAAAGAAAGAAACTCCTGCAAATGGGTGGTCAGCAGGTCGGCGGTGGTGTACGCGGTGCCGCGTGCCTTGTTGAATTCGGCAGTAAGGTTAACCTTCTGGCCGGGTTTGCCAGTGTTGTACAGACTGCCGATAAAGTTCATCACGACGGCGCGATTTTCTGCGGTTTTCCAGCGGGCCACGTCGTTGGCAACTTCCGTGGTGATACCGGCAAGGAATGCCGACAGTTCGCTTTCGCTGGTGAATGCGGTCGTCAGCTGAGAGCGGAACGTGGTATAGGTCTGGTCAAGCGTGGCCTGCCCAGTGTACCACATTTCCAGCGGGTAGCGCTTGGAAATCTTATACATATCCACGCTCTGCCCGTCGCGCAAGGTGCCGGGGTTCTGAACGGTGTTGATGAACTTGGTTTCATCAAACTTACCGGAAAAGAAAGCGATTTTGCGGATAAACAGGCCCCACTCCTGCGACGTGGCCTCAATGCTGGTAAAGCGGCCGCTGTATGCGCGAGTGGTGATGATGGTACGCGAGACCATGTTATAAAGGGCCTGCAACGTTCCCTCTTTGCTGGTGTTCAAACACATCTGGCCCACGTTGATAAAACTGGAAGTATCAACGGCAGTAATTGCCGTCTGCCCGGTCACCTGCTGAACCAGTTTATTTGCAATGGTATAAATGTCCTGCGGACGGAAAACCGTTGCGCCTGCCTTTGCGGGGAAATTCGGATTAGCCATTACTTAACAACTCCTTCCATAATACTGAAATTGGGGCTTTCGGGTGCAGGGGCAGGCTTGACCGCCCCAAGAATGATATCTTCCACACTGGTTACCGTGGGAAGAGCACCAACGGTTCCAGCGGTCGGAACATTAAGCGCGTCAACCTTCTTGCTAAGGTCGGCAAGGCTTGCAACCAACTGGCCAAGGTCGGGAGTGGCCGGAGCCTGCTGGGCAGGTGCAGGAGTGGGAACCGTCGCCGGAGCAGTCGGAACCGTGGGTGCAGTTGCGCCGGGAACCTGCACAGGGCTGGGGGGAGTGGTCTGGGGGTTACCCAGATTCATAAAAGCGGCAATATCGGTTTTGGAAAAACCTGCATTTGCCAGCGCGACAACGTCATTGATGCTGAGTGCCATAATCAATAAGCTCCTTTCCAGCGTGCGCAACTGGTGCGCACATCAACGTGTGTGAATGTCTTATAGATACCGATACCGCCAGAACTACCAAGATAGCATTCAGCAATATCCGCAATCTGCTTGGGGGTCACACCCTCTACCCAAATATCAGCCGCCATGCCGTTACAATGCTGAGACCGGGGAGAGGCGTTTTTGAGAGTGGCGTTGTATTCCTTGCTTCGGTATCCGCTGTTAATGTGTACCGGTTTACCGGTAAAAATTCGGATGTTTTCAAGCAAGGTCAAAAGCCGCTCGTCAACCTTTACAATATCGCTGGGATCGTGCTTGGAATGGAATTCCCGCACACGAAAGTGAGGGGAAAGCCGCTTTTCTGCGGCGTATTTGTATGAATAAGTAAGCATTACCTACTCCTTTCTATAAAAGCAGGGGTGCGCAACATAGAAATGCTACCCCACGGGCTTCCGGCCCGTCTATGTTATGGGGGCCCCTGCACCTTTACTATACTATCTTTAGTCGTCGATGTCAAGGAATTCTTTGATTTTGAGCAAAACAGGCACATCACTGCACCAAATTTGGTTAAGGTTTAACATAGCCTCAAAGAACGGGTGATGCAACCTAAAAGCGGTTTTCCCTGCTTTTGTGTCTGGGTACACTTCCCGGCTTTCGTGCCGGGATGTGCATAAATAGATGTGGTTGCCGTCGTACACATACGCATATAGACCGGCCACGGCATACAGGGGTTTCATGCCCTTAATATTCATCGGTCGTACTGCTTCCAGATTGTTATATGCAAACTGGTTTTCCATTGCCATCTTGTAAAACTTTGAATCCTTGTTTTTCATCATGTGACGCATGAAAGCGGTTTGCGCACGCTTGGCACTTACCGCGCTGGATTTGGGCATACCAATGAACACGCCGCTTTCTGTTACCGTCCACTCTTTGCCCGTCCTGCACAGCTTGGCGATTTCATCCACCACGCCAAGCTCCACCAAAATGGGGCTTGCAATGTCGAATGCGTTTGCAAGCAACCAGAGACGCAACGGGGGTTTTCCTTCTAGTTCCCGGTTTCCGTTGATGGTTACATAGGCGTTCAACAGCGCGTCGCCCTCTGCCTTGCGCTTGATAACGATTCTTTCCGGTATAAATTCATCAAAAACCACGTCCTCAAACTGGCTACCGTTGAAACCGCGAATATTCGCAATACTGGGGAGCGTCATTCCGATTCCGTATTTCTCCAAACACTGCTTCGGTTTGCCGTCCTCATACTCAAATCGGCCTATTGTATAGGTGACTTTGCCGCCTTTCACAATGTCCGCGTCAAACCCTTCTTTTTTCAGAGGCAAGAACGGGTTTAAATCGGGGTCGCTGGTGATAGCGTCAAACTCTGTGGTTGTGCGGCGTAGGTACAGAAACCGTTTGCCCTCGTTCAGCTCATATTTCAATGTACCGTAGGTTTTACCAACTTGACGTTTACCAATAAGAATATTGCACCAACAACCTAAAGAAGCGACAGCCGGGATATTGACCCAGCCGCCGCTTTCATATAGGTCAAGCGCAATATTTTTCATGTTGCGCTTGCTCATGTTTACACCTCGTAACGGGTCTTATAATCCGTCTTTTCGCCCTGCGCCGTTGCGTGCTCTGCAACTGCGGCAATGATGCGCTGTGCATCTGCATCAGAGAAGTACACGCGGTACAGGTCGTAATACTGCCCATTCCGGCCCTTGCTCTGAGGCATTGCGATAAACTCGCCGTTTTTGCCGTCCACAACTTTCAGATTGAGGAACGTCGCGCCGGGGATGTTCAGAGTGAACACACAAATCCGGTCGGAAATGAAGTGACAGGCCTGCACGGTTGCGCCCTCAATGGACAGATAAGACTTGACGACTTCGGGAGCGGCGTTCTGTTTGTTCTTGTTAAACATGATATTCTATCCTTTCATTATAAAGTAGTGTCTAGCTCAGAAAATCCAACGGAGCATGAACTGTTTCGCCACGCTGTCGCCGTTGGTCGGAAAAAGGGCCGTGGGGCTTTGGTTGGTGTAAATCGAAGCAATGTGATGCTTCTGGGCCTCAAGCTCTGCCGCCTGCTGTTCCATGGTCTTGCCACCGTGACAGCAGGGAGACCATTGGGGGGCATATGGAAAACCACGACGCGCGGCCTCTTCAAAGGCGGTAAAGGGCAGTGGGTCAAGTTTGCCCACGCCGTCAACGATGTTCAGAAGATTGCCGTTCTTGTCATAAACAAGGCCGTATATGTTTTGTGCCGCGTCCTCATACAGCAGGGTATGAGAAACGTTTGTCGGCGTGGCGCAAGGGCCGGTGCAGGTGCAAGGGTCAGCCATTGGAAACGCTCCTTTCTTTATATGCGTCGGTGAAGTTGTCACCATCAAGCATCAAATCGTGCGAAATCTCTGCACCGATTTCACATTTCAGCGTTTCGGCGTTGATATCCTCAAGAGCCATTTCAAGGCCCTTGGAACCGGTGGCAGAGGTGAGCGGTTTCATACCGTGTGCCTTGACGACTTCCAGACAGTCACGCTTGCTGTTCCAGTCCAGAAACAGCAGGGTCAAAACCTGCTTGTCTTTCACTGCTTCCACAGTGACATACTTTGCGATAACTTTCATTGTGTTTCGTCCTTTCGTCTCGTGGTTGATGTTCGATGCAAGTTTGTCCTTGCAATTATATAGTAGCATAGGGCACATCAGAAATTGTGAACAGGGTGTTAATAATTGGTTACATCAG
>OGRU01001859.1_pt1 | contig 14948 bp, 8 predicted proteins | sample 1553541 | NCBI WGS metagenome assembly OGRU01 (sample SAMEA2580068, study PRJEB22360) | human gut metagenome | biome: human gut; feature: human-associated habitat; material: faeces | place: Denmark | collected 2008/2010
AAACGAGCAATATCTGAGACGCTGCAGCAGCGTGAAAAGATAAGCTTCCCATCAACTTCTCTGGCACGTTCAAGAATGAAGCTGGCGACGCGCGGCGCAGCCTGCCCCTTTTGCTTGGCCACAAAATTGTTCATGAGCATGGCGTATTCGTCCGTCAGACGGCGCAGCAGCTCCTTCATGACCTCCGGATGGTGGTCGAGAAAGGCGTCGAACTCAATGGCTGTGAGCTGATGGGCGGTGATATCGGTGAGCGCCATCATGTCGTTGGCATTGGCCGGCATGTTGTCCGGCATGTAGAGTCTGAATGGTCCCAGCAGCGCGTACACCGTTTTGCCCGGATGATATTCTTCAAAGAAAATTTCTTCACCGGCGATGGTCGTGACCTGACGGATGGCGTGTCCTTCTGTGATGTAATATACATTCATGCTGGTGCTTTCTATGTCCTCGGCGGGAAGGATGTTGTCGCCTTTATGAAAATGCACAAGAGGAAAGGATGTTAATTCGGCAATAGCAGCTTGATCCATGGGTGCCTCCTTACGATGTTCAGCAACAGAAATTATCTGGTCATATATGATAAAGCAGTTTCTCATAATATAATAACAGAAAAAAATCCTCCGTGAAAGAACAAAAACGACCAAATATGAAGCCCAGGCTACTATTATAAATCTGTGGAAAGCTTATAATAGTAGCGATAAGCAGTGACGAAATTTATCCTACAAAAACTCTTGATGAATTGTCGGAAAATTTCGGGAAAAAAGGAAAGGATGAAAGATTTTGAGTGAAGCAAAGAAAAAACGCAGCTTGTATCCACTCCATCTGGTCATCGGATTTGGCCTTCTTGCCCTGTTTTGGTTAATGCCTCCAATTGATCCGATCACCCCATTGGGAATGCGCTGCGCAGGGGCTTTCATTGCCATGGTTTATCTCTGGAGCACCTGTGATACATTGTGGCCAAGTATGGTTGGTTTGTTCTTCTTGGCTATTTCTGGTTATGGCGGCGAAGGCGGTTTCAACGGGGTTTGGATGCAGGCCGTTGGGGTGTACACCGTACTGTTGACCCTGTTCTCCATGGTACTCTTTGGGGCGATGGATGAAGTGGGCGACACTAAGTACATCGCTAAATGGTTTTTGACCCGCAGAATCTTTAAGGGTCGTCCATTTGTATTTATGGCGATTTTTTACATTTGTGTGTTTGCCATTTCCGCTGTCTGCCAGCCAATGACAGCCTTGATTATTCTCTGGCCAGTCGGCATCAGCTTAATGAGCACTTTGGGCGTTACGCGTGATGAAAAATTCTGGCGTTATTTCTTTGTCGGGATGTTTGCTGTTGCAACATTGTCTCAGCCGCTCTTCCCATTCATGGGCGCACAGCTCATTCCATATGCAGCATTCCAGAGCATGACCGCTGCTATGGGCAATCCAATGACGATTCCAATTGGTCAGTATATGATCGTTGATATTGTTATGACGGCACTCATTATGACCATTTATATTTTGGCAATGAAATTCGTTTTCCGTGTCGATTTCAGCAAGCTTAAATCCGTAGATCCTGCGATGATCGAAAAAGAAATGCCATTGCCTCCAATGACTTTGCCACAGAAGATTTACCTTATTATGGTGCCTTGCTTCTTAGTGATGATGCTCGTGCCTAGTTTCTTCCCTGATTTTGCTATTTGCCAGGCGCTCAATTTCATTGGGCCAATGGGTATTGCCTTGATCTGGGTTATTCTCTTCCTGATCATCCGTATTGATGGGAAGCCACTCCTGGACTTCAAGGAAGTGGCCTATCGTCAGTTCAACTGGGGTATTTTCTTCATGATCGCTGCTGCGGTTTATGGTGCAAATACGTTGTCTGACGCGTCTACTGGGATTCCTGACTTCCTCATTCAGGCATTGACCCCATTGCTCGGTGGCCGCAGCGAAATGGCCTTTGTTGCCATTATGTTCACCGTGGCACTCATTGTTACCAACTTTGCAAATAATGCCGCTATGGCGGTTACCCTTATGCCGGTTGTATTGAACTTCTCCAACCAAATGGGTATCAATCCAATGCCAGTTGCTACGGGTATCATCCTGATGGTATTCGTCGCAATGCTGACCCCTGCGGCATCTCCACACGCTGGTATGATGCATGGGATGAAGAAGATTTACAGCACCAAAGAAATCTTGGCTGTTGGCTTCCCAATCTGCATTGTTGCGTTGATCCTGTATGTCTGTGTTGGCTATCCATTGTGCAAAATGCTTATGGGCTAATCTTAAATTTACTCACACCTGTCACCCAGCGGTGGCAGGTGTTTTTTTGACGGCTAAAAACTATGGAGAGCTGGTTACAAAAAAATGAAGAATATGGAGACAAGTGAAGTCTAGGCTACTTATAGTTTTTATAAGTGAATGGTAGAATAAGCCCATAAGAAAGACCGGAATTGAAATAATAAATTTTATTAATAATCCGGAGATTTCGGTCAGTCACTCAAGAAAAGGAAAGGATGAGAAAAATGAGTGAAGCAAAGAAAAAACGCAGCTTGTATCCACTTCATCTCGTAATTGGCTTCGGTATCATCGCATTATTCTGGTTTATGCCTCCAATTGAGCCGATTACCTCATTGGGGATGCGTTGCGTAGGTGCATTCCTGGGCATGGTTTATCTCTGGAGTGCGGTTGACACCCTTTGGCCAAGTATGGTCGGTTTGTTCTTATTAGCAATTTCTGGTTATGGCGGTGAAGCCGGTTTCAATGGGGTCTGGATGCAGGCCGTTGGGGTTTATACCGTACTTCTGACTCTCTTTGCAATGGTGCTCTTTGGTGCCATGGACGAAGTGGGCGATACCAAATACATCGCTAAATGGTTTTTGACAAGAAAGCTGTTTAAAGGTCGCCCAGTAGTCTTTATCGCAGTATTCTATGCTTGCTGCTTTGTATTGGCCGCAATTTGCAGCCCTATTACTTCGCTGATCATTCTCTGGCCGATTTCAATGAGTTTGATGAAATCTTTGAATATTACCAGAGATGAACCATTCTGGAAATATTTCTTCGTTGGTATGTTTGCTGTATCTACTTTGGCTCAGCCATTGTTCCCATTCATGGGCGCTCAGCTCATTCCTTATGCAGCCTTCCAGAGCATGACCGCTGCTATGGGCAATCCAATGACCATTCCTATGGGTCAGTACATGCTCGTTGACGTTGTAATGACCACATTGGTAACTGCTCTTTATATCATCGTTTTAAAATTCGTTCTTCGTATTGATATGAGCAAGCTCAAAGCGGTAGATCCTGCGATGATTGAAGCACAAATGCCGCTGCCTCCAATGAACTTGCAGCAAAAAGCATATCTCTTCATGATTCCTTTGTACTTGTTGATGATCCTTTTGCCAAGCTTCTTCCCTGGTAACCCAATCTCTGATGCACTGAACTTTATTGGGCCTATGGGTGTTACCTTGTTATGGGTTATGCTCTTCCTGATTGTTCGTATCGAAGGCAAACCTCTCTTGGACTTTAAAGAAGTAGCTTACAAACAGTTTAACTGGGGGATCTTCTTCATGATCGCCGCTGCAGTTTATGGTGCAAATACCCTTTCTAACGAAGCAACTGGTGTGCCAGATTTCTTGATTCAGGCTCTGCAGCCAATTCTCGGTGGTCGTAGTGAAATGGTCTTTGTTGCCATCATGTTCACTACCGCACTGATTATCACCAACTTTGCAAATAACGCAGCAATGGCAGTTATTCTGATGCCGGTTGTACTGAACTTCTCCAACCAGATTGGTATCAACCCAATGCCTGTTGCAACCGGGGTTATCCTCATGGTATTCGTAGCAATGTTGACTCCTGCAGCTTCTCCACACGCTGGTTTGATGCACGGGATGAAAAACATCTACACCACCAAAGACATTATGACGGTCGGTTTCCCAATTTGTATTGCAACATTGATCCTCTACATCTTCATTGGGTATCCACTTGCTAAGATGCTGATGCTCTAAAAAATTACATGGCTAGACAAAAACAACCGGTTCGTATTCGAACCGGTTGTTTTTTATTGGGGATAGGTGTGTGCCGGTGTGTGGTTCTTATGCATTCCTCTTTCGGCAAAAACGCCCGTGTCTGAATTCAGACACGGGCGTTGCTATTGGTTTTTAAAGGACCAATTCTAATAGGAAGACAATGCCACAGCAGGCAATGGCAACCTGGAAGAGGCTGCGTCCTTTCCAGGCGGCGATGATGCCAACCGCAAGAGCGGCAGCGCCGGCGATCGGCGAGGCCGTTGCGGTGAGAATTGCTGGAAAAGTCATGACGGCAAGCGTCACATAAGGAACGTAGTAGAGAAACGATTGAACGAATACATTGGTAATTGGTTTGCGAATCAGCGTCAGCGGCAACACGCGAATCAAATAGCAGGTGATGGCGATGACGGCGATGTATAAATAGGTGTTGTGTGCCATATTATTCCGCCTCCTTGTGTGATGAGTCGTCTTTGATTGGACGCAGCAGCGCGGCGACGGCTGAGATGACGACTGTTAAAATGATGATGGTGGTACCGCTGGAGAGCGAAGACAGCACAGGCAGCACGCTGAACGCGTAGCTGGCAATGAAGCTGGCAATAACGACGGCGCCGACCACACGGTCTTCTTTAGCTGGCGGAATGATGATGCCGAGAAACATGCCGAAGAGGGCAACACTGAGAGCATTGGTGACGATGAGTGGCAACACATTGCCGGCTACAATGCCGCAGGCTGTACCGATGGACCAGCCTGGTGAAGCGACCGCAAAGGCACCATAGTTGTAGTAAGGATTGATGTATCCAGGACGATTGATGGAAATCCCGAAGATTTCATCAGTGATCCCGAAACCAACCAACAAACGATGATGAAACGGAGTATCTGGTGAAAAACGTTGACTGAGTGCGGCGCTCATAAGCATGTAACGTGCGTTTGCAACGAGTGTAATAATGAACAATTCGAAATACGTACCCATCGCGGCCATTACTGTAAATGCGGCATATTCCCCCGCTGATGCATTGACCAGGGCGCTTAGCAGCCAGCCTTGGAACGCGGATAATCCGATGCTGTCGGCTTGAATACCAAGAGAGAATGCCACGGCAAAATAGGCCATGCAGATTGGAATACCATCATGCATCCCTTCACGGAACGCGCGACGATTGTCTGTTGCGCTGAAAATGCCTGGGTTGTGTTCAGAATATCGTTTGGCTGCAGACATAGAACTCCTTCTTTCGTATAAATATTATATTTGTGCAAATAATTATACAAAAGAGATTGACATTAGTAAAGACAATAATTATGATGGAAGTATTAGAAAAGACAATAGCGGAGGTCATTTATGCTGTCAAAATATGATATATTCTGTAAAGTGGTGGAGCATGGTGGATTTACGCGAGCAGCTAACGCCATTCAATATTCTCAAAGTGCCGTCAGTCAAACCGTGAAAAACTTGGAGCAAGAGTTGGGTTTGATTCTCCTGACGCGAGGGAAGGATGGCATTCACCTGACACCGGACGGTGCAGCCATCTTTCCATATATACAGGCCATTGCCAATGCAGAGGATGCGCTAGCGCGGCGTCAGCGAGAAATGCAAGGGCTCAAGGGCAGCGTCATTCGTATTGGGACTTTTACCAGTATCAGCCGTACCTTGTTACCTGGATGGATGGTGGATTTTAAACGCGAACATCCTGAAGTGCGGTTTATTTTAGAACAGGGCGAATACACCACCATTTCAGAATGGGTGCGCAATGGTACAGTGGATTTTGGCTTCGTGAACATGGATGCTGTGTCGGAATTGGAAGGCCAGCTCCTCTATACGGACAAAATGTGCGCGGTAATGCCGCCAGACCATTTGCTTACGCAGAATGACACCGTTACCTTGTCAGATTTGGCCGAAAGTGCGCTCATTTTGTTGGATGAGGGCGAATTTAACGTGCCGCTGCAAGCGTTTGACGCCATTGGTTTGACGCCGCAGATTGAGTATGAAGTTTACGACGACTATACCATTATCGCAATGGTTGAGAAAAAACTTGGTGTGTCGATTATGTACGAGCGCGTTTTATCTGGTTACTCCAGCAGTGTTGCGACACGGCCGATTGTGGAAGATCTCAGCAGACGCGTGGGGATGGTGTGGAACAATTGGGAAACCATGCCAATTGCGGCGCGTCGATTTGTCGAATTTATTGCGCAGCAGCCTTGCTGAAAAAATATTTGAAAACACTGAAATCTGTAGTCTAGACTAGTAAGTGTGTATAGTGGTTTCTGTTATACTTTAGATAAGGCCAGTTAATGGCGATGATTAAACTGCTTAATGAAATGAACGGAGGAATATTATGGCAGAAATCAAATACACCAAAAAAGATCACATCATTACCCAGCAAAAAGCCAGCGAAGAAGCTTTTCTGGCTGAATTTGCAGCTGGGGATTATACACTGACCAATCCCCTCGTTAAAGTAAATCCTTATATTATTTGCCCTCTTTCCGCTATGATCCTTTTCAAGACTCCACGTCCTGAAGAAGTGACCATCATCGTTCGCGGTAAAGAAGAAGCAGGAAACATCGTTCATCGTTTCCCAGCCGCTTATGAACACGTTCTGCCTGTTTATGGTCTCTATGCAGACTATGAAAACAAAGTGGACATCGTGCTTCAGGATGGTCGCAAGCACACCGTTACCATCCAGACCGAACCTCTGATGGAAGGCGTGCCTGAATCCACCTCTATTGATACTACTGCGGAATACATGGGCGACAACTTCGTATTCCTGACTGCATCCATGCGTTCCTTCCCAGTTGGTTATGACTATGCTGGCGACCTGCGCTGGTACTGCAAAGAAAACCTGGCGTTCGACATCAAGCGCATCCGTAACGGTCACATCCTCGTTGGTACCGAACGTCTCGTAAAAATGCCTTACTTCACCACTGGTCTCTATGAAATGAACTTTGGCGGTAAGATCTTCAAAGAATACGTCATTCCATGCGGCGGTTACCATCACGACCAGTTCCAGATGAAGGACGGCAACCTGCTTGCTCTGACCTTCGATTTCTATTCTGGCACCGTTGAAGACGTTTGCGTGCTGCTCGACAAAGACACCGGCGAAATCCTCAAGAAATGGGATTACAAGAAGGTTCTCCCACAGCACGGCCCAGGTTCCGGCAGCCAGACCGAAGAAGACTGGTTCCACAACAACGCTGTATGGTACGATGAAAAGACCAACAGCCTGACCTTCTCCGGCCGTCATGAAGACGCAGTCATCAACCTTGACTACGAAACCGGCGAATTGAACTGGATCATTGGTGACCCAGAAAACTGGCCACAGGAATATGTGGACAAATACTTCTTCACCCCAGTTGGTGATGGCGAATTTGATTGGCAGTATGAACAGCATGCTTGCGTTGTTCTTCCAGATGGCGACATCATGCTCTTCGATAATGGTCACTATCGTGCTAAGAATCCAGACAACTACTGGGCAAACCATGACAACTTCTCCCGTGGCGTGCGCTATCGCATCGACACTGAAAAGATGACCATTGAACAGGTATGGCAGTATGGTAAAGAACGTGGTGCAGACTTCTTCTCTCCATACATCTGCAACGTGGAATACTACGATGAAGGCCATTACATGGTTCACTCCGGCGGGATCGGTTACCTCGACGGCAAGCCATGCGACGGTTTCGCAGCTGTTATGGCTATGAAACCTGAATTCAAAGATCGCATCACCTTCAATTCCATCACCTGTGAACTCATTGACGACAAGGTTGTTTATGAACTGCATGTTCCAGCAAACTGCTACCGTGCAGAAAAACTGCCTCTCTACTATGCTGGTGAAACCTTTGAAGCAGGCGCTGGTGAATACCTCGGCGGCCTCATCGAAACTCAGACCACCCGCATGAAAGTCAAAGCCGACGAAACCGGCGAAATCGTACCAGAACATTACAACGCAAACATCGTTGAAGAAGAAGACCGCATCATGGTCAATGCGATCTATGAAACTGGCGAAATGGTACAGATTCTGCTCGTTGACGAAGCTGGCAACATTCGTCGCTATCCAGTCAACACCGTTGGTCAGGACTTCTCCGCAATGTGCGTAGGGACCTTCCAGAAGGAAAACCCATGCGACATTGATACCTTCATCAACAAGACCGGCCTTGAAGGTCCACAGACCGTTAAACTTCTCTGCGAAGATAAGGTCTACGAAACCGGTATTGTTGTTAATAAGTGATCACTCGTTTCTCATTTTCATAATCCCTTTTCTGAAAGCACCGCGTGCCGTTTTGGCCGCGGTGCTTTCTCTATGTTCAAAGGTAGTCACCGCTATTGTTGTGGAAGTTGTGGGGATGTCGTCAAGAGATTATGATGGTACTGTATAAATGTGACTCTGCGTGGTATAATAAAAGCAAGGAAGAAGCAACATTCTCCTGTTTCGGTAAAGAAAGTATGATTGGAAAGAGATTGATATGATGAGGCGCATGTGGTTACCGCAATCGGACATAAAGGAGAAAGAAAATGTTGAAAAAAAGAAAAACCGTGCAACGTATTTTAGCTGCGATGCTTGTGCTGTCACTTTTGGCTGGGGTGCTCCCCTGGACGGTGTCTGGCGCCAGTGCGAACACCAGTGTTGCTGTTGTGCAGCCGACAGAAATGTATCCGGAAGGGATCACTGTGAATTTGTACGATTACTGGCTGACAACGCCGGACGCGGGCGATTTGTATAATCCGGGAGACTATAAAAACCAGGGCATCAATAAAGGCCATGTGCTGAATTTCGGGCGAGGGATGTCCGGTGGCATCAATGCCTGGACAGGGAATGCTTCGCCAAAAATGGGGATTGTGCAAAATGTGCTGGACAGCAATGGTTTCCCAAAACTGGCCTATAAAGATGCAGTGACACCACTGCCTGACAATGAATGGGCTAAGGGGGAATCACTGGAGTATTTGTTTAGCGGTCAGTCAAACGCTGCTGGCAAGCAAGCCTATACCAATGTTGGTGGATTGCTGCAGCAAGATGAGCGAGGCTATTATTATTACGATTGCCGAAAAAACTTTGCAGCGTTTGATCCGCAAAGTAAGCTGTTTCAGCTGTATAATGCTCCTGCGGTTTTGGACACCTCCAGCACCCCCGGCCAATTTTTTCCCTTTAATACAGCGGAACAGGTTTTTGCGGATTCCACGTTGACCTGTGACAATTCCTCCATCAAGCATTATTTTGGCGTCAATATGGTGACGCGCTTCCAGCAGCCAGAGGATGGCATTTCGCCGGAGAGCACCGATCAGAATCCTGTGCCGGTCACCTATTCCTTTACAGGAGATGACGACGTATGGGTATTCATTGATGATGTTCTTGTCGCCGATCTTGGCGGGATTCACGATGCTGTCTCTGTAGAAATTGATTTTCATACCGGCAGCGTTGACATATACCACGATCTCAACAACAATGGCCAATACGATGCTGGTGAAACCCGCTACAATGATGAAAATGCTACCCTTAAAACCGCTTACGAAGCAGCAGGAAAGGGAGGAAGCGCCAGCGATTGGAACGGCAGCACTTTTGCCAACAATACCTATCATACGATGAAGTTCTTCTATTTGGAACGCGGCAATTCCGCTTCTAATATGAATATGAAGTTCAATCTTGATACCGTATTGGAAAGTCAGATTGAAAAAACGGACCAGGATGGACAGCCTGTTGCTAATGCGGAATTTGCGCTGTATGAAGCCAATGCAGATTATGACAAGGTTAGCGCAAAACCTATTGCCACTGGTACCACAGACGACAATGGCATGTTTACTTTTTATGACAACGAAGACATGGTGCTGCTGCTGAGTGACCTGACGAAAGAACATTACATATTGCAAGAAACCAAGGTACCGGAAGGGTATCGCAACAGCGGTCCAATCTATCTCGAAGTGGAAAAATTGAAAGATGGCAGCAAACTTTTGCTTTCGGATAACGCGTGGGACACAGGGGCTTACGCCATGCCAACGGTGCGCGTGGAGATTCAGCGGGCACAAAATGAAACCAGCTCGCATCAGGTGACAGGATATGACGAAACAACCTATAACGTAGACAAAGGTTTGGTTTTTGCGGCTGTAATGGAAGGCGATCAAGTCAGCTATGACGACGCAGACATCAGCGATAATCACATTGTCTATGGGGATCCAGTGCGTGGCTGGCACATCAGCGAGGCCAAGGGGACAGCTGCCATCGAAGAAGCAGCTCAAGCAATGAGTCAGGCAACGCAAGAGAATGCTGTTGCAGGCTTGTACGACTTTAAGCTGAATGGCATCAATCAATACTACACCGATATTGAAAACTTGCCTGGCGACATCAATGAGTACGCTGTTGAAAATACCGATAACGCTCGCTTCACGGTTGGCTATTTTTACGCGCCAGTGACGAGTCTTGATCAAGTGACTGCTGGCAATGTAGTGCCGCTCAAAGCAAGCAGTTTTTATCATGAATTTGCGATGCGCCTTTTTGCACCAAACATTCAAAATCGTTTGTTGGTACAAAAAGTGGATGCAGACACTCAAGTGCCGAGAGATGGAGCGAAATTTGCACTCTACAAGGCGAAGGATGTCACGGTGAAGCCGGATGGCACCTATACCATTGATGCAGGCGCTGTTCCAGCGTACAATGAACAAACGACTGGCGAATACGAAATCCAGCAAGGCAATGTCGTGCCGGGGACGTTGGCTTTTACAGGTGTGGCTCAAGGCACGTATTATTTGATTGAAACGCAGCCACCGGATGGGTATGAGATCAATCCGACCGCTGTGGAAGTGGTGGTTGACAACGCCGGCGTTCATGCCAATGCAGGAACACCGGACGATGATATCGCCGTGCATTTGGGATTGGGAAAAATTGTCAAGAGCATGTTGCAGTTTGCGTTGGATGACGGCATTGATGCGACCCTAAGCAATGTTACCGCTGCCTTGAAAACCAGCTCGACCGCAGCTTATTCCGACATTGATTGGGCACAGGCAAACAGTGGCGGTACTCTGGATTTCTCCTATAATGAAGCAACCGGTGTTTTGGAATACGGTCCAGCATCAGGGAGCGGCCCTATCACATTGGATTACGACACGGGCTGGGGACTGTTGAATATCACCCAAAGCGCGAATCAAGCGGCGTTGACCGCCAATGGTTCGCAGGTTAAACAACTTGGCGATCAATCATTGAACAACCTGTTCTCAGGAACGACCATGGTGGTTGTTGGGGATGTACTCAAAGACGCAGGAACGCTGACCATCACCAAAAACGTGGAACAGGGCCTGGCCAGCGATGGCGACCGAGCCTTTACTGTGCAATTGACCCTAGGAGCAAACGGTCTGCATAATGGCCAAGTCCTTAACAAAGATACGGGAGAGCCCGTTGCTTTTCAAAATAATGTCGCCACGCTTTCCATCAAAGATGGAGAAAGCATTCATCTGAGTGTGCCGCACGATGTGACGATGACCGTGGCCGAAGTGGATGCCGATGGCTTCGATGTCCGCTATCAGCTTGGCGATGCAGCGGCCACAACGACCGCACCGCAGGTGACCATTTCTTCCAACGACAGCCAAACCGTCACCATTCTCAACACCCGCCAGGAAGGCAGCTACGTCACCCTCGACGGTGCTGCTCATCTGGCTGTTACCAAGCAGGTAGATGTTAGTCAGGTGGCAAACGGCACCTGGCCGGACGATGCCAGTTTCCAATTCAAAATCGAAGGCCAAGACGGCGCACCAATGCCGGAAAAAGACACCATCACCATTTCGAAAAACAACGATGGCAGCAATACAAACAACGGCGCCTTTGGTAACATTGTGTTTGAACAGGCTGGCACCTACACCTATCTCATTCATGAAGTAGCTGGCGATAGAAGCGACATGGTTTACGACGATCATCAGCTGACGGTTACCGTCACCGTGGAAGCGGCCGCCGATGGCAGCCTCCGTGTCACCAATGTCAGCGCCAGCGGCAGCGATGGAAGCAGCGGCGATGCTGCCCGCACCTTTGTCAATGTTCTGCAGGACAGTGGCAGCAGCGAACCAGGAACCGATCCAGATCATCCGCTTGATCCCGATGGACCAGATGATCTGGACACCGTGAATCATTTTTCCTACATCGTTGGTTATCCGGAAGACTATCGCACCGGTGAAAAAAGCGACGATGAAAGTCTCTGGCCGGTCAAACCACAAGGAGACATCACCCGCGGTGAAGTGGCTTCGATGTTCTATCGCCTTTTGAAAAAAGATGTGCGCGAAGCCAACACGACCGATGTCAATGCTTTCAGCGACGTCAACAGCGACGACTGGTACAACGTGCCGGTATCCTCTCTGGCTGAAATGGGATTGATTGCTGGCTATCAGGATGGCACCTTCCGTCCAAATGAGCCGATCACTCGTGCTGAATTTGCCGCGATTGCTACGCGCTTCTTTGACGGCGACATAGAATACACCGATCAACTGTTCAGCGACATCAGCGGCAACGAATGGTACGCCGATGTAATTGCCAAGGCAGCGCGCTATCAACTCATTGGTGGCTATCCAGATGGCAGCGTGCAGCCGAACAGCACCATCACCCGAGCAGAAAGCTGCGCCATTGTCAATCGCACTCTCAATCGTCGGCCAGACACCGACCACTTGCAGCCAGCAGACGACATGCGCACTTGGCCAGATAATCCTGCTGACGCCTGGTACTACGCCGACATGCAGGAAGCCACCAACGGCCACGACTACGAATGGATCGACAACAACGGCCAACAGGACGAAGCTTGGACAGACGTTCTCCCTGGTTACGACTGGAGCCAGCGCTAAGCGGCTAACCAAAAAGACCTTGCAATTGGATGCAAGGTCTTTTTGGTGTGTCGGCGTTTTCGTCGAGCGTAGTGCAGGTTTATGGGATGAAGGAGAAAAATGATAATGAATTAAGGGAAAATTAACAAAATTGAAATAAATAACTGGAAATTGGTAGACAGTCCTTCATTTATGGTTTATTATTAATAATAGACAAAGGATGTTTTTCTATATAATCACGAAAACATCGGAACATAGGCCAAAAATGAATGAAAAATGCTGTATCTGGATTTTTTGTACAACATTTAGTAAGCCGGTATCCCACTGTTATGTAGGGCGCCGACGACTCACTGTGCCAATGCAGTTTCGTCAATAACCGGCATTTATTGTCGGTTCTTTTTATTTTCCGAGAGTTTTCCTATTTATCCGCGTTAAGGGGAAGGCTGGATGTAGGGAACGGGTGCATTTCCGAATCAAGCATGCGTTTTGAGTGCGTGTTGCGTGAGGGACTTTAGCTAATGACAAATTTTGCACGTAGGAAGATAAATTTTGCATGATAATGGAAATTTTCTGTAAAAAAAGATATGGTTAATTTGGATAAACTTTTTAGGATTTTTATTCTCAGAAAGATGTTTTCCATAGATAATTATGGATGTTTAATGAATGAAAATATTGTGGAAGAATATTTTTTGTACAACATCAGGAAGCCGGAATATTGATACAGAGATGCGGATCAGTCGCAGTGCCGGACAGTTTCATCAATAACCGGCAGATTTTGTCGGTTGCTTCTGTTTATTGAGCGGCAAAAGAGAACATGTGTCAACGGAGGATCCGATAAATGAAAAAAGCAGCAGGGGGAGAGTACAATGAAATTTAAACGATGGATTGCCATGCTAATGGCTGTTGTTATGATGGTGTCTGTTGTTTCGCCGACTGCGTTTGCAGAAGGCTGGGGGCAGGATGGCGCGCCGATCGTTGTAAACGGCGACGCTGGCGATGGTGGAACGGGCGAGCCGTCAGAATGCACCTGCACCGTTCCATGTACGGCAGAGAGTAGGAACGAGCAATGTACGGTGTGTCAGCAGGACATTGCTGATTGTAAAGCCGGGCAGTCACAGCCAGTGGAAGAACTTGCATTAGCGGTGGGCTGGAAGCCGGTAAAGGCATATGCTGCCTATAAGGACTCCGTCAATATCACCGTCAGCGGCAGCCTGAGTGGGACCACAGCAGACTCTGTCACCGTTGCCATTACGCTCAGCGATGCCGAAGCGGCATTGCTGACGATTCCGGAAAGCAGCGGCTTGACGTTGACAGATAGCGATGCGACTGACGGCAAGAAAATGCTTTCCTTTACAGTGTCGGCGGGTGAGCCGTTTAGTAAGACGCTCAAGGCTTCTGCAACTGCCACCACCGATGCGACACAGCTGACCACCCTCGATGTCGCATCGACAGATGTGACCGCAACCGCCACGCCTGAGGCAGAAGGCGGTACAGGCCAGACGGTTCAAATCACCTTCAACGAAGGGGCAACCGCTGCCAGCACCTTGACTTTTGTCGAGAAGCTGCCGGATGCGGATAATCCATACGGTAGTGTGACCGAAAGCGAAGGCTCTGTTGCATCACTCACCGTCACCTATGTGGATAAGGACGGAAAAGAGATGGCTCGACAGGAGAAAGCGCCAACCTTTACGCTGTGGTATCAGGTGGATGGCGCTGGGGCTGTGGAAGCAAAAGAAGGAGAGCAGCTGCCATTTGGCTTGACCAAGCTGCCGGAAATCACAGCTGCTTCGACAGACACCACATGGACCGGCAGCGTGGCAGAGGGCACCACCCTACCATCCAAGGTGCTGGCGCTGGAGGGCGACACCGTTGTCGAAAAAACGATCAGCTGGTTCCTCGAGCCATCCTATCCAGAGGATTATTTTGAAAACGCCGGAGCTTTGGTGCAGATTACTGAGGAGAACGCGTCGCAGTATCCAAACCTTACAGTAGGTCAGTGGTATTTTATCGCCGGAGAAACGCCGTATGAGGACGACGATATTACAATCACAGAGAAAACCTCTCTGTCTCATAACATCTATTGGGCAGACAATGGCGACGCAGAAAATAAGCGGCCAACATTGACTGTGCTGCCCCAGATTAAACGGACAGTACAAAAGAACCCCTGGTAGGAAAATATT